>TARA_R110001606_G_scaffold8460_2_pt1 | contig 21227 bp, 36 predicted proteins | sample TARA_R110001606 | Tara Oceans TARA_R110001606 (sample SAMEA4398315) | marine metagenome | biome: Polar Biome; feature: [SRF] surface water layer (ENVO:00010504); material: water (ENVO:00002006), including particulate matter (ENVO:01000060) such as... | depth 5 m | reverse complement strand
GAGCACTCCTTCCCAATTTTTTTTTTTTTTAATAATACTTTTTAATATATTTTCTAGCTTCTCTTTCTTGTACTGACTTCCTAGAATGGCAAGATCTGCAAAGGCTTTGCAAATTCCTTATGCTTAATCTTTCTCCTCCATCTTTAATAGCAACTATATGATCAATCTCTTTAGCTGCTTCTACTAATCCTTTTTTTTCGCAGTGCTCACATAAAGGCTGCATCTGAATCTTATAATTTCTTAGGCTTCTCCACTGCTTGCTCTGATAAAATCTTAACATCTCCCCTGCAGATCTACTCCTATTATAATTAAGATAATCTATTTTTTTTTTTCTTTTAGGAATCCATGGCCGATTCTTTTTATCAGGCATCTTAGGCATCATTCAGTAATTAAAAAATATAGCTCAGTATCTTTCTCTAATATATATTCCATAGCTTTAGGATAATCCAAAAGCTTTTGTTTATCAGCTACCCCACCCTCCCATAAAGAATGGCATCCTTTTCTTTCCCCCATACTTAAACAGTGATATGTAATATTATCAGGATCAGTTTCTAGATCTTTCCTTCTGCTTCTAGCTATATAGTGAGAATGAGATAAAGGAACATCTGATCTCCCACATCCTGAGCAGTAGTGCCCTCTTGTTTCTGCTATATGATCATATACTTTCTTTAGCTCTCTATTAATCTTACTTTGCTTTTTGCTTATTGCTCTCATATAGATATTATTATTTTTTAAGATACCAATCTATCAGATATAAAGCTTCATCTAATCCATAGCAGCACTTAGCTAAATAACCTCTTTCATTTAGATCCTCTATCCATTCTTTCTGATGAGGAGATAGCCTTCCTTTATTTGTTTTAAGTTCTATGAATAATCCATTATAGCTATGCCTGCTTTCCATTATTTGAAGATCAGGTACTCCTTTTATATATCCTGCTCTTTTCATAGCTGAGGCCTGAGAGATAGAAGTTCTTAATCCTCCTGCACTTGCACAATATCTTATTCCCTTAAATTTAAGCTGAATATAAGTTACAACTGCCTCCTGTAAGTTTTGCTCATTCATAGTTCTGCTAATCTATAGAAAGATAAAATAAAATAAACAATGGAATATTGTTTCTTTTTAACTATATATTGTTAATAGCTCCATAGTACTCATCTATAGCATTTAAAATACTTTTATATATATAAGCAAAGATAAATACTATTAATCCTACTGAGGCTACTACAGTACATACTATAGCTAATTCTACTATAGTTTTTATTATAAGATTCAATATTAAGAAATATTTTTTAAACATCATTTTATTATTAATTCATATTCACCTGATATATACTCTTTTCTCTTCTTAGCATATTCTATTGGATTTTCTTGATGCGTTTTAAATGAAGTGAAACCATTTGGCCCATCTCTTAAGATCTCTATAGTTCCATAACCTATCCAATTAGTATTTTTATTTATCTCTACTATTATTTTTTTAATAGTTTTTTTATTCATAATTTAATTCCTCTAATTCATAAATAAGATGCTTTATAGCTTTATTAATACATTCTCTAGGATCTTTATGCTTATTTCTATGCCTGAGTAAATAAGTTACTGCAGATCCTACATTAAAGCTTAGATTAAAATCAGATACTACTTTTCTAGCTTCTATCTTATACTTTTTTCCTATGTAGTAAGCAGGGATCTCCATCTCCTCAAAAGTTTTAATTCTATTAGCATTAGGATCTATATTCCTATCTATATCATAATATAATTTATTATGATCATCATTTTGTTTCTTTGTCATTTTCTAAAATTTTAATCAGTTCTTTTCTATTATACATAATTTTTGCATTCTTATTAGATTTATACTCATCAGGATTAAAAATCTGCTTTACTTCTTTTATTCTGGAATTATGATATTTTACTATCCATCTTATATCTGATCTAATATTTGCTCTTTTCAAATGAATTAAAAAACTCATTTTGTTTCTTTTTTTGTTATTCTATAAGTTCCATTACTTAGGCTATCCCAATATAAAGTACCTTTAAGATAATATTTTACCTTATAATAGTTCTCTCTCAATCTCTTTCTATAATCAGAGTACTCCTCCTTAAAGCCTCTTTCATTAGATAGATCTACATATTTTAAAGTACTGAAGTTTTTTTCTTTTGTCATATTTTATTTTTTAAAACATTTGTATTTGTTGTTGGTGTCTTTTTATTCTTTTTAAAGCTGAATCATAATACTTTTTATCTAATTCACACGCAGTTAAATCAAATTTAAGATTATGAGAAGCAATAGCAATACTTCCACTTCCTAAGTGAGTATCTAGTATCTTATCTCCTTCTTTTGCATAGTTCATTAAAAGCCATTCATAAAGTTTAATAGGCTTTTGTGTAGGATGAATTTTGTCTGTATGATTATGCTTATGTATTCCATAATCAAACATTTTAGCAGGTTTTTTTAACCCCATACTAACCCAAGCATATTCAGCAGTAGCAAAATTATCTACAGTTTGTTTTTTATTCCATATACAAAAGTATTCGCTTGTTGGCATTTCAAAATTATTAGCACCCCAAACTATTTGATTTTTAGAAACTCTGAATAATTCCTTCCAATATTCTTTTCTAGGTTTTTTATCCCAATTTAATCCTTCCTTTGTATGTAGTATTTTTTGTTTAGTATTTCTTTTCTCACTAAACCTTTTAATCCCATAAGGAGGATCTACTATTGCTAAATCAAAATAATTATCTTCATATCTAGCCATCAATTCCATGTTGCATTCATTAGTAATATTAATCATATTTTATTTTTTAATAATTTTACTGATGCTTCTTTAAAGTAAGGCACTTTCTTAGGATTTTGATTTAAAGTTTTAACCTGATATTCAGCATCCCATAATAAATTCCTGTACTTTTTAATCCATTTATACCATATCTTAGGGCCTATTAAAAAATCCTCAGTTTCTCTGATTCCTTTTCTAAAAGCTTCTTTTATATCTACTATTTCTAAATTTTTAAAATCTTTCTGCAGATCCTCTGCTAATATCAGGCTCAGGCTTACTATATCCTCCTCAGATATACTATGCTGCCTTAATTCTAAAAAAGTTCTAGAAAGAATTTCTACTGAATAAGATCTAAGATCTTGAATTGGCATATTTTTTATCATAATCATTTTATTTTAAATTTTTAAATAAGTGAGCTATTACATCTATAGTCCATCCATTTCCTATCATCTTTTTTCTTTGATTATCAGATACTGATGAAGTATAATCTTTAGGTAAGGTTTGTAAAGCTTCACAATCATTAATATTGAGCTTAACAAGTTTTCCATCTTTAATCATTCCAATATTACAAGCAGTATTTAAAGTATTAGTTTTTCCTACACTTACTCGCCCTCTCCTAGTATTAGATTTAGGATACTCTAAAGCTATTCCATCTCCTTCCTCTGCTATTAAGTATCCTTTTAATGTACAATTCCTTATCTTATAAGATCCATTATCATAATTATCCATAATCAAAGGAGAATTGATCTGATCTCTTTCTCCTATTACTATATCCTTTAGAGTTATTCCCTTATCTACTATATCTAAATTTTGAGGAATATTAGTCCAATAAAGCCTCTGCCTTTTTTGAGCTGAAAATTTTGAGCTGCAAATTTGTATAGATTCCACTCCCAAAGCATCAGATATAATATTTTCCCATTCTTTTTTCATTACAACATTTTCTAGTAAAAAATATTTAGGATTTACTTCTTTTAATAATCTAACATACTCCCAAAATAATTTACTTTTACCATTAAATCCACTTTGATTTCCACTTCTACTGAAAGATTGACATGGGCTACCTCCACATAATAGATCTATATTAGGTAATCTATCTCCTTTTAATTCAATTATATTTCCTACTTGCTTAGTATTAGGATAATTCTTTTGAGCTACCTTTATAGCATACTTATCTATTTCACTTGCATAATAATTATCTACTTTTATTCCTAACCTTTCTAAGGCTATCTGAGCGCAACTCATTCCATCAAATAAACTTAATACATTCATTTGTTATTAATTTGATTCATCATTTCTTTAGCTCTAGAATATGTATCCATTTTAGATTTAAAAGAATTAGAAGTTTTTTTAGTACTCCATTTTTTTACATTATTCATCCATCTTTTAACTCTAGCATCTAGAAGCCAAGTTTTTTCTAGCTCAAATCTCATTTTAGGATTGCTTTTGCTTTTTGTAGGCTCACTCCAATAATCAAAAAATTCCTTTAAAAATTTCTGATCATAATCTAATAAAGATATATCATTTTTAAATTTTTCTCTCCTTAGATATATATTATTACTTGTATTATTAATCTTTATACTACTAAGATCATCATTTTTAGTATTAGCCCTCTCATCATTTTTGATGATACCTATCCTTCTTTCAGTGATCTGCTCCCCTTTCTTAATTAATTCTACTGAAATAAAGCCTGAGCTATGTAGCTGAGATACCCAAAGGCTCACTGTATTTTTAGTAACATTATAGAGCTTAGCAAAATAATTATTAGTAGCAAAACAATATCCCTCCTTACTACTTAAAGCAGTTATCTCTCCATAGAGTAGCTTAGCATTAGGCTTTAGATCTGAATATCTAACCTCAGCAGGAATAATAGCATAGTAACTAGGCTTCATCTATCATTCCTTTTAATTGTTTTATATTCCAATTAATAGTTTTTTTTAGAGCATATTGAGTTTTCAGTTCTTTTTCTAAATAATTTAAACCTTTTTCAAGCATCTGATTTTTAAATTCCATATACTTTAGCTTAGTATTCTTTTCGTGTTTCATATCTAAGAGATTCATCATCTTATAAAAATGATGTAAAACTGTTGCGTGATTCGTAATAGATTTAATTTGATTAGGAACATCAATAAATTTATAATTTAATTCATTTACTAGAAAATATATTAAAAATCTTCTAGCTTCAATTACAGGAGCTTTTCTTGTCCTTCTATCTATATCATCTTTACTAATATTAAACATATCGGCTAAAGTGCATTTAGCTATTTCTATAGTTTTTTCCATTTTAAAAAGGTACTTTTTGAGATTCTTTTATTTCTATTACTTTCTCAGTAGTAATAAAATCAGCTAATATTTTAGCAGTTTCTAATATTTCTGATAATTCTAATCCCTGAGCTATTCCTAGCTCTATTGCAGCCTTTACTCCTACTGATCTAGCTATCTGATTATCATTATTACTTTTACTGCTAGAATAAGAATAAGAGCTATTAGTAGGATTATTATAATAAGGCTTAATTTTAGGATATTCTCCTCCTGTATATACATATTCTACCTCAGCTCCTTCTATAAACTTATCCTGAGAATCAGAAATAGATGAGTATTCTCCTGAATCTCCATTCTCCAACTCTATCTCATACTTGTAAAAAGTTTTAATAGGCTCTTTCTTAGTTTCCCAAGTTCCTGATCCCTGTACTGTTTTTACTACTGATTTTTTTATTCCCATTTTTTCTATTTTTTAAATTGATTATTTATTAATTCTATGCAGCTTTTCTGATATCTATCAGCAGTATCTAGCTGATCTATTAAATTAGTTAGATCTGAAATAAAGTGCTGCATAAGATCTTTATTCAGTTCTAAAGCTGATGCTACTATCTCCTCCCCTTTCATATTATATTCATCTATTCTTTCTATTTGTTTCACCCTTCTAGCTATCCATTCAGATCTCAGGATCTTTATGTAATTAATTGCTATTTGATTATCCATTTTATTCAGTTCTAAAAATTAATACTTTATTATTATTTCTTTTATATAATTCCTCATATTCTAGAAGCTTCTTTTTTACTTTCTCATTATAATCTATACTATACCATTGAGATCCCCTAGGCTCTATTATGAAAGAATAACATTCATCTATTTTATAATTTTTCTCAGCTTCCTCTATTTGCTTTTTAGTACCATAAATTCTAATACTTTTACTTTGCATTTTAATATCTGAATACTCTATTCCTGTATAAGAATCTCTACCTACTATTGATACATATTGATATTCATATAGATCATAATCATAACATAAAAGCTCCTTACTCATATCCTAGCTTTTTTCTCCATACTTCCTCAGCCACTCCCTTTCTTATATAATATTTTTTTCCTCTAGTAGCAGGAATTTCCTCCTGTACTTTTGCTCTTAATCTTTTTATAGTAGGAGCTAAAGTGATTTTATCCTTAGCATATAATTTTAGAAAATCAGTAGCAGGAATATTAAAAGGATCTATTCCCATTCTCTCTAATTCCCTAAACCATATATAAGTACTGAGCCTCTGATCATCATCTCTTAAAGAAGGTACATCCTCTAAAAGCTGAAGTACTATTTCTTTAGTATTCATTTAGAAATATTATAAGAAGCTCTCACTCTATTAGAGATCTGCTTATCTAATTCTTTTAAGTATTCTATCTCCTCCTGAATTTGCTTAGAAGTTCTAGATCCTACTTCTCCAAATTTCAGATCTGATTCAGTTTTTTTATCTTTAGAGATAGTATTATATATATATCTCATCCAATTATTATAGCTTAATTTATTCATAATTCCTTTTTTTAATTCCTTTGATTAATTATACTGCAAATATCGTAAAAAAAATTAGAATACACAACAATACACTGTTAAAATGTATAAGTTATCAACAATACCACTGTTCATAAGGGAATAAAGTTCCATTATCATAAAAAAAAAAGATGTATATTTGTGAATTCAATTCATTTTCCCTCTAGTGAGGGAATTCCTTTGGAGAGCCTACATATTTTGTGTAGGCTTTCTTTTTATGTAAGGATCATAGGCTCTATTATAGGCATTCTACCATTATCTAATACAACTGAGCAGCCTAGCATAGGCTTAGCAGTATGAAATTTAGCATAAGAAAAGGCAAAGCTTTTATAATCTATGCCTGTAGGTACTTGCATTCCAAATTTAAGATCATTAAGGCTTGCAGTATAATCAATAAAAGCCTGAGTATGAACATGGCCCTGTATCATAGAAAAACCCCAATTTTGTACTCTTTTCATTATGCCTTTACCTGAGCAGCCTGTTCCATGTGTATATAAAACATTATCCCATACAAACTGCTCCTCAAATTTCCAATCAGGTACTCCTAATACTTCATTAAGATTCCTTACCCATCTTTTATCTATTCCTGCATCTTCACTTTTACGATATATGATAAGATCGTGATTTCCAAGAGTAACGCTTATTCCATTAGGTACAGTATCATTATTAAAGGCTTCATACCATTCCTTTATCATCTCTATTGCATTAGATAATTCAAAGGCTGCTCCTTCTGATTTTGTACTTATAGGATGAAAAGAGCTAAAATGAGAATCAATCAGATCTCCAGTAAAGCTCACTGCATTACAATTATGCCTCTTATATACTTCCTTACAGTGATCTAGATATTTAGGATGAGTATAAGGCAAATGAATATCTCCTATTACTAATCTATTGATTTTTTTTCGCCTAAATTCTTTTAAGAATTTATTTTCTTTTAGGCTTAATCTAGGCCTAAATTGCTTCATTACTTCTTTTTAGTTTTTTTAGGCTCACAAGATCCATCTGAGCATACCTTCTTAGCTTCCTTTCCTAGATCAGCTAATCCCTGAAAGCCTGCTAAACTTAATAAAGCATAAAATAAATTAGATGCAGTTTCCTCATCTACTCCTAAAGCAGTACAAATAGAAGGCACTATAATACTACTTATAGCATAAATAAATTTTTTACTTGTAAAAATTTGTTTTACAAATAAATTGATAAACCATTTTTTCATAATCTTTTTTTTTTAATTAATTAATAGATCCATGCTACCTCAGCAGGATTTTCTTTGATGTCTATATGTATAAAATTATCTCCAATTCCTATCCTTTGTATTCCAAAATGAATAGCAGCTTCTAATATAAGATATCTACTCTTACTATCTTTTACTGCTATATCTACTGCCTTTCCTAATAAGTGAGCAGAATTAGGAGATGCATTTTTTAAAGTTTTATTATATTCAGGAGATCTATAAGCAGAAGTAATTTTAAAAGGTATTCCTGCTCTATGCCTCATCTTATCTAAAATCATTAATAAATTAATATCCATCTTTCTCCAAGATTCAGGAAGGCCTTTCTGATTAAATTCCTCCATCTTAAAGTATTTCAGATCAATAGTAAAATCTATTTTTTTTTCCTCCATTCTCCTGCTTCTTTCATTATTTTTATTACTGTATATACTACTGCTACTATATAAGATAAAATTTTTAATCCTATTTCTACATCAGTTAAGCTCATTCCTATTGCACCTACATTAAGAAGCATAGTAGTAGGGCAAATTTTACTTACTATATCATTCATCATTTTTATTATCATTTTTATATATCAGCTATAATTACTTTCCCTCCCCATATTCTATTGCTAGTAGCAGTTAGTTTAACTAAAATTAATAAGTAGTTAGTAGAAGTAGAATCTACTTCACTTGTAAGAGTGATTCTACTATTCATACTTCCTATCCCTCCTGCTAGATCTGTAGCAGTATTAAAATTAGTGCTAGCATCTACATCCATTTCATAAAGTTCTACAGTTTTATTATTAGTACCCCATACATCTACATAAGTAGCCTTTTTTCCTGTAGGAATTCTAATAAAGGCTATAGCTTCATTAGCAGGATCTGATACTAAAAGCCCACTATTAGATCCATCTTTAAACTGAGCAGGAGAAGTAGCATCATCATTTACCATAAAATCAGAAGGTAAAATAGTAATATAATCTAGATCAACTCCTCTTAAAGCATCAAAATTTCCTATATATCTTCCTCCTGTATATTCTAAAGGGCCAAAATTACCATCATCTACCTCCATTCCTGCTATAGTTCCTTTAGTTTTATTTTGATACTGAGATATTAGATCAGGCTGAGATATTACTATTACATCCCCTATTGTTATATTTTGATCTATACTTTTAGACACAACTGATAAACTTGTAGCAGCAGCTAGCTGATCTGCACTTAATACAAATTCTACATTTCCAAATTCTATCTCTCCATCATAATCTCTAGGCCTATCCTGAGGCTGCAGCATTATTGTATCTCCTGTTTTTAGTAAAGCTACAGGCATTTCCTGCACTGTTATAGAAGTAATAGTTTGAGGCCCTACTAAAGGATCTCTCCCCTGATCTGCAGATACTCTTGCTATTACTTTAGGAGCATTTAGAGCTAATTTTTTTATGTTTTGAGTATTAGTATTAGTAGGAGCTGATAATTTAGCAGAAGGGCTTAAAGTTGGCTCAGGGCTTCCTCCTAAAGTTCCATTCCCTACTCCTCCTGTATTCCCTCCATTTGTAGTAGTAGTAGTAGTAGTAGTAGCAATAGCAAAAGTTTTAAACTCATAAAGATTTAAACTCCATTGATCTTTCACTAATTCAAAAGTACCTGTATGCATTATCCAATTTGCATTGAAAGTAGCAGAAGCCATGTGAGAAGGAGTATAATATCTAGTGAAAGGAGCAGGAAACATATTTACAACTCCTGATCCATCATTATACTTATATCTCAGATCTATTATTATTTTAGTATTAAATTTTTGTACATTTTTAGCCTGCCTAGCAAAAACTTGCTCTGCTAAAGTTTCAGCTAAAGAATTAGTGCCTGCTAAAGTATCTAATCCCCAAAATCCTCCAAAGCCACTAGTAACCCAAGTAGATGAAGGAGTGAATACTTCAATATTAGATGGAGTATTAGATCCCTCTATATCTCCCCAAAGTACTCCTGTTACTTCCTCAAAAGCAGTATCATCTCCTGTTTGTACTACTGCAGTATTAGTGCTAGCAGTTCCTACTGCTCCATTAATTACAGGAGAAAACATACTAGCTCCAATTCCTACAGTAATAGATGAATTTATATAAGATATACTATTACTATCAGGATCATTATTATAAGCTCCATTAGGAGTAGGCAAAGGATCGCATCTTCCATGCCGATTATTAGATTGAGAGCCTGAATTCCATGCTCCTGTAATTTTATATTGAAATTCCCAATCTCCTGCAGTAAAAAAAGCAGGATCACAAAATACATAGGGAGTAACAGGAGCAAAAGGAGAATTAGTTTGAGTAATATTATGAGATGAAGTTCCTGTAGGAATAACTAGATCTCCATATCCATAGTATGTATCATATAAAGGAGCTCCTGAAGTAGTAAACCATTCAGCAGTATTAGGCGTAGGCCAATTATAAAAGCCTAGAGAATACCATGTAGGAGTTCCTACTTTTTTTACTTGAATAGTCCATCCCATTTCATATCTTATATCAGTTCCTGAATTGTTTATAAACTGAAGCCATATTTCCTGATAAAAAGTTTGAGGATTTACTCCATCAAAAGTGAAAGTTCCTATATTTTCATAAGCTACATATCCTCCTGCTCCTGTAGTAATAGGCCATGGATTAGGAGGCAAAGGGAAAGCAGTAAAATAGTTTACATTAGATACATTCATAAAATCTACTGAAACTTTTTTATATGCAGGAAGTACTCCATACTGAGATCCTTCTAATTTTTTATTATACTGACTGAGAGCAACAGGAATAAAATATTTTCCCCAATCTATATCCAATTTTTCTCCTGCTATAATATATGATCCATCCATTTCCCATCTATGATAAGGTATATTTACAGTAGTTGCTATATTTCCACTATTATTCTTAGTGAACATATTGATCTGAATAAAATAAAAAGTATTATCCCATAAAAAACATCTCATTCCCCAAGTTTTACAAATAGCCTGCAGAGCATCATAACAATTTTTAGGCTTATATTTTATATTTCCTGTATCTCCTTCCTTTTTATAAAACTGACTAGATGAAACTCTGCTTAGATCTAATGGATCTCCTGTAGTATTAGCCATATTTCCATTATACCAATTTAAAGAAGTTTGAATCTCTGCATCTCTATTTACTCCTTTAGTAGTAGTAGCAAAGCCTGTATATTGTAAAATCCTAGTAATATGAGTAATAAAAGTACTTTTTAAAGCAAAAGAATTATCTAAAAAAGTTTCATCCTTATCGTATAAATGATCAGGATTTTGCGTAGTAGTATCAGGAATAAAATCATAGTATTTTAGAGAAGCTAATCCATCAACTGCCTTAATATTTACTCCAAAAGGAACAGCCTGATCAGGATCATCAGAAAGATCTACTAATAAATATCCTGCAAAAATAGGAGCAGCTTTTTTTATTCCATTAGTAGTAGCATATACATATACATAAACATCTCTTTCCTGCCTTTCATTTTTAAGCTGCCTTATATAAAGAGCTGACTTTACATCAGTAACCATAAAATCTATAGTACAAGTAGAAGCTTTTATAGGAGCATACATTTTACTCCCTTCAGATCCAAAAGCAATCTTTACTGCATTTTTTCCTAAAGTACCTTTTAATCCTGCCCAACTTGCTGCATTTCCCTGATCCCAAAATTCTACTAGATATACTATATCTGCATTACTTTTGAATTCAAAATTATAAGTATTAATATAAGCCACTTTTTTTTTTTTTTATATTATATATATCTCTCTCTAGCTTCAGTATCAGCTTCATTAGCTAAGAAAATATCAGATCCTTTTAATACTCCTCCTACATTTAGAGAAACATTCATCTCACCTCCTAGCATATTTTTAAGCTTAGATAAAGGAGCAACTACCTCAGGATCATTAGCTGCATTAGGATTATCTCCTACTATAGCATTAGTAGGCCCAAAAGCTAATCCTCCTTTTGCTAAAGGAATAGGAGTAGAAGAAATAGCTGCAATCTGAGCAGCTCCTAATCCTCCTACAATAGCTGCTAAAATAGGGCCTGCTACAGGGCCTGCAGTTAAAGCCTGTACTACTGCTTGAGCAGTGCTCATAATTGCTGAAGCAATTTTCATAGCCTTTTCTCTTATAGCCTGCTTCTTTTGTAAAGCCTTCTTTTTATCATCCATTTTTTTATCTAAAGCTCCCTGCTTCTCATCAAATTTCTCCTTCAATTTAGTAAGAGCTTCATCTTTTTTAGCTTGACTCATAGTAGAATTTTCTATCATAGCTTGCTGCCTAGAAAAATCTTTATCTAAAGCTCCCTGCTTTTCTGATTCCTCATTAGCTAAAATTTGATTTTGTTTTTCTGCATTTGCTGACATTAAATTAGATATTCCATTTAATACGCTTCCTGCAAATTTAGATATTCCTTCCCATATCTTTCCTACTTTACCTGCAAAATCCTCATATCCATCAGCAGCCCAATCTAAATAGCTCTGCAAAATAGATTTTTTCTTTTCAATAGTTTTTTCTAGATCTTTAGTACCATCATCTCCTCCTCCTCCTTCAGGATCTCCTCCTTCTCCTTCAGGCACTAATAAAGATGATCCTCCCATAAAGCCCTGAATTTTATCTTTTACTGCTCCAAGCTTATCAGAAAACCATCCTCCCACATTATCTACAGTATTCTGAATATCATCCTCAGTGATCAATTCTAAAGGCCTAGCATTCATAGTAGCCTCTACTCCTTTAGCAAAATTTTCTGCAGTTTTATCTCCAAATTCTTTTGCATTCTCAGAGATCCCATCAAAAGCCTTTGCTATAGTATCTTTTACTCCTTCAGTAGCTTTCTTAAAACCATCTCTTATCTTATTTTTATCTAAAGTAAAGATCCCTAATATAATATCTCCAATTCCTCCAAGTACTTTCATAGCTGAATCTTTCATAGCTACAAAAATATCAGCTACACTCTTTCCAAAATATATAATATACGCTAATACTGTTTTGAATGTGAATACTAAAGCCTGAATAGCTCCTCTGAAAAAAGTACTTTCATTATATAAAGTAATAAAATAATTTACTATTTTCACTAATATTTCTTTTACAGTACCCCAATTATTATATATTACTGCAAATAAAGCTCCAAGAGCTACTACTACTAATCCTACAGGAGATAGAATCATTCCTATAACAGAAACTAATCCTCCTGCTACAGTCATTAAAGGCCCTGAGAAAGCTAATAAAGCAGCAGCTCCTACTATTAATTTTTTAGTTCCTCCATCTAGATCAGTAAAAGCTTTTCCTAATTTTACTGCTCCATCTACTATAGCAGTGAATATAGGCATAAGCATAGCTCCTAACTCCATAGCAGCAATCTTTAAACTATTAAAAGATTTTTGCATTTTAAATCCTGCAGTATTTTCTAAGGTACTGAATCCATCATCTACCATACCTACTGAATCATTCATTCCTTCTAGTACTTCTCCATAAGTTTCAGTTTGATTCCCTAATACTCCTAAAACCCCTTTTAAGGCTTGCGACTTGCTAAAAAATTGAGTTAAAGGTACTCCCTGATCTTCAAAAGCAGTTTTTATATCTATAAGAGTTTTTCTTAATCCATTTTCTCCTAAGCTAGCTCTTACTGAATCTCCTGACATTCCTACCTGATTCAGAGCTCTTTCCATTTGAGGAGTAGTTTTAGCTAAGGCCATCATAACCCCTCCAAAACTTGTAGAAGCTGCTTTAGCATCTCCTGTAGTTTTAGTATAAGTAGCTATAAAAGCATTAGTTTCCTCAAAAGATACTCCTAAACTAGAAGCAAGCCCTAGCTGAGTACCTAAAACTTCAGCAAGATCTGAAGCTTCAAACATCCCCTGCTGCACACTCATTCCAAATATATCCAAAGCTTTAGAAGCAGTAATAGTATCCTCTCCATAAGCATTCTGAGCAGCAGCAGCTACTTTAGCAAGATCAGTTTGCTCTCCTAAGCCTATTGCTACTCCTTTAGATACACTTTCTAAAGTACTCATAGCATTAGCTCCTCTTAATCCTGCAGAAGTTAAAAAGAATAATCCCTCAGCTAGATCTGCAGGAGCTTGAGCAGTAGCTCCTGATAGATTCATAACTTCCTTACCCATAGAATTCACTTCTTTTCCTGAGATTCCTACTAAGGTGTTAATCTTAGTCATATTTTTCTCAAAATCAATAGCCATTTTAGCTCCTGCTACTCCAATAGCAGCAAAAGGAAGTGTAAAGCTCATAGAAATAGATCTTCCTACTGCCTTCATTTTAGCTCCAAAAGCTTGAATTCTTTTAGATGCTTTTGCTAATCCACTGAATAAAGGAGAAGTAACTGCATTAATTACTACATTTAAGGAGGCTAAGGCTTTTTTAGGCATTTTTTTCTATTTTTCTTAATTCATTTAATTTATCCTGATACTGAGATTCTTTTAGTATTTTCTCTATATCTGCTTTTTTATTTTTTATTACAACTTTCTCCCATGGAAAAACAGTAATTTTTTTAGGATCTACTGCTCTTTTCAAATGAGGATTAATTATAACACAAGCTATCCATCTAGCTCTCTCCCATTCTGCCTGCTGATTCTGCTCATACAATCTACTGCTACCTAACTGAGCATTCAGAAAATTTCTAGGATTCATACTATAAAATTCATCTATGCTCATCCCTAGCTCTCCTAAAGCAATCTGCTCTAGATGATCAAAAGTAACTTCTACTTCTTTAGCTTCTTTCCTGCCTTTTTTTTTGAAGTAGTAGGCTGAGTAACATTTTGGCCCATTTGCTCTCCAAAAATTTCTAAAGCTTTAGTAAGCCCATTCATATCAGTATCTAGCATATCTCCTAGCTCATCAATAGAAAGATTAAAGTTTTCTCCTGATTTTCTACATCCTTCCTCTATTCCTACAAGTACAAGATGCAAAGCCTGATCTAAAGTCATATCCTGCCCTAAATTCATTAATTTATTTAGAGAAGTTCCTGTTATTCCACAGTATTTCCTCAATCCATTAAAGCCAAAAAAGATAGGAAATTTTTTTCCTCCTAATTCTATTATTTCGTAATTCATTTTTTTATTTTCTTAAAGGTTATTAAAAAAGAGATCCTCCTAGCAACCCCTTTAAGAAATAAAAAGGCCACTAAGATTCACTCTATACTATTATACAGTAGCCTGAGTTAAAGATCCTGTTCCTGAGAAAGATCCACTCCAAGTACTTGAATCCTCATTAGGAGTATCAGCACTTAAAGAAGTTAAGAAAGCCTGCCCACTCCATTCATAATCTCCTGCTACATCAGTAGAGAATTTTAAAGTAAATTCAGTTCTAGTTGCAATATAAGTAGAATATAATTCATCCATAGTTATTCCTGCTATTGCTCCTCCTGATCCATCTACAAAGATTAGCATTCCTTCTACTGATACTTCCCAATCTCTCTGCCCTTCTAATTGATCTCTCCATCCTCCTGAATCTTTAGTAGAAGTATCTCTCAGATTGTGATTCATACTAATACTAGCTGAAGTAGCATAAGCAATCTTAGTGCCTGCTGCATATACTCCAAATTTTGTTCCATTTATAACATTATTTGTTGCCATTTTTTTTCTATTTTTTTAATTAATTAATTTTTTTTCTATATAGTATTCAATTCTTATTCCTGTATATTTTTAAGGGAATGTTAAAACTTGCTTTACAGGATTTATAGCTTTATATAAACTATTATTTCCATTTTGAATAGGGCCTGTTTGCGTCAATCTAAGTAATCCTGCTCCTTTTAAGCTTACAGAGTATGTACTATTATCCTCATTAGGTGTATCAGCAGATACACTTGTAACAAAGGCTTTCCCTAGCCACTGTTTATTTCCATTAGCTAAATTTTGATTAGGTTTAATAATAATATTTACAGGCTCTTGATTTATAATATGCTCTTGAATTATTGTATCTATGCTTATTTCTCCTGCTTGAGTAGAATAAAGCTGCCCACTTGAATTCCTAAAGGCTAATAAATTTTCTACATCTGCACTCCATGCTCTCATAAAAGGAGATGAAGTATCCCATCCATTTCCTTCTCTGCAAGTAGTAGATCTAGTTTTATGCTCAATACTCCAAGATAAAGAAGTAGATAATACTGATACTTCTGAATTCAAAAATATTGCTATTTGAGCTCCATTTATTATTCCATTTAAAGCCATCTCTTATAAAAATAAAATTGCTGCCTCATCAGTTCCTGATGAAGGAGTAATAGCAAAAGCAGTTAAACCATCTACATCATTATAAGCTTCTACAGGAAAAGGGCCTATCATACCTATTGATCCATTAGGTACTACTATTACTGCATCATTTTTTACTATATCTCCATATAAAGGAGATTTAATAGAAGTTACTACAGCAGTAATAGTAATCGTTTGAGATCCTCCTGATCTATTACTATAATATATAAATTGAGATCCTGTATTTAAAAAATTATTAGAAGCATCTAAAGTAGTAAGAGCAGGAATTTTCCCTGCTTCTATTATTCGCTGACTATTTAATGTTGCCATTTTCCTCTATTTTTTCTGATTTTTTTACTTTTTTATTTACTTTTTTATCTCCTTTTACAGGCTTACAAATCCCATCCTCTAAAAGTTTTTTATAAGTAGCTCTGCAGCAATCATACTGAGATCCTTCTTTATATTCTCTACCTGATGGAGAAATAAAATCTTTTATTAATACTATTATCATAATCTTTTTTTTTAATTAATTACTTATATCTATTCTATTTACTCTGCAAGTAAAATCTAGATGCTTTATATAAATTCCATTAGCTCCAAAATCCTCATCAAAATCATCCACGCTGCTATCATAGATGCAGGAATCTAATTCTATATCTGCTGCATAAGGAGCATCTGCAGCTCCCCATTCTCTATCTAAAGCCTTTCTCACTTGTACTGCTATATTTTCTACTTCTAAATAAGTATCAGCAAAGCAGGATACTTGAATAGTATTTACATCTATAGTAGATCTCTGCTTAATTCTAGGATCTGCATTTACATCAGTACTATCTCCCTTAGTATTAGTAGGCTGAGAGCTTATCATCCTATATGTAATATAAGGAGCATTAGTAGGCTGCTGAGCTCTTAGTGCAAAGATCTTATTAGCAGCTACTATAGCAGTCAATCCTGCAAAATTAGCTAGCAAAGGATATATAAGTGCTCCTGTTCTCATTATGTGTACATTCTTTTAAGGCCTTTAGTTTCTCTTTCTAATATTTTTTCTACTATAGCCTGAGCTCCATTTAATAAAAGATCTCCTGCTTGAGTTTGTTTATTTTCCCATGCAGGCCTCATAAAAGGCTTCCCAACTGAATGAGCAGTTCCATACTCCACCATAGCACCATAAAATCCTCCTCCCCTTTGTGAATTCTTTGTAGCTGATCCTCCTGTAGCTTTAGGCCCTACATATAAAGCAGGCAATCTCCTAGAAGCTCTAGTACTAAAAGATTTTATACTTTTTTTCAGATCTCCTGAATCATTATCTATATTTCCTCTAGCTGCAGCTATTATAGGCTTAGCAGCATTTCTCATAACTGCCATCCAAAGCTTATTCTTTTTAACTGCATAAGGAATCTTTTTAAAGGCTCTTTGAAGTTCTCTGCTTCCCAATACTTTTCCTGCTTGTAAATTCATTATTCTGCTTCTTTTTTTGTTGCAGTTATCTTAGTAATTTTATTTCTGCCATCTATCTGATCAATCTTATCTATATAATAAAAATCAGTAGATCCTCCTATAGTATGCTTTATTCTATAGGAAGGAAGTATATTTTCATTATAAGTTTCATATCTTATATAAAATTCTACTATAGTATTCCCTATCATCTGATCTCCATCCTCTTTCTCTTTTCCTCCTTTCCATACTCTATAAGCCCAAACCATTTCAGGATTTAAAGCTGCCCATGTTACTGCCTGAATTCCTCCATAGTTTGCATTAGTAGAAAATTCAGGCTTTTCTATATATATAGGAGTATCCATATTTCCTACTGAGATCATAGAGTTTGAATTTTATAAGGATTCATTAAATATTGAGCAGTTTTAGGAATTTCAGATACTGTTTTTCCTACAATAACTGACTGCCTATTTTCATACATATCTGCTACTACTATCTTTATAGCTTGTATAATAGGATTAGGAATATCTCCTGCAGAGGCCCATCCTACTATATAATCAGCTCTCCATGCCTGAAATATATCATCAGTATTAGGAATAGTAGAATCAGGATTAGCATAAATTCTAGGAGGCTTTATATGCTGCACTAATTCACAGGAGGAAGTAAAAGCAACCCAAGCTCCTCCACTTTTATACTTTACATCAAAAGCTCCATTTTTTATAGGGCTTTTAAATAGAATATTTAGATCCTTAAATTTATTTCCATACTGCCTCAAAGTAGTTTCTAGCAAAAATATATTACAAAATTCCTCTATCCTTTGTACTGCAGCTAGCTCTAATCCTGCTATATAAGAATCATCATTATTAAAAGTAATTCTGAGATGAGTTTTAAGATCTGCAGTACTTACTACTTGCGTATTATGATGAGATACTACTTCTAAATATTTCATTTTTTTCTATTTTTTTCTTATCTAGTAATTTGCATCTATTCTATTTTCTAGAATGTTTAATAGTAATACTTACTAACATTACTAAAGTTTCTTAAAGAGCCTCTAAATAGCCTTAAAAAGCATTTAGAGATTTTTAAAAAAAGGATGGAAAAAAGAGCAAATAGCTCTAATTTCCTTCCAATTTTACAAACAAATTATGCCTCAATTAATTTAATAAAAGAATCATTTTGAGTAGCATCCCCATCAACTAAACTAGTAACAATCATCCTAGGCAAGCCTGAAGCTGCATTAGTATAAGGATCAAATAAAATATCTAAGCCTCCAAATTGTGCAATATGTACTTTAGAGAAATCTCCAAATAAAGCATGAGCTTTATTAGCAGCACCTGAAGCAGCTACATTACCACTTTGAAAAGCATAGTATCCGTTTAATCTTCTATCTCCATTATCCCATATTGGAGATACTGAAGCTACTTGAGCTAAAGTTTTTACATTCTTATAAGCATCCATATCTAATAAGTAAGCTAATCTAGATCCTTCTCTATTTACTCCCTGAGCAAGTGCATCAGTTTCCATTTCTACCCAATCAGCAGTAGTAATAGTAGTAGGCCCTGCAGTACCATCAGCAAAGATAGATTGAGGAGCATCAGATACATCTCCTGTATCAAGTAAAGCATACTCTAAAGCTGCAGCAACTTGCTGAGCCATATTTCTAGTAAGAGCTCCCTCTAAAGAAGGATTTTGCATCATAGATTCTGCAGTCATATTTACAACTGAGATTAATTTCTTAGGAGTTAAAGTTACTGCAGACATAGATCCTGCAGAAGGAGCAGCTCCTGAAGTTCCATCCTCAGATACCCAAGTAGAAGCAATTTCAGAAAATACAGGGAATTTCATGTCATTAATACCAAAATAAGTATTAGCTCCTGCACTAGATAAAACTAGATTTTTTTCTAATTGATCAGTAAAGCTCATTACTTCCTCAGCATTACTAGATGAAGTACTCCATGCTCTTGTTAAAATAGAAGCAGGAATTCCATATCCTTTGATAGAAGTTCCTGTATATCTTGATTCATTCACTGCCTCCTCATGCATTTCTTTATAGATTCCATCTACTTTCCCTGTATAAGCTGCTCTGCAAGCTCCCTGAAAAGTAAACTTATTAAGATCTTTATCAGCTTGAGGAGTTATTTTTACTCCTGATACTGAAGCTGCAGTTCTTAATTCTTTCTCCATTTTTTCTGCTCTTTCTATTTTTACATCTAATTCATCTATTGAAGCTAAAGTAGTATCTACTTCAGTAGCCTCAGCTTCATTCAAATTTCTAGATTCTCCTTCAGCAGTTGTTTTAATTGCTTCTAAAGTATCTACTAATCCTGAACGCGTTTCTTTTAGTTCTATTGATTTTTTCATTTTTTTCTTTTTAGTAAATTTATTTTTAAGTTTAATAGTGTATTCAATTCAAAATCCTTTTCATCCTTTTTTCTTTTATTTTCTTTATCCATAAAATTAGATCTCACTGCTAAAGCTAAATTATCAGCACTAGGATATGCAGGAAGGCTTACAGGAGATACATCATATAATCTATCTACCTTATTAATAATTCTAAGATCAGATCCATCCTCAGATCTTTCCCAAGAATCTCCATTCTTTCCTAAAGTGAAAGCAAATGAACTCTGAGTAATATTTCCATTTTTTAGATTTTCTTTTAGATCTCTGCCTGCAGTAGTTTTAGGAATATCTAGCTCATACTTTAATCCTTTCTCATCTACTGATAATCTTAAAGTTCCTGCACTTACTCTGCCTAATAGATAATTAGGATCGTGATTAAAATAAGCTCTTACATCATTTTCTAATACATCATCAAAAGCATTTGGCATAATTTTCTCTCTAAATCCTCCAAGATCCTCAGAAAGAGAATTAAATACTGCAGCATGGCCTACTACTACATCTCTGCCCTCTTTCTTATCTATTCTAGTTTCTATTTCAAAAAATCTTTTTTCCTGGGTATGTTTTTTATCCCATACATTTACTTTCTGAATAGATCTATTATAAGTATTTTCAGGAGATTCCTCTAGCTCATCCTCTATCTGCTCATCTATTTCCTCCTCTATCTCATCCTCATCTGATATATGGCCTTCTATATGATCTCTATCTATAGCTTCTTCCTCCTCTTGATTCTCCACCTGTTCGGCTTCATCCACCTCCACAACCTCCTCAGATTCGGCTTCAGTAACTGCATCAGGATCTTTAGAATAAACGAGAGTAATTGTTTTCTCATCCTCTTTAATTTCTATTATATGCCTCTTTGTAATTTTCATATTATTTTCTTTTTTTTCTAATTGTGATTCACATATAGCAAATCTCTGCTTCTCATCATACTCTGATACCATAGTAGGATCTAACATACATCTATTTAAGAATTCCTCTTTAGATTCATTTATATTAGGCTCAGGAATCGGCATCAGTATCATTATTCATTAAAGTTCCTCCTTTTATTATATTGTCTAAAGTGCTCATATTCAACTGCATAAAGTGATTTTCTCCTCCTTCTATAGTAGGAAGTTCCTCATATTGTCTGATCTCATCAATACTCATAGCTCCTATATTTAGCATAGTTCTATAATATTCAGCTCTATCTTTTGGAGTACCTCTAAGCAGAGCATTTACAACAAATTTAGTAGTAACTTTTCCAACTTCAGTAGATCTAAAAAGCTTACAATTCATTTCTGATTCCATCATTACTATATAAGGCATTAAAGAATATTGCACAAATTCTCTGCTTTGCTCTGATATATTATTAAAGCTAGATTTTGTAAGATCTCTTAATAAGTGAGGAGGCAAATTAAAT
>TARA_R110001606_G_scaffold19619_13_pt1 | contig 21276 bp, 22 predicted proteins | sample TARA_R110001606 | Tara Oceans TARA_R110001606 (sample SAMEA4398315) | marine metagenome | biome: Polar Biome; feature: [SRF] surface water layer (ENVO:00010504); material: water (ENVO:00002006), including particulate matter (ENVO:01000060) such as... | depth 5 m | reverse complement strand
CGACCCCTGCAGGCTGCGGTCCACGGGCGGCTGGACGTCGCCGATCCGCGCGCCGTCGCGCATCCGGGCGGCCCCCTCCCAGGCCATCACCCAGACACAGCGCATCTGCGGATCGACCTCGCAGAAGCCGCCGGGGCGCACGCCGCCGCAGGGACCGTTCCGCAATGTCTTGGGGCAGTTCATCGGGCAGGACATGCCGGTCGAGGACAGCACGCATTGCCCGCACATCCGACAGTCGAACAGCAGGCCCTTGGTCAACCGCTCAACCGCGGCGACGGGGCGTTCCAGCCGGTGATACCCGATGCGCCGGAACAGCGGGTCCAGGGCGACCAGAGCGGCCTCGAACCGGACATAGACCCATTCGAAGGCGCGGGCATGCCGGACGGCAAGACGGCGAAGGCGGTACATGCTATCCGCCCCGCCGCAGGGAAGGCCGGTTGCCCATCATGTCGCCGCGTTCAGACGCCCGACCTGATCGCGCAGCACGCGCGTCCCGATCGGGCGAGGAGATTGAAGAGGTCCGGCGTGTTCGCAGGGTGCCAGACGGGCGACGCACCCGGGCAACCCTGGTCACCCGCGAATACGCGACCAGCCACATAAAGGCGCAGGACGACACTGCACCACGCGTCGCCGGAAAGGTGCGCCCTGCCCCGGGGGGCTGCAGCGACATCGCCTTATCGCGCATCTGCATCCTCAGACATCAGCACGCGGCGGTCCCCGGACAGAGGCACCATCCGCGTCGGGGGGCAGGACAGATAGGACATGTCTGAGGCTCCGTGATCCGGGCGCAGGGTCAGGCGACGGCGATGGTCTTCTTGGGGTCGTGAAAGGGCCGCTCGACGATGGTCGCGGACCGCGTGCCGTCCGGGGTCCGGACCTGAACCTGGGCGCCCATCTGTGCCGATCCGGCCGACAGCATCGCCAGCGCGATGTTGCGATCCAGCCGCGGCGAATGGATCGCCGAGGTGACCTTGCCCACGACCTGGCCGTCACGGGTGACGGGCCAGAAGGTCGTGTTCGGCCCCTTCAGCGGCGCGCCGTCGATCACCACGCCGACCTGGCGGCGGGCGGGGCCGTCGGCCTTGATCCGGCGCAGCGCGTCCTTGCCGATGAAATCGGCCTCGATGTCCAGGTCGACCAGCCGGTCCAGACTCAGTTCATAGGGATTGGTGTCGATGTCGGCATCGGCGTGATAGGACAGCATCGCCCCCTCGATCCGGCGGATCGACGAGGTGTGGCCCGCCTTCAGCCCCAGGGGCGCACCCGCGGCCATGATGCGCTCCCACAGCGCGTCGCCGCGGCTGCCGTCCTGCAGATACAATTCGTATCCCAGTTCGCTGGACCAGCCGGTGCGCGACACGATCAGCGGGATGCCGTCCAGATCGACCCGGCGCAACCAGTAATAGCGCAGGTCCATGATCGCGTCGCCGAACAGCGCCCGCATCACCGCACCCGATTTCGGCCCCTGCAGCTGCAGGGGCGACACGTCCGGTTCCCTGATCGTGACGTCCATTCCCGAATGCACCGCGACCCCCTGCGCCCACAGCAGGATGTCACTGTCGGCCAGCGATATCCAGAAATGGTTTTCCGCCAGCCGCAGCAGGACCGGGTCGTTCAGGATGCCCCCCTGGGCATTCGTGATCAGCACGTATTTGCACTGTCCGACCGCCATCTTGGACAGGTCGCGCGGGGTCAGCATCTGGACGAACCGCGCCGCGTCGGGGCCGATGATCTCGACCTGACGCTCGACGGCGACGTCGCACAGGATCGCGTCGTTGATCAGGTTCCAGAAGTTCTGCACCGGATCGCCGAAGTCGCGCGGGATGTACATGTGGTTATAGACCGAGAACCCCGTGGCGCCCCATCGGACGGTCGCGTCGAAATAGGGGGACTTGCGGATCTGGGTTCCGAAACCGAAATCTTGGATCTGGGTCATCTGGCGTCTTCTTCCACGAAAATGGGCCGGTGGCCGGGGCGGGACATCTGCCATCTAAGCGCGGATGCGGACGACGCACGGGCCAAATCCGGCGCGCAAACAGGCTGGTCGGGCTGTTCTTGGGGTGGACTGCAGACCGGACGGTCTTGGCCAGAGAATCCCGCGCCGGGTCAGGCGGGGTGCGCGGGCGCGCGTGTCAGCGCCTTGAGGTCGGGCTGTGCCGCCTTGACCTGTCGCGTGACGATATAGGTCATATAGCGCTGGATCCCCAGATCGGCCTCCAGCAGCGATTCCATCAGGGTCTGGAACGCCGTCAGGCTTTGCGTGACGACCTTGAGGACATAATCCATCCCGCCGCCGGTCGCGATGCATTCGGTGATCTCCGGCAGGGCACCGATATGGCCTTCGAACCGGTCGAAATCGACCTTGCGGTGCTGCGCCAGCGATACGGTGACGACGACCTGGGTGACATTGGCAATGCGCTCCAGCGCGATGTCAGCCCGGTATCCCCGGATCAGCCCGGCCTCGCGCAGCCGCGTCAGCCGCGCCCAGCAGGGAGTGGGCGACAGGTTCACCAGCTCGGCCAGTCGCGCCTTGCTCAGCTGCCCGTGCTGCTGCACGGCCGCAAGGATGCGGATGTCGGTCGCATCAAGGCCTGGCCTGCTCATCCACCGCCTCACTTGCCGTCACGGACGGCGAACATTGCCCACGGCCCTGCTGCCCGGAAACGGGCGGGCGGGCCATCGTCGCGATCAGACCGTGTCCAAGTACAGCTCGACCGTCTCCTCGTCGGACAGCTCGGCCATGTAATGCAGCTCCTGGCGCTTGGTCATCAGATAGTTGTCGACCAGATGCGCGGGCAGGATGCGGCGGATCTCGGGGCAGCTGTCGAACGCCTCGATCGCGGCGCCCCAGTCGCCGGGCAACTGCGCCAGCTTCTGGTCATAGGCGTTGCCCTTGAAGGGCGCGGGGGCGACCAGCTGGTCCTCGATCCCGTTCAGCGCGGCCCCCAGGATGGCGGCGATCGTCAGATAGGGGTTCACGTCGCCGCCAGCCACGCGATGCTCGATCCGCCGGGCCTTGGGGCCCGAGGACGGGATGCGGATCGCGGCGGTGCGGTTCTCATAGGCCCAGCCGATGCCGGTCGGGGCATGGGCGTTGGGAACCAGGCGGTCAAAGCTGTTCTCGTGCGGGGCAAAGAGCAGGGTCGATCCGGGCATGGCGCGCAAGCAGCCGGCAACGGCCTGGCGCAGCGCCTCGGTCCCCTCCTCTCCGCCATTGTCGAAGATGTTTCGCCCGGCCCGGTCCAGGATCGAGAAATGCATGTGCATCCCGTTGCCCGCGAACATCTCGTAGGGCTTGGCCATGAAGCTGGCGGCAAAGCCGTAGGTCCGGGCGATGCCCTTGACCAGCATCTTGAACAGCCAGGTGTCGTCGGCGGCCTTCAGCGGATCGGCCTGATGCATCAGGTTGATCTCGAACTGTCCCGGCCCCGCCTCCGAGATGGCGGTGTCGGCGGGAATGTCCATCGCCTCGCAGGCGTCATAGAGCGTCGTGAAGAACTGGTCGAACGCATCCAGCGCGCGCAGCGACAGAACCTCGCCGCCGGTGCGCCGCTTGCCGGATTTCGGGCTGGGCGGCACGCGCAGCGTCTTGCCGCTGTCGTCGATCAGAAAGAATTCCAGTTCGGTCGCCACCACCGGCACCAGCCCGGCCGCGACATAGCGTTCGGCCACGCGGGCCAGCGCCTGGCGCGGATCGCCGTCATAGGGGGTGCCGTCGGGATGGAACATCCACAAGGGCAGCAGCCCCGTGGGCGCGTCCAGCCACGGCATGGGCAGGAACCCCCGTTCGGTGGGCAACAGCAGCCCGTCAGGGTCGCCGGATTCGAAGACCAGCGGGCTGTCCTCGACATCCTCGCCCCAGATGTCCAGGTTCAGGACCGAATAGGGAAACTTGGTCCCCTCCTCCAGCAGCTTGCCGGCATAGCGGGCGGGCACGCGCTTGCCCCGCGCGACACCGTTCAGGTCTGCTGCCGCGACGCGGATCGTCTTGACCTCGGGGTGTTCGCGCAGCCATTCCATGGGATTATCTCATCAACTGGGGACGGTACCGGACGCGGCTGGTCGCACCCGGCAGATGCCGGTTCAGCCGCCTGTTCACCCTGCCGAAAAGCCAGATCAATGCCAAGGTGGCAGCGATGAAATAAGCCGCGGCAATGGGATAGGCGACGAAGGGGTTGAAGGTCCGGTCCGCGAAGTAGCTGGCATAGTACAGCGCGTCGCCCTTTTGCTGGAACGCCGGAAAGCCGCTGAAATAGACCAGCGTCGTGGCGTGGAACAGGAAGATCGCCTCGTTCGTGTAGCTGGGCCAGGCCAGGCGCAGCATGGTGGGCCAGACGATCCGCCGGAACCGCTTCCAGCCGGTCAGGCCATAGGCGTCGGCGGCCTCGACCTCTCCCTTGGGGACCGACATCAGCGCGCCGTGAAAGATCTGCGCGCTGTAGGCCGCGGTATTTAGGATCAGCACGACCAGCGCCCCGGCCCAGGCCCGCGTCAGCCAGCTGGTCTGGATGGTCATCCCCAGGACGTCGATGCCGGCCCGCGGCAGCAGCACCAGCGATTCATAGGCGATGAAGAACTGGATGAACAAGGGACTGCCGCGGAAGACGAAGATGAAGGCGTTCGCGGGCTTGCGCAGCCAGGGGTTGGCACTGGCCTTGGCGAGCGCCAACCCCGTCGCGATGAAGAAGCCGACCGACAGCGCCAGCACTGCAAAATACAGGTTCCAGATCAGGCCCGACCCGATCAGCACCGCCTGCTGGCACAGGTCATATCCCTCGCGCGGCAACAGCCGTTCGCCATAGCCGATCGAGCGCAGGGCATAGTCCTGGATGGTCTGCACGCAGCTCATGCCGGGGCTCCCTTGCGCTCGGCCTCGCCGCCAAGCGTGGCCTGGCCGCGCGACAGCCGCCGCGTGACGCGCCCCAGCACGCGTTCCGAGATCCAGGTCATGCCCAGATAGAACACCAGGATCGCCAGGAAGTAATACAGCCGCCAGTCCGGATGCGGATAGGTGAAGGCGCTGGTCTTGGACCCGCCTAGCTCGCGCGCCCAATAGACGATGTCCTCGACCCCCAGCAGGAACAAAAGCGGCGTGGCCTTGATCAGGATCATCCACAGGTTCGACAGGCCCGGCAGGGCATAGGTCCACATCTGCGGAATCAGCACGCGGCGGTTCACCTGCGCGGGCGACATGCCATAGGCCTCGGCCGTCTCCAGCTGGGCGCGGGGCACGGCGGCCATGGCGCCGGACAGCACGTTCGCGGCAAAGGCACCGAAGACGATCGAGAAGGCGATGACCGCCAGGAAGATGCCATAGACGTCATGCACCCAGGGCGCGGCGTCGTTCAGCGGCAGCTTGGCCGCGGCGCAGACGACGAAATCGTTGCCCTGCCGGACGGGCGCATCGCTGTCGCACAGGACCTGATGGCGCACCCATTCGAAGCCCTGGTCCAGCGCGATCGGCACGAACAGAAAGAAGATGATGTCCGGCACGCCCCGCACCATCGAGGTGTAGATCCCCCCGAACCACCGCAGCGGCGCGATGCGCGAGCGGCTGGCCATGGCGCCGCCAAAGCCGAACAGCAGCGCGATGGGCGCGGTGATCGCCAACAGCAGAAGCACCGTCCCGAAGCTGGCATAGAACAGCAGATGCGTGCCCGATGTCAGGTAGCACGACAGCCAGGCAAGCCCCTGCAGTAGGGACGGATCGGTGCAATATGCGAACATGGGACTTCCCGAAGGGCCGCCGCGGCACGGGTCCGCGGCGGCGGGTCAGATCATTCGAACAGCAGCGCGTCGTCGCCGAACCACTTCTTGATCATGTCGTTCAGGCTGCCGTCCTCCTTCATCGCGGTGATCTGCGCGTCGAACTTCTCCAGCAGCTCGGTGTCGGACTGGCGCAGGCCCATGCCGATGCCCTCGCCCAGGGCGACGCGGTCCATGCCCTCGACCCAGACCAGCTCTCCGCCGGATTCCTCGACGATGGGGGCCAGAAAGTCGCGGTCGGCCAGGATCGCGTCGGCCTCGCCGTTGCGGACGGCGGCGACGGCCTGGTCGGGGTTCGGGAACTCGATCAGCGTCGCGCCGCTCTCGGCGACGTAGCCCGCCTGGATGGTGCTGGTCTGGGCCGCGACGATGCCGCCCTCGACGTCGACATCGGCTGCCAGCGCCGCATAGGCCGACGGCGTCGGCGGGGTATAGGGCTGGGTGAAGGCGATGACCGCCTTGCGCTCCTCGTTGATGTTCATGCCGGCCATGATCGTGTCGTAGTTCGACGAGACCAGGTTCGGGATGATCGAATCCCAATCGTTGCGCACCCAGGTGCAGTCCAGCTCGGCGCGCTTGCACAGCTCGTTGCCCAGCTCGATCTCGAAGCCGGTGACCTCGCCGGTGGCGTCGTCGATGAAGTTGTAGGGGGCATAGGCGCCTTCGGTGCCCATGCGGATGGTCTGGGCCTGGGCCAGGCCCGCGGTCAGCATCAGCGCGGCGGCCGCGATCGTCAAAGATTTCATTCGGGGTCTCTCCTGTTGGTTTCTTATGTCGCCATGGTCGCGGACAGGAACTGGCGCAGACGGTCGGTCTGCGGGTTCCCGAACAGGCAATCCGGCGGGCCTTCTTCGCAGACCACGCCCTGATGCAGGAACACGACGTGATCGCTGACATCGGCGGCCAGCCGCATGTCATGGGTGACCAGGATCATCGTGCGATGCTCTCCGGCCAGATCCTTGATGACGCGGACGACCTCCTGCTGCAGTTCGGGATCCAGCGCGCTGGTGGGTTCGTCGAACAGCAGCGCCTTGGGCTGCATGCACAGCGCGCGGGCGATGGCGGCACGCTGCTGCTGGCCGCCCGACAGCTGTGCGGGCCAGGCGTCCGCCTTGTCGCCGATGCCGACCTTGGCCAAGAGGTCGCGGGCGCGGGCCTCGACGGCGGCGCGATCCTCGCCCAGCACGGTGACCGGGGCCTCCATCACGTTCTGCAGGATCGTCATGTGGGCCCACAGGTTGAACTGCTGGAACACCATGGACAGGTTGGTGCGCATCCGCGTGACCTGGGCGCGGTCGGCGGGGTGACGGGCCTGCCCCTGCCCCTTCCAGCGGACCGGTTCGCCCTCGAACAGGATCTCTCCGGCCTGGCTGTTCTCCAGCAGGTTGCAGCAGCGCAGCAGCGTGGACTTGCCCGACCCGGACGACCCGATCAGGCTGACCACATGGCCGCGCGGGGCGGTCATGGACACGCCCTTGAGGACGTCAAGCGGACCATAGGACTTGTGCAACCCGTTGATCGAAATGACCGGGGCGGCGCTGTGAGGGGTCGGGGTCTGGTTCATCATCCGCACATTGGGCGTCAAACGCGCGCGTTTTGCAACGGGGTGCAGGGGGCAACCTGCCGATAAGGGCAGGCTGCCGCAGCGTCAGCCGAACGCTTACGCAATCTCGATCGAGTATTTCTCGATCACGGTGTTGGCCAGCAGGCCCTCGCACATCCTGGCGACCTCGGCGCGGGCCGCCTCGGCGTCGGTGGCGGCCAGGTCCAGCTCGATCAGCTTGCCCTGGCGGACGCCGGTGACGTCCTGGTGGCCAAGCCCGCCCAGGGCATGGCGGATCGCCTCGCCCTGGGGGTCCAGGACGCCGTCCTTCAGCATGATGGTGACACGTGCTTTCATGGCGGCAGTCCCTCTCAGTTGATCGCGGTCGGTTTCAGGCTGGTCGTGTTGGCGGGCATCAGGCCCAGCCGGCGCGCCACCTCGGTATAGGCGTCGGTCAGGTTGCCCAAGTCGCGGCGGAACACGTCCTTGTCCAGCTTCTGTCCCGTCTTGACGTCCCACAGCCGGCAGCTGTCGGGGCTGATCTCGTCGGCCACGATCAGGCGCATGAAATCATTGTCCCAGACACGTCCGACCTCGATCTTGAAATCGATCAGCTTGATGCCGGCGCCGTAGAACACCCCCGACAGGAAGTCGTTCACCCGCAGCGCCAGGCTGACGATGTCGTCCAGGTCCTGCTGGGTCGCCCAGCCGAAGGCGATGATGTATTCCTCGGACACCATCGGGTCGCCCAGCTCGTCGTTCTTGTAGCTGTACTCGACGATGGGCCGCGGCAGGGCCGTGCCCTCCTCCAGCCCAAGGCGCTTGGACAGCGACCCGGCCGCGAAATTGCGCACGATCACTTCCAGCGGGATGATCTCGACCTGGCGGATCAGCTGCTCGCGCATGTTGATGCGGCGGATGAAGTGGTTCGGGACGCCGATATTCGTCAGCCCGTTCATGAAGAACTCGGACAGGCGGTTGTTCAGCACGCCCTTGCCTTCGATGGTGGCGCGCTTCTGCGCGTTGAAGGCGGTCGCGTCATCCTTGAAGTACTGGATCAGCGTGCCGGGTTCCGTGCCCTCGTAGAGGATCTTGGCCTTGCCTTCGTAAACTTTCTTGCGCCGCGGTGCCATGGGCCCACCGTCCTTTCGCATGTCCCTGAAGATGCCGCTTACCCCGGATTGCCGGTCGGGGGCAATACGAGCCTTGCGACAAGGCATGCCGATGGGCATATCTTGTCCCAGACGCCGCACAGGAGGGCCCGATGACCACGTTCAACGATCGAGAGCGCGCCTACGAATCCAAGTTCGCCCATGACGCCGACCTGCGCTTCAAGGCCGAGGCGCGCCGGAACCGCCTGCTGGGCGAATGGGCGGCCGGACAACTGGGCAAGACCGGCGACGACGCCCGCGCCTATGCCATGACCGTCGTCAGCGCCGATTTCGCCGAGCCCGGAGAGGAGGACGTCTTCCGCAAGGTCGAGGCCGACCTGACAGGCGTCGCCGATGCCGAAACGATCCGCGCGCAGATGGCCCGCCTGATGGACGAGGCCCGCCGCCAGGTCATCGACGAGACCTGAGCCGCCATCGTCAGCAGACCGGATCAGGGGGGCATCGCGCCCCCCTTTTCCATTCCTTCCCGCGGTGCACGCGCGCAAGGCAGCCGGGGTCAAGCTTTGGTGACCCGGCATTTTTGCCGTCGCGTTCCTGCCGAACCGTGGGATGAAGGGGTCTGCCCTATCAACGACAGGATGCCGGAACATGCTTTGGGACAATCAGGACCGCTATGGAGCCGTGACCCGGACGCTTCATTGGGGAATCGCCGCCCTGATGGCGTGGCAGTTCGGCGGCATGCTGTCTGAAAGCCTGCTGGGCGACGAGGCGCCCCTGGCCGTCGCACTGACCGCCAACCACACCCAGGTCGGAACCATCCTGTTCGTGCTGATCGTCCTGCGCGTGGTCTGGGCTGCCGTGAACCGTGATCGTCGCCCGCCCCGCCGGGCGGGCCTGCTGGGCCATGCGGCAAGGCTGGGGCATGTCGCGCTCTATGCGCTGATGCTGGCGGTTCCCTCGGCGGCGCTGCTGCGGGCCTGGGGCGGGGAACGGGGCTTTGCGCCCTTCGGGTTCCAGATCTTCGCGCCGCGCGCCCCGGACCAGGTCGTCAAGACTGCCACCGACATCGGGTCGAACTTTCACGGAGAGCTGGCCTGGGTGATGGGCGTGCTGATCCTGGGCCATATCGCTATGGCGCTGTTCCACCAGGTCGTACTGCGCGACCGCCTGCTGCGCCGCATGGCAGGCTAGGCGGCGGCGGCCTCGGCATTGGGATAGCGGCGCAGCATCGTCACCGCGCGGGCCAGGTTCAGCGCCATCAGCGCGGCCCACAGGCCGTGGTTGCCCCAGAAGGGCGGCAGGATCAGCACGCAGGCCGCGAAGACCGCCACCGACCGGATCATCGCGTTGCGCATGTCCCGCGTCAGCGTGGCCCCGATGAAGATGCCGTCCAGCATCCAGCCCGCCACCCCGATCAGAGGCGCCAGCGCCAGCCAGGGCAGATAGATGCGCGCCGCCTGCCGCACCGCGTCCGAGGTGGTCAGCAGATCGATGATCGCGCCCCCCGCGACGATGAAGACCAGCCCCATCACGACCGCACCCCCCAGCCCCCAGGCCGAGGTCAGCAGCGACGCCCGCCGCACCCGGTCCGGCCGGCGCGCGCCCACGGCCTGTCCCACCAGGCTTTCGGCGGCAAAGGCGAACCCGTCCAGCGCATAGGCGGTCAGCGCCACGAACTGCAGCAGCACCTGGTTCGCGGCCAGCGGCACGTCGCCCTGCCCCGCCCCCAGGAACAGGAAGCTGGTCATGCAGCCCTGCAGCAGGACCGACCGGATCATGATGTCGCTGTTCACCCGCGCCAGCCGCGTCAGCCGGTCGCGCGCCCACAGCCCCGCCGCGCGCCGCGCCTGTCCCAGCACGTGCCGCGCCAGCCACAGGCCCAGCGCCACGCCGGACAGCTCCGCGATCAGCGTGGCCCAGGCGACGCCCGCCACGCCCAGCCCCAGGCCCAGCACGAACCACACATCCAGCGCGACGTTCAGCCCGTTCTGCACCAGCTGCAGCGCCAGCACCGCACGGGTGCGTTCGACCGCGATCAGCCAGCCGGTGATCGCGTACAATCCGATGGTCGCAGGCGCGCCCCAGATCCGGATCGCCAGATAGTCGCGGGCCAGCGCCTCGACCGCATCCGAGGCCGGGGCCAGCCGGAAGGCCGCCCAGAAGATCGGCGCCTGCAGCGCGATGAAGACCAGCCCCGCGGCGGCGGCGATGGCCAGCGCGCGCAGCAGATGGGCGCCGACCTCGGGCGCGTCGCCCGCGCCATGCGCCTGCGCCACCAGACCGGACGTGCCCATGCGCAGGAACCCGAACACCCAGTAGATGGACGTCAGGATGATCGCGCCGATCCCCACCGCGCCGATGGCCTGCGGCTGGCCCAGTTGGCCCACCACGCCGGTATCGACCAGCCCCAGCAACGGCACCGTCAGGTTGGACAGCACGATGGGCACCGCGATCTGCAGCACCCGGCGGTGGGTCAGCAGGCTCAAGGCTGCGGCATCAGGAAGTGACCGGTGGCCTGGGCGATCAGGCGGGCGCGGTTGTCCTGCCACGCCTCGACATGGACGGACGCATAGCGGCGTCCCGACCGCACCACGCGGGCGCGGGCATAGGCGTCGCGCGGCAGGCCCGAGCGCAGGTAGTCGACGGTGAAATCGATGGTCTTGGGCAGCCGTGGCAGGCTGTCGGGAACGGCCGCGTCGGGGGCGATGCGGCCTGATTCCAGATCCTCCCACATCGCGGCCCAGCCCAGCTCGATGATCGCCGTGACCTCCAGGAAGGCCGCGGTGACCCCGCCATGGATCGCAGGCAGCATCGGGTTGCCGATCAGCTTGTCGTCATAGGGCAGGATCGCGGTCAGTTCGTCCCCGCGCCGGTCGAAGCGGATGCCCAGCCAGGTCATGTAGGGCACGCCGGTGACCATCGCCGCCAGGGCCGAATCGCGGCGCGACTTGATCTGGTGCAGGGGTTCGTTGCGGTCGCCCATGATCACCGCTCCGCCGTGAAGGCGCCGGTGGCGGCGGCGACGGGATTGGCCTCGTCCTCGTCCAGGGCCACGGCGCGCAGAAAGGCCACACTGCGGGTCATGTGATAGCATTCGGCCCGCGCGGTGATCCGCTGTCCCGGCGTAGCGGCCCGCATGTAGTCGATGCGCAGGTCGATCGTCGCGGTCGATCGCGGGTTCGTCGGATGCGCCATCACCGCCGCCCCGCAGCAGGTGTCCATCAGCGCCGAGACGACACCCCCGTGGATCACCCCGGTGCGCGGATCGCCGACCAGGTGTTCGGCCCAAGGCATGCTGATCGTGGCGCGGCCCGCGCCGATCTCCTCGACCCGCATGCCCAGGGCGCGCGCATGGGGGATCGCCTCGATGAACTGCTGGGCGATGCGGGCGTGATCGTCGGGATCGGTCATGGGGCGTCCTTCTTTGCGCGAGGGGTAGCGTCCGGTCGGGACCCGGATCAAGCCCCGGCGCGCGATTCGGTTGAGAAAGGATGCGGCTGCGCTTAGGTTGACGCCAAGGGAAATCTTCCAGGGAGGTGCCGGGTGACCGAAGACCGCATCAGCTTCAAGGACATGTGCGCACGGTTCGAGGTGACGCCCCGCACGCTGCGCTATTACGAATACATCGAACTGCTGCAGCCCCGAAAGGAAGGCCGCGCCCGGTTCTATGGCCCGCGCGAGGTCGCCCGCATGACCCTGATTCTGCGCGGGCGGCGCTTCGGCTTCAGCCTGGAGGAGATCCGCCAGTGGCTGCAGATCTATGACAAGAAGGGCTCTCGCGAGCAGTACCAGGTCTGGATCGACATGGCCGACCGGCAGCTGGCCGTGCTGGACGGGCAGATCGCCGACCTGACGGCGGCGCGGGCGGACCTGGACCAGCTGCGCCAGACCACCGTGGCCGAACTGGCCAAGATGGGCTGACGCGGCGGCACGCGCCCTTGTGACGCCGCGTCCTGCTTACGTTCGCGTCAACTTGGGGCTATGTTCAGGGAAGGACGGAAAGCCGGTTTGAGGAGGAGCCGCACCCATGTCCGAAGATCTGATGACCATCCGCCAGATGTGCGACGCCTTTGACGTGACCCCGCGCACGCTGCGGTTCTACGAGGCACGAGAGCTGATCTTTCCCCAGCGCCGCGGCCAGCACAGGCTGTATGACCGGCGCGACCGGGCCCGGCTGATCCTGATCCTGCGCGGCAAGCGCTTCGGGTTCAGCCTGGAACAGATCCGCCAGCTGCTGCAGCTGTACGAACCCGGCGGCACGAACCGCGCGCAGATCGCGGCCACGATCGATGTCGGCCGCGACCGCCTGGCGGACATGGAACGGCAATATGCCGAACTGAGCGAGGCGATCGCCGACCTTCGCCAGCAGATCTTGGATGCCGAAGGCCGGCTTTCCGCAGCCCCCACAGAACAGCCGTAAAGGATCCCGACATGCCTTCGTACACGCCCCCGATCCGCGACCTGCAGTTCGTCCTGCACGATGTTCTGAAGCTGTCGCAATCCGACCTGCCCGGCCATGACGAACTGGCCCCCGACTTTACCGAGGCCGTGCTGGAAGCCGCCGGCAAGCTGTCCGCCGAGGTGCTGGCGCCCCTGAACCTGTCCGGCGACCAGGAAGGCTGCGTTCTGGAGAATGGCGTCGTCCGCACGCCCAAGGGCTTCCGCGAGGCGTTCGAGCAGGTCAAGGAGGGCGGCTGGACCGCGCTGGACTGCGACCCCGAATACGGCGGTCAGGGCATGCCCTACACGATGGGCGTGGCCACCGGAGAGATGTTCGTGTCGGCCAACATGGCCTTCAACATGTACCAGGGCCTGACCCACGGCGCCTATTCCGCGATCCATGCCCACGGCACCGACGACCAGAAGCAGACCTATCTGCCCAAGATGGTCAGCTGTGACTGGACCGGCACGATGAACCTGACGGAACCGCATTGCGGCACCGATCTGGGCCTGCTGCGCACCAAGGCGGAACCGCAGGATGACGGCAGCTATCTGATCACGGGCCAGAAGATCTTCATTTCGGCCGGTGATCACGACATGGCCGAGAACGTCGTCCACCTGGTCCTGGCCAAGGCGCCCGGCGGCGGCGAGGGCACCAAGGGCATTAGCCTGTTCATCGTGCCGAAGTTCCTGGTGAACGCGGACGGCTCTCTGGGCGATCGCAACGGCGTGTCGGTGGGCGCGCTGGAGCACAAGATGGGCATCCACGGCAACGCGACCTGCGTGATGAACTATGACGGCGCGAAAGGCTGGCTGCTGGGCGATCTGCACAAGGGCATGCGCGCCATGTTCACCATGATGAACGAGGCGCGTCTGGGCGTGGGCCTGCAGGGCTATGCCGCGGCGGTGCCCGCCTATCAGAACGCGCTGGCCTATGCCAAGGACCGCCTGCAGGGCCGTGCGGTGACCGGCGCGCAGAATCCGCAGGGCGCCGCCGATCCGCTGATCGTGCACCCCGACATCCGCCGCAGCCTGCTGGACCAGAAGAGCTTTATCGAGGGTGCTCGCGCGCTGGCGCTGTGGGGCGCGCATCTGATCGACCGCGGCCACCTGGCCGGCGACAAGGACGCCGAGGGGCTGGTGTCGCTGATGACCCCGGTCATCAAGGGCTTTCTGACCGACAAGGGCTTCGAGGCGACGGTCCTGGCCCAGCAGGTCTTCGGCGGCCACGGCTATGTCGAGGAATGGGGCATGAGCCAGTTCGTCCGCGATGCCCGCATCACCATGATCTACGAAGGTGCGAACGGCGTGCAGGCGCTGGACCTGGTCGGCCGCAAGCTGGCCCAGGATGGCGGCAAGCATGTGATGGCCTTCTTCGACATGGTCAAATCGTTCTGCAAGGAACAGTCCGGCAATCAGGCACTGGCCGGCGACTTCATCGAACCGCTGAAGGCCGCGTCCAAGGACCTGCAGGCGGCATCCATGTTCTTCATGGAACGCGGCATGAAGAACCCGAACGATGCGCTGTCGGGCAGCTACGACTTCATGCACCTGTTTGGTCACGTAACCCTTGGTTACATGTGGGCCCGGATGGCGGTCGCCGCACAGGCGGCGCTGGATGCGGGCACCGCGGACCCGGCGTTCCACAAGACCAAGCTGGCAACCGGCCGCTACTACATGAAACGGCAGCTGCCGATGACCGCCACGCATCTGGCCCGCATCCAATCCGGAGCAGCCACGGTGATGGAGCTGGAGGCAGAAGCCTTCTGATCCGGCAGCAAGGGCGGAGAGGTCGGATTGGGTATTTTTGCAAAGAAGAAGCAGGATGCGCCCCGACCTCTCCCGATTGTTGTCGGGTCAGGCGTTGTCGGCCCACAGGCCGGGGCGACTTCTCCTTTGGCGGTCATCGGCTCCCCAGCCTGTACCGCAGGACCAGACTAATGCCGCTCAGTTGAAGAAGTGGTTAACGCCGCTTCTTCTTTGCCCAAATACCCTGCGGGGGGTCCGGGGGCGCGCAGCCCCCGGCGTCGAGGAGGAAAGATGACCGCGCAACTCTGGTGCTTTGGCGAATCCGGGAACGCCTACAAACCGGCCCTGACGATGCAAGTGGCGGGTTATGACTGGCAGCCCGTCTACGTCGACTTCTTTAACGGAGAGGGGCGCAGCCCCGCATTTCGGGCGTTGAACCCGATGGGCGAGGTCCCGGTGTTCCGTGAGGGCGATGTGACCCTGACCCAATCGGCCGTCATCCAGCTGCACGTCGCGGAACGCACCGGCAGGTTCCTGGGCAGCGACCGCAACGAGACGCTGCGCTGGCTGATGTTTGACAACCACAAGGTCTCGGGCCAGGCGGGACCGGCGCGGTTCTTGTTGAACTTCCTGCCCGCGGACAAGCGTCCGGCAGGAGCCGCGGAATACCTGCAGGGACGGCTGAAAGGGGCCTATCAGGTGCTGGAAGCGCATCTGGCTGACCGCGACTGGGTCGCACCCGGCGGCCCGACCATCGCCGATTTCGCGCTGTGCGGTTACCTGTACTATCCCGAGCCCTTCGGCTTTGACCGCAAGGATTGGCCCCATATCGATCGCTGGCTGGACGGCATCGCCGCGCTGCCCGGCTGGAAACACCCATATGATCTGATGCCCGGCAACCCATCCGACCGGGCGCCCAAGGAGGACACATGACCGACGCATTCATCTATGACGCCGCCCGCACGCCGCGCGGCAAGGGCCGCCCCGATGGCAGCCTGCACGAGGTCACCTCGCTGGCGCTGTCGGCGCGCCTGCTGAACGCCGTCAAGGACCGCAATGGGCTGGAAGGCCACGCGGTCGAGGATGTCATCTGGGGCAACGTGACCCAGGTCAAGGAACAGGGCGGCTGCCTGGCGCGCAGCGCCGTGCTGGCATCGGACCTGGACCAGAGCATTCCCGGCCTGTCGATCAACCGCTTTTGCGCGTCTGGCATGGAGGCCGTGAACCTGGCCGCCAACCAGATCAAGGGCGGCGCGGGCCAGGCCTATATCGCCGGCGGGGTCGAGATGATGGGCCGCGTTGCCATGGGCAGCGACGGGGCGGCCATCGCGGTCGATCCGGGACTGGCCATGCGGTCGTACTTCGTACCGCAGGGGATCAGCGCCGACATCATCGCGACCGAATACGGCTTCAGCCGCGCAGACGCCGATGCGCTGGCGCTGGAAAGCCAGCGCCGCGCGGCGCAGGCCTGGGCCGACAACCGCTTTGCCAAATCCATCGTCCCGGTGCTGGACCAGAACGGCCTGACCATCCTGGATCGCGACGAATACATGCGCCCCGGCACCACGGCGGACGATCTGGCCAAGCTGCGCCCGGCCTTCAAGGAGATGGGCGAGATGATGCCCGGCTTTGACAAGGTCGCGATGCTGAAATACCCGCACCTGACCCATGTCGATCACATCCACCACGCCGGCAACAGCAGCGGCATCGTCGACGGCGCCGCCGCCGTGCTGATCGGCAACGCGGAATTCGGGCAGGCCCATGGCCTGAAGCCCCGCGCGCGCATCCGCGCCACCGCCAAGATCGGCACCGACCCCACGATCATGCTGACCGGCCCGGTTCCCGTGACCGAGAAGATCCTGAAGGACAGCGGCCTGTCCATCGGCAACATCGACCTGTTCGAGGTGAACGAGGCCTTCGCATCCGTGGTGCTGCGCTTCATGCAGGCCTTCGACGTGGACCATTCCAAGGTCAACGTGAACGGTGGCGCCATCGCGATGGGCCACCCCCTGGGCGCGACCGGCGCGATCATCATCGGCACCCTGCTGGACGAGCTTGAGCGGCAGGACAAGACCATGGGTCTGGCGACCCTGTGCATCGCGTCCGGCATGGGCGCGGCCACTATCATCGAACGCGTGTGAGGAGCCCGGACATGACCGATTTCACGATGGAAAAAGGCGCCGACGGCGTCGCGGTGATCACCTGGGACGTGCCGGGCAAGTCGATGAACGTGCTGTCGATGGACGGCGCGACCGCCCTCAACGGGCTGATCGACGACGCGCTGGCCGACGATGCCGTCAAAGGCATCGTCATCACCAGCGGAAAGAAGGACTTTGCCGCCGGGATGGACCTGAAGGTCATCGCGGGCATGAAGGACGCGAATGGCGCGCAGGGCGTGTTCGACGGCGTGATGACGCTGCACCACCTGCTGCGCAAGATCGAACTGGCGGGCATGGACCCCAAGACCAAGAAGGGCGGCAAGCCGATCGCCAGCGCCCTGCCCGGCACCGCGCTTGGCATCGGGCTGGAACTGCCGCTGGCGACGCATCGCATCTTTGCGGCCGACAATGCCAAGGCCAAGATCGGCCTGCCCGAGATCATGGTCGGCATCTTTCCCGGCGCTGGCGGCACCACCCGCCTGACGCGCAAGCTGGGCGCCATGATGGCCGCACCCTTCCTGCTGGAGGGCAAGCTGTCGGACCCCAAGAAGGCGAAATCGGCCGGGCTGATCGACGAAGTCGTCGAAGACCCGCTGGCCGCCGCAAAGGCCTGGGTGCTGGAGGCCAAGGAGGCCGACCTGGTCAAGCCGTGGGACGCCAAGGGCTACAAAATGCCGGGCGGAGAGCCGTTCCACCCGGCGGGCTTCATGACCTTCGTGGGCGCATCCGCGATGGTGCACGGCAAGACGATGGGCGTCTATCCGGCGGCCAAGGCGTTGCTGTCGGCGGTCTATGAGGGGTCGATGGTGCCGTTCGACCAGGCGCTGAAGATCGAGGCGCGCTGGTTCACCAACGTGCTGATGAACCCTTCGTCCACCGCAATGATCCGCAGCCTGTTCATTAACAAGGAAGCCCTTGAGAAGGGCGCGAACCGCCCCGAGGCCCCCGACCAGACCGTCCGCAAGGTCGGCATCCTGGGTGCGGGCATGATGGGCGCGGGCATCGCCTATGTCAGCGCCATGGCCGGGATCGAGGTCGTGCTGATCGACGCGGCCCAGGACAGCGCCGACCGCGGCAAGGCCTATTCCACGGGCCTTCTGAACAAGGCCATCAGCCGAAAGAAGGCGACCGAGGAGAAGAAGGCCCAGGTGCTGGACCGCATCACCGCCACCACGGATTACGCCGCCCTGCAGGGCTGCGACCTGATCGTCGAGGCGGTCTTTGAGGACCCGTCGGTCAAGGCCGAGGTGACGAAGAAGGCCGAGGCCGTGATCCCGCAGGACGCGATCTTTGCGACCAACACCTCGACCCTGCCGATCAGCGATCTGGCGCGTGCCAGCGCGCGCCCCCAGCAGTTCATCGGCATCCACTTCTTCAGCCCGGTCGACAAGATGCTGCTGGTCGAGATCATCAAGGGCAAGGAAACCGGTCCCGTGGCGGTCGCAAAGGCGCTGGATTTCGTGCGCCAGATCCGCAAGACCCCCATCGTCGTGAACGACGAACGGTTCTTCTATGCCAACCGCTGCATCATCCCCTATATCAACGAAGGCATCCGCATGGTGGCCGAGGGCGTGAACCCCACGCTGGTGGAAAACGCCGCCAAGATGATGGGCATGCCCCTGGGTCCGCTGCAGCTGGTCGACGAGACCTCGATCGACTTGGGCGTCAAGATCGCCAAGGCGACCAAGGCCGCGATGGGCGATGCCTATCCCGACGGCGCGGTCGACGACGTGCTGTTCTGGATGGCCGACCAGGGCCGGATGGGACGCAAGGGCGGCGCGGGCTTCTATGCCTATGAGGACGGCAAGCGGCAGGGCCTGTGGGAGGGTCTGGACGCGCAGTACCCGCGCAGCGCCGATCAGCCCGACCTGCACGAGATCCAGCACCGCCTGATGTTCGCGCAAAGTCTGGAAGCCGTTCGCGCGCTGGAGGACGGCGTGCTGGAGGACATCCGCGAAGGGGATGTGGGCGCCATCCTGGGCTGGGGCTTTGCGCCCTGGTCGGGCGGTCCCTTCGGCTGGCTGGACATCCTGGGCGCGCAGAAGGCGGTCGAGATCTGCGACCGGCTGGAGGCCGCGCACGGTGCCCGCTTCAAGGCGCCGCAGATGCTGCGCGACATGGCCGCCAAGGGTGACAGCTTCTATGGGCGCAAGGCCGCGGCCTGACACCACCGGATGGGCCGCGCTTGTGGCCCATCCGCACCACCCGCTGTGTCCGCCCTGCCATGTGACGAAACTTTCCGGTCTGGCCGTCGTTGAAGCCGCGGAAATTAGTCATATGCTGCGACAACGGAACCGCCCGACGGGCGGATGGCCGACAAGGGGACATGCCGATGAGTGACGAGACGAAACGCCGCGCCGAAGCTGCCCAGGCCCAGATCGAGGCGATCGCCTCGGCCCCGCTGCCCGAGCCTGCTCCTGCGGCGCAGTCCCTGTCCGATGCCGACCCCGCCGTCCAGGCCCAGATCCGCGCCCGCATGGCCGAGATCGACCTGAAGGACAGCAATTCCATCCTCCGCTTCGGCACCCGTGCGCAGGCCGATCTGCAGCAGATCAGCCAGTCCATGCTGGCCGATGTCAAGGCCAAGGAGGTCGGTCCGGCCGGCGACAGCCTGCGCGAGGTCGTGACCACGATCCGCGGGTTCTCGACCAGCGAGCTGGACATGCGCCGAAGCCGCAGCTGGTGGGAAAGGCTTTTGGGCCGGTCGGCGCCCTTTGCCAAGTTCGTGGCGAATTATGAACAGGTCCAGACCCAGATCGACCGCATCACGGCCGAGCTGGAGGGGCACGAGCAGAAGCTGCTCAAGGACATCAAGTCGCTGGACATCCTGTATGACCGCACGCTGACCTTCTATGACGAGCTGGCCCTGTACATCGCCGCCGGCACCGAAAAGCTGGCCGAGCTGGACCGAGAGACGATCCCCGCCAAGGAGGCCGAACTGGCCGCAAAGGCGCAGCCCGACCAGGTGATCGAGGCGCAGGAGCTGCGCGACCTGCGCACCCTGCGCGACGACCTGGAACGCCGCGTCCACGACCTGAAGCTGACGCGCCAGGTGACGATGCAGTCGCTGCCCTCGATCCGGCTGGTGCAGGAGAACGACAAGTCGCTGGTCACCAAGATCAACTCAACCCTGGTGAACACGGTGCCTTTGTGGGAGACGCAGCTGGCCCAGGCCGTCACCATCCAGCGCAGCGCCGAGGCCGCCCGCGCGGTCAAGGAGGCCAACGACCTGACCAACGAGCTGCTGACGCGCAATGCCGACAACCTGCGTCAGGCGAACGCCCAGATCCGGGCCGAGACGGAACGCGGCGTCTTTGACATCAAGGCGGTTCAGACCGCCAACGCCCAGCTGATCGCCACGATCGAGGACAGCCTGCGCATCGCCGACGAAGGTCGCTCGCGGCGCGCCTCGGCCGAGACCGAACTGGTGCGGATGGAGGCCGAACTGCGCGATGCGCTGGCGGCGGCATCCTCGCGGCAGCCTGCGGCCGTCACCGGCCCCGGCGGGCGGCGCTGATGCGGCGCCTGGCTGCCCCCGCCCTGGGATTGGCGCTGCTGCTGGGCGGCTGCGCCCCCGACCCGTTCACGGACACGCCCGGCTCTCCGCGCCCGCAGGCACGTCCCGAGGCCGCCTCGGCCGCGCAGAGCCAGGCCGAGTTGCGCCGCGCGCGGGCCGAACGCAACCGCGCCGCGAATGCCGTTGCGCGCCAGGCTTCGGCCTCGCCCAGCCAAGCCAGCCAGTCGCAGCGCGACTATTATGCCGCGGCGGAACGGCGGCTGGTGGCGCAGGGTCGCCTGCGCCGCGACCGGACCCCGCTGGACGCGCCGATCGACGCCGAGATCCTGACCCGCAACTTCATCGACATCGCGCTGCGCGACGAATACAGCCAGACCGACGGCGGGCTGGTGTCGCAGTCCCGCGCGGCGCCCCTGCGCCGCTGGCAGGGTCCGGTGCGGATGCAGCTGGAATTCGGCGCCTCGACCGACATGGCCGCCCGCCCCGCCTGGCGGTCGGAGGTCGCGGATTTCGCGGGCCGCCTGTCGGACGCCGCGCGCCATCCCGTGTCGCTGACGGCCGAGGGCGGCAACTTCACCATCCTGGTCCTGACCGAGGATGAGCGCCGGGCCATCGGCCCGCGCCTGGCCCAGCTTGTGCCGGGCATCCCGGCGCAGGACGTGTCGATCATGACCGACCTGCCCGCCGCGATCAGCTGCGCGGTCTTCGCCTATTCGCAGGGGGCGGCCGCCGACTATGCCCGCGCCGTGGCGGTGATCCGGGCCGAACTGCCGCCGCTGCTGCGCACGTCCTGCATCCACGAAGAGCTGGCGCAAGGAATGGGGCTGGCCAATGACAGCCCCGGCGCGCGTCCGTCGATCTTCAACGACGACGAGGAGTTCGCCCTGCTGACGCGTCATGACGAGCTGCTGCTGCGGATCCTCTATGATCCCCGCCTGCGTCCCGGCATGTCCGAGGCGGAGGCCGCGCCCATCGTCCGCCGCATCGCGA
>TARA_R110001606_G_scaffold19967_1_pt1 | contig 21279 bp, 20 predicted proteins | sample TARA_R110001606 | Tara Oceans TARA_R110001606 (sample SAMEA4398315) | marine metagenome | biome: Polar Biome; feature: [SRF] surface water layer (ENVO:00010504); material: water (ENVO:00002006), including particulate matter (ENVO:01000060) such as... | depth 5 m | reverse complement strand
TCTGTTAAAAGAAAAACAGTTAGGAAACGAACAGCCTAGCGACGTTAATAATCGCCCCATACTTTTACTTTAGTTCCACCCCAATACTCAACAGCTAACCCAGCTTCAATTAACTTCTGGTTAATACTGTTGCCATCAAAGTCCCACAACACGCCAAGAATACGACCGTACTTACCGCGTCCCTGAGACTCCAGCACAAAACCATCGCAACAAAGTTCTGTGAGTAAGTCTTTGGCTTGTAAACCCAATTTCTTTTCAGCAAGGTCCCTGGTCCGTGATTCAGGGGTATCTATCCCTACAAGACGAACCCTTTGTTTAGCTAAAATAATTTTAAACCCCAGATCTAAGTTAACGTCTACCGTATCGCCATCGACAACTCGGTCTAGCTCGCACTTATAAACAAAAGGCTTTGCCATTATTTTTTACTCATCCAAGCAGATGTTCCCATGTATGCACCTACCACGCCGGCTTGTGCAATGTAAAACAGCCCAAGTAAATCAGCCAGCGCCGATACTCTTGACTCAGATACTATAGGACTAAACAAAATCAAGCTAAACACCAGCATAGAACCCATGGCTATCCATGCCATTTTCTGTTGTGCGTCAGCTTTTTCTTCTCGAAGCTCCAGTTCCATCAACTCTTGTGACCGTTGGATCTCTTCGTCAGAGACAATGCCATCACCATCAAGGTCAAACTCAGCATACTTGCTGTCATCAGCTAACTTCTTAGAAGTCTTTTTCTTAACCACTTTTTTCGTTGTAGCCATGTCATTCTCCCACTTGTCGCATTCTGTCAACCAATCTCTGGGCCCGGTTAGTTACTTGCATATACCACTTGGAATCAATCATTGCATCTGCTGCTGCGTTCCAATCTCCTTGGTCCACGGCCCTACGCATATCTTTAAACTTAGACAGGTTGGTTCGCCCTAGATTAAACATCATGTTAGCAATGATTAGCTGTACCTCTTCCGGTAAATCAAAGAAGTCATCGTATAACGCCAGGCATTCGTCCACGGTTATCTCGATATCTGTTGCAAAACAACTGTCTACCCGGTCATCATCTATCACATCGCCTACCTGGAGCAAGTACTCTGGGTCGTTTTCCGTGACCAAATGACCAACGCCAAAGGTTTTCTTGCCTAAATGGTCTAGATAAATAGCGTAGACACAGCCTTCGTCGCTTTTAATTTCTTCTTTTAACTGCTCTGTGTTCAAGAGATTAGCCCTGCTATGCCCATTCGAGCTCGTTCTCGTTCAACATCTGATGCAGTTAAGTTTGTAGATCCAGGTGTGTATTGTCTTAACAAATTGGGATCAACTTGGGTTTTCATGTTCTGTAACTCTGGGGCAATTTCTTGCCTGACATTTTCTACGGCAGGTGCTACTTCTTGCTTAATGTCTTCTACAATAGGAGCAGCCGCTTCTTGTATTGTCTCGGCTGTTTCAGCCGTTCCACCACCAATACCCAGTGCAGTAGCTAATCTAATTTCTTGGTTAACTATTTCTCTAACCCTTAAAAGCCTTTTTTGAAAAGCCGGATCATCGATACCTTTAGCACCAGCTTTTACTCCCGCAGCTCTTTGTTTGCTAGTCAGCTGAGGTGCGGTCATAAACTCTAAAAAGCCTTTGTTCCTAAGCAAACGGCCCATTACAAAAATAGCACCCGCTTCACCTAAAAAGCTTATTGGTTGGGTCACTAACCTAAATGCCGCTCCAGCAGCAAAAGCCGCCGGAGCTAAACCGCCCTTTCCTTTTAAAGAAGCATCAGAAACAATTTCGGCTTGCCTAGAAATTTTAACTAAATCATCTACTACTTTTTGACCGTTAACTTCTGATGTTGTAAGAACTTTAGCCAAAGCACCATTAGCGTTAAAGTCATCTACTACCTTGCCTAAACTTTTTGCAAAAGCACCAGACACAACTGATTCCGTAGTAAAAGAATCCGCGTCACCTACAGCGTTAGACACAATTTTATTCATGGTAAGGTTTCGTATGTTGTCTAACTCTTGAGCCGCCTCTATTGCTGCTTGTTCTTGCGAAAGACCCTCACTAACTCTACGAGCCACCAAAGAAGACTCTAGCTTCTGCATGGATTGAGGGCTTTTCATTAAACCGACAACTAAACTATTTGCATCTTCAATTCGACCGTTTTTAACAGCATTTAGCAGAGAATCTTCTGCTTCCGAAGTAGCCCTCGCAACGGTTTCCTGTAATGATTTAACTGCCTCTCTTGCTTGGGGAGTGCTTATTGAACTCAGTGCTATGTTAGATAATTCATCGGAACTAGCTCCCACCAAATGAAAATCTCGCATAGTTTGTCGTAAAGCACTAGCGCCAGTGACTCCAAAAAGATTGTCCTGAACTTCTTTGCCTAACTGCTCAAAGCTGTCTGCAACACTTGAAAAATTTATGGAACCTCTTGTCGTAGTTCTTCTAGCCGTATCTTGTAGCCATTGTCGAGCTAAATGATCTCGCATTACGTTAACAACTTCTTCAGGCTTGTTCCTTGCAAAAGCATCATCGCCGTATGTTTTTACAATTTCTTTATATTCTTTTAAAGTTCTTAAAAGAAAAGGGTCTGTTCCGGGTACTTCTTTATACCAGCCCATTAATTTAGGAAGTACTTTGGGATCTAAGCCGTATTGTTGCACCGCGTCATCTATTAATTGATTTACAACCGTTACTTGACCAGGGTTAACTGATGTAACATCTTGGTTTGGCAAAGCATCAGCAATGTCATTCCATATTTTTTGAGGAACCCCTTGAATAGATATGGTTTCTTTCGTGTTAGGCGTTACGGCATCAAGATAAAATTTTAGCGTTGCTGGTTTACCCGGTTGGATTAAATAATCACTAACGCTTTGAAAATCAATAAAATACTTGTCGTCGATGTTTTTCTTTAACATATTTACAGAAGCTGAACCAAAAGTTTCCATGCCTTCGGAATAAAATTTATTAGCATCTAAAAATGCTTCAATCCCTTCAGAATATTTTTTCTGTAAAAGAGGGTCTTCTTTCATAAACCCACCAAAAATATCTCCTCCAACTTCTCTTCGAATCTTTAAGATATCTCGCATGGGTAATTGTGCGGCTTCTTCTGGGTTAAAAAGAGATCGTTGTCCCCCGTAAAACTTTGATTTTAATTCAATAGCTCGTTGCTCTATGGTGTTGTCTAATATTTTAACAAGATCTCCAATATCTCTTTGAGCTAAACTTCCAACAAGCTCCGGATCTTTTGTCTGTAAGCGCAACGCTTGACGAATTGACTGTAATTGAGATAAAGATATTCTTTCTGGTAAATTTAACAACGCTGCAAAAAGAGGTTTTCCTTGTGCTCCAGCACCAATAGCTTGTCTTATTTCGTTTACTAAGTTGCCTTGCGCGTCTACACCAAAAAGTTTATTTACCCCCGCTTTTAAAGAGTTTGTTTCAAACAAAAGAGCTTCATCGGGTAAAAGCCCTTCAACTTTAGCGTATTGCTTGTTAGATGACTGTTCAAAAGTTCTAACAGCTTGAGATAACATGTGCTCAAAATCTACTGTCAAACCATCGCCAGGAACATACAAATCTTCTATTAATTTAAGTTCTTTAGAAATAACTTGTTCTAACAGCCTGTTAGCTGTTTTAATGCCTTCATCTTTATCTGCCAAGCTTGTTCTGACCATTTGGCTAACAGCTTGTGCCTGATCGTTTAAAGCCTGTTTAAATTCAGATTTTGATATTTCCCCTAAATCATAACTTTTAAGCAAACCTTGAACGTATTCTCTGTTTGATGCCGCCGCAGCTTGATTGGGAAAAATGTTTTCATAAATTGCTTGAAGTCTTCCAGCTAACGCTTTTCCAGAAGCTTCTTCTAACGTAGGTCTTGCTCCCGCTTTAATAGCTTCTTGCATTGCTGCTCTAGCTTCTTCTGTTGCTACGGCTTTAGCGGTCTTTCTGTTTAACCCGGTTTTCATTAGTTCTTCAATTCTTTCTGGTGCGACCTTGGGCCCTGGTCCTTTGATCAAGCGTCTTCCTACAGCAAACAAGCCCCTTCCGATGCCTTCACCACTAGCGGCTAACGCGGTTTCTAATGCTACATCACCCCAAATTTCATCATCAGTTTGTCTTTGTAATCCTTGGGCTTTTTCAACAACAAATTCATCAAAAGCTTTACCTGCACCACCAGCTGCGCCAACTGCAAGCATAGAAGGAATTAATCCAATGCCGCCCGTCATTATTCCAGCAACAGTAGTTGTAACCAAAGGACCACGGTAAGCTCCGGCAAAACGAGAAATGTCTCTGGCTGTAAAGCCGGGTTGATTTACTCGAATAGTCCCTGTTTCTGGAAGTTTGTACTCAGCTTTTTTCTCAGGAGATATGTTGTCAAGCAATAATGCAAACTCATCTCTGCCAAGTTGTGTAAAGGTCCCTGGACCAAATTCTTTTTCTAAACGCAACGCCCTTTCTTCGTCGGTGTCTGCTTGACCATACGATGCTTGAAAGCCGTGACTTTCTACTTCACCTTCGTTAGTTATTTCAAATGCAGGTGTTGTTGCCTGTTCTTGTGTAGTTGCTTCGGGCGATGAAGATTGAAAAAGCTCTGGCTTTTCACTCATCATGGAAGAAAGAGTTGCTTCAATATCTTCTTGAGAAAGATCTCCAAAATCTACATTTAAACCAGAAGGAAGCGCAATAACCGGCATAATAAATAACCTGTTTAATTAAAAGTAAAACCTTGTTTAAATCGCCCAGCTTCCATATCAAAAATATCCGAAAGAGGGTATACATCTTTTCTAGAAACACCGCTTGCTAAATCCGAACGTCTGCCTCTAACCTCTTCTGCGTAAGGGGTTAATTTCTGTATTTTTGGAGCAAAGCTCTTTGCATACGTACCTGTTTTTCCAGATAAAATTATTCCAACTTGATCGAACTCATCTAAACCAGCTTGTTCTGCTAAATCAAATTTATTGTATGTTTCTTGCAATCCCCTAGCCAAAGTTTCAGGGTCTGCTGTGTTTAGGTTAAAGTTTAAAACTCCTTGTTCGCTAAGAAATCCGCTATCTAAAAAGCCGTTAGCCAAAAGTTCTACGTCCCTATTTGATATAGAGTTTGCAGATTGCGTACTACCTAAGGATATTGGAATTAAATATTGTAGTGCAAGTTTCATATCCCTAACGGCATTTTTTCTGTCTTTAGTGATATCATACTTTTTACCGTTTTCAATTCCTGCGGCAGCAAAAGCGCTTCTAAGAGCCTCATTAAAGCTGCCTTTAAAACCTGTAACCGCTTGACCTTCCTGAGATAAAAGATCTAACACGCCAGCCACATAACCTTTACCGATAGAAGAACTTACTAAATTGTTTTTTGCTTCTTTAAGCCTGCCATCGATTTTTTCAGCTTCTTTATAGTCAATAGTATTATCTTTTAATGCATCTGCATTAGCCTTTGTTAAAGCTACTTTTAAAGCTTTAGCGGCTTCTATTTCTTTAAGAACTACATCTTTAGAAGAAAACCCTGCCGGAAGACCACCATCTTTTATTATATCTGCCATAGAAACTATAGTTTCCTTACCGTAAGGATTTTGATCGTCTATTTGAGATTTATCAAAATATGTAAATACTTGTCGCTCATCAGCTTTTGCTTGAGTTCTTTCAAGGTTGTATTGCTCTAAACCATATTTAGCAGCGGCAAGGTTAATTTGTTTTTTAAATTCTCTTTTTTCTTTTTCGTCAGACGTAAATTGAGGAATAGTTTCTTTCAAACCTTCGGCAATGTTTACAAGCGCATGAGGAGATTTTCCTGAACCTATGGCTGCAGCTAACGCAACAAGATCCATGCCTTTTTCATACTCTGTTTTACCTTCATATTCTGGCATAACAGATATAAATTCATCCATAAATTCATTGATTTGTTTTTTCTTAAATTCTTTTTGTTCTTTTGGTGACTTACCTTCGTTGTTGTAATTTGAAATTCGATCTATTGCTTGCTGCATTTCTTTAGTTACGCCAGAAGTTCTCATCCACTGACCTTTGCCCATAAGATCTCTAAACTCATCTTTGGTTAAAGTTTCTTCTTTTCTACTAGCAAAAACTTCAGGATCAAACTCACCTTTAATATCTTTTAAAACAACGTCATCTTGTGGATTTAAAGCGGCATCGACTTCTTTGGAGGTAAGTCTTGGAGCGGCGCCTTCATACTCTGCTTTAGTAAGCATATTTTGCTCACTAAGCTCATCTATTGTTTTTTGTGTAGGGTCTTGTGAAGCTAACGTGCCAGCAACATAATTTTCTAATTCTTCAACAGAAGGCGTGTTATCATCTAAAAAATATTCTTTTGAAATGTTTTCAATCTTATCCGCAAGATCTGGTCTTGCATTTTGTAATGCCTCTACAGTTGATTGTATTACTCGGGCATCTTTTAATCTTTCAGCTTCTGCTATAGAAGCCCCCTTATATTGATCTATAAGTTGTGGCGTAAAAAAAGCATCCGGTCTGGTAGGTCTTACATACCCTGGAGAAACTACTTGTTCTGTTTGGCCAAGTGGACTCATGCCCATACCAACTAAACTAGGATCGAATGTTGGTTTTGTTACTTGAGCCGGAAAAATTCTTTGCATCGGATCAACATCTTGGTAAATAAGCGCGTCACCAGACGAATCTGGTAACGCAAAAGTTGTACGATCTAACATTAAATCGTTTGCAGAACCGCCATTAGCAAACTTAGCCGCTCTCATTAAAGGTTCTGATGAAGCCAAAATACCCGTAGGTTCTCTAGGTTTTTCTGGACCTAACAATCCGCCTTGGCTGAACATCTTTCGAGAAAGAACTTCTTTAATAGCACTCATTATGACATTCCTTTAAAACCAAATGGGTTGCCAAAAGCTTTATTTAAACCAAACGTACCGATACCAGCACCGATGGCTTGAGACAGACCACTAGGAGATGGTGCTGTGTTAACACCAAACTGTGATGTGCCACTGTTTATATTGGGCTTAAAGATGTTTGACATAAACGTCAACCGTTGATACGGCTCATAAGCTCTAGCAAAAGCGTTTTTACTTGCCGCATCAAGCTCTCTTTGCCTTTGTGTTTGACCTAACGCACCTAATTGAGATTGCAACTGCGCTTGTTGCCCAAGCATGTTTTGCCCGGTAACACCAATGTTAGCTTGCTGAGAACCTAGCCCACCCATTGTCTGAGCGTACTGGTTAGCAAAATTACCTTGTCCTTGTCCTATTTGAGCCAATAACGTACCTAACCCTTGTTGGCGTTTTTGTTGTGACTCAAAGGCGTTCTGTGCGTTAGCCAGTGCTGATGCGTAACCGGCTTGTCGCATTTGACCAGACGCCCTAGCTTGTGTATCTAGTATGTTGCGCCCTAACTCAGTTTGCATAATTCCTGAACGACTGCCTCCAAAAGCTCCTGTTCTTGCAGCTTGCGCTTTTGCAGCTTGACTCTGTAAATCTCCCTGACGATTAATGTCGGCCAGTGTTTGTTGCACAACTTGATCTTCAAAAGGATTAAAAAAATCTTGTGCTGTAGTTGGGTCAAACCGTTCAGCACTGCCTCTTGCAGTTTGAGCGCCTTCGGCAAAATACCCCGGAGCCATTGCTCCTTGTCTTCTTAAAAAATTAATTCCTTGGCCCGTGGTCCCTGCTGCTTGGGTTAAGTAAGGCATAAACTGACCGATGCCAGCTCCTGTTTTCATCGCTTGTAGTGTAAGGGGATCTAACCCAGCTACTTGAGTATCTAACATATCAAAAGTAGCAGGGTCGAAAGGTGTTGACCCTCTAGCAAAAGCTTGCTCTAACAGTTCCCTTTGAAATTGTTCTAAAAAAGGCGCTTGGCGAATGTATTCGGTGCTTGTGTTAGTTTCTGGCATATTATTCTCCTAAGCCCTTCCGTTCTCGAATCGTGACATCATGTCATACATTCTAGCTGCCCCTAAGTCTCTATCACCGTTGCCAGCGTTTCTAACCGCTTCAGCTGTCATTACAAATTCTCCATCAGATAATCTAGCCGGTATACTGTCCGAGGTCCCTGTTCCAGGACCAATTACCTCACCGCCATCGGCAGCGCCCATAACACCGTATTTACTGGCTAAATACGCTCGTGCTTGAGCTAAAGAAATTCCTGTAGAGCGAGCCAATCGTTCGGCATCCATGCTTGGATACACCCCAGATTCCCTTAACCCACCGTAATACTCGTCTGAACCGTAAGGGTATCGAGACACTTGATCATAGGTATAGCGTTGTGGATCGGATAATCTTTTTGCTTCGTTAATCTGTTCTTCAGATGTTTCTTCAATGTCTGGGTCAACTGCTTCCGATGCAAGTGCTCCCACAATTCCTGAAGTAAGAACACCAGGCTGAAATGGGTCAAACGCTTCTTTAAGTGCTTCAATACCCGCAGGTCGGTTCAGTACAGGAGTGTTTTTCCTGTTAAGAACATCAAATTGCGTTACATTAGCGGGAAGATTTCCCGGCATTTCAGGTAAAACTTCCCTAGTAGCAAACTCAGGAAGATCTCTCATACTTGTAAGAGTTCCTTGAGAAGACAGTCGTGAATTAAACTCAGGAAGATCTCTCATACTTGTAAGAACTTCTCGACTGTTAAACTCAGGAAGATCTCTCATACTTGTAAGAACTTCTCTATCCATAAGCTCAGGAAGACCTTTCATACTTGTAAGTTCTGGCGTACCAGACAATAGTTGCCTAGCTTTAGCGTCATTAACTGGAACTGAGGAAACATATTGAGGTAACACAGGAAGAGCTTCATTACTTCCTCTAGCAACAAACTCAGGAAGATCTCTCATACTTGTTAAAGCTTCTTCTTTTTCACCTAAATTTTGTGCTATTGAAATAGGACCTTCCTTAAAAGCATCCACAGGGTTTTCGAAAAGAGCGTCTTTAAAAGCTTTAACCTTTCCTCCAAAACCTTTTTCATCAGAGTTAAGTGAGGATAAAAGAGCGCTGCCTAAAGTTGCACCGCCTCCAATAAGCGCGGATTTTTTAAGGCTTTTACCCGATGCCAGTGAACCTAATCCAGCTCCAATACCCGTACCAGCCGCTGTTGCGCCAGGCATAAGCCGTGAACCAACGATAGCTCCAAGAGCCGGAAGCGCTTTTTTAGTAGCTTTCCAAAGTCTTTTCCAATAAAACTCTGGCTGACCAGTAATAGGGTTAATTGAGTTTAATGAATTACCTACCACGTAACGGTTTGGGTTTTTAATACCCATCATCTGCATTTGTCTAAATAAATCTTGTCGTAACTGCGGATTGGCGTCGAGTATTTCGCCAGGGATAACCGTTTCACCCTCTGCCGCATGAACTATGTAACTATCGCCGTAACGCCCTAAACTGGCTAATCCATCAGCTTGTTGTTTTAAAACTGGCATCATTTGGTTCATATCGTTTCCTGCCCTAATCCTTTGTATAGTTATACCATTTTTTTATCAATTAAGAAATTTCTATATAGCTGCCTATTACATGCAGTCTATTAGCATTTGCTGCCGTCACTTTAACAATCTCACCCTCTTGAACTACTAACGGTTTATCCAAAAGCTCTAGCGTACCGTTTGCTGCTGTTGCCTTGACGTTGTACAACACAAACACCGCTGTACTAGCGTCTGTAAGCGTAACCGTAATGGTTGATGTGCTGCCACTATCGTCAGCTACAACTAAAGACTTAAATATTGCTGTTTTTGCTGTCGGCGCTGTATATAACGTCGTAGCACCAGTAGTTGTTAAATCTAATTTAGCGTTTTTATAAAAACTAGCCATTTACCCTAAAAACCATGTTAATGCGTTGTTTTCGTCCTGACCCTCTATTTTAGAAGGCATTTCCGTATCTGTTAAAGCTATCTCAATGTCTCTAAAAGCTCTTTGTACAAGCTCTGAGTTATACTCAGTTTCCACGTTTGGCAGACTGTTTTTCAATAATTTAGCCATTATCTTTTACCATCTGGTCTAGCTTCTAGCCGTAAATCGCCCAAGGTCCATGCAATATCAGCAGAAGAACTTTCGATCCTAATAGCAGCTTGTCGAGCTCTGGCTCTTAAAAAAGCTTGTTGGGTTGTGCTACTAACAGAATTAGTTGAGTTAGTGGCTAACGTATCTCCAGGGTAATCTCTGGTTTTTATAATGTAATCAACTGTAGCCGAAGTACCGCTGGTAATGTCTATATCAGGTATAAGCCTAGTTAAAAACATAAATTGTTCACCTGCCGGGTCTAAGTCAAAATCGGCTGACTCAATAAATGATGTCATAGCAGATCCATCGTCCGTGTCCCCTAATTCGTGATTGTATATGTAATTTGAGCTAGACGCTGTACCCGCTGCCCTTGGATAATCATTAACACCGTAGTCAATCCAAGCAGTTCGAGACAAAGAACCAATGTCCCAGGTTCCCTCTAAATAGTTAAATTTTGCATATCGGTCTATTTCTTCTGCGCCAGAAGAAACATAAAACCATATAACTTCATTAAACATTCTGTTAGATGCGGCAAAAAACTTGTATTTTTGAGACAAATTAATGTCATCAAAAACATATCTAAGCACAGTACAAGGAACATTATCGACCTTACCCGTGTAAGCGTAGAAATTTTCTCTAGCCATCCAAAACACTTTGTCTCCTACAGAAACTACAGCGTTAGGCGATATTAATGAAATACCATTGGCTAACAAAGAAAAACCAAATGTTAACGGAGGACCAACAAACCGCATAGAGTGCAAGCTAACATCCGTCCAAATAAGCACTTCTGCTCTAGTTTTAACAGCAGCAATAATTTCTGACCCAGATGACAGCCTTTGATCTCCAGAGGTGTTTAAAGCCGTTGGCGTCCAGTTAAAAGGATCTTCTTGATTTGACCATCGTATTAATAACAAATCTTGTTCTGATTCCCCTAACGGGTTACAACCAAAACAAATAACATGCCTGTCAGCACCTGAAACCATTATTTGTCGTGTAAATGTAGGGGTGTTTGACGCTCCTATTTGAGCTGAAAGAATGGTTGCTCTAGCATTTAAACCTGAAGTTTTATCCCAATAGTAAGGAGCATCATCAAACACATTAACAATTAAATCTTCGCCCCAATTATCTTGTCTCCAAAGACGCAACTGATCTGCTGTGTTAACCGTTGTTTCAGCAGATTCTCCCCACCCAACAAAAGTATTAGCTTCCGCAACAACATCTCCTGCTGTGTGAGCCACTGCGGTTGTGCCTCTAGCACCTCTAGCCACACCTGCATTCAATGTGTTAGTGCTTTTACCAGTGTATTGAATTAATTCCTCTCCCACCCTTATTAAACCAACAAAAGTAACTGCGGCTCCATCCGCTCCTGCGGCAACCGTTGTTCCGTCAACACCTCGTGTAAGTCCTGTAATCGTGGTTGCTGTGGTTCCGGTATAATCTATTTTTTCACTTCCAATAAGAACTGTTCCTTGACTAGGAAAACTACTAGCATCGTCTAAAACAAATGTTGCGGAACTAATAGTAATTGCCCCGTTAAGAGTATCCGCTACTGTTTCAAAATTGCTGGCACTAGTTAACACCACAGAAGTTGCTGAATCTGTTAGATCGCTTGCTAAAGTAGTTTCAGATACGCCGCTAGTTGTCCCGCCCCAAAAACCAGCGCCAAACCCTGTTCCTTGCACATAGGTAGATAAACCCGCAGTAATTTGATATTCAGCAACTACAGAACTACCACCTCCAGCAGTAGACCCAGACGAAGCACTGCCAGCAGTTGTGACTGTGTAGCTGTTACTATTAACTACTGTAATCTCAAACTCAGTATTAAGTTGCGCTGCTGTAATTCCGTCTGTTGTTGCTGCTCCACTGAACGTAACAAAATCTCCAGTATTTGCTCCATGATTTGCCGCTGTTACAGTTACCGTTGCTGAACTAGCACTGCCCGTTGTAAAAGGATTACTGCCTAATGTGGTTGTTGCTCGAACAGGAGTCACATCGTAATACAACCCTCCTTCTTCTACATAAAGCTTAGACTCTGTTCCAATACCCAAGTATTTTGAACCATCTAACGCTGCCCATGTATGCAAAGAACGAGCTTGTCCTTGCAACGAAGTGCTAGATAACCTGGACCACCCACCCATTTTTTCAGGTCGTCCTTTTCTAAAACGAATTAAGCTAGAATCAAACCACCCTTGTTCGTTGCCATACGAAGTTGTTTCTTTGTTAACACCGGGTTTAAAAACCACTTTAGCTAAAGGCATTAGGCAAACCCTCTTTCGTAAATATTTTTAAATGAAGAACCTAACGCTCCAATTCCTCTGTATACAGTAGGGTCAATAGATTGGTATGTTTCTTGTCCACCTACGTTTATTGGGTTTCCTGCCTCGTCCATGCCAATAGTGCCACTACCTGTTCCAGTAGTATAGCTATCCGTTGCTGTACTTTCAGCCACGCTTTGTTCTTCTGGAGGATCTACTGTGTCAAGAAGTATGTTAGTTCCAACATTTTTTAATGCGGATGACGTTCCTGCTTTGCCTATATCCACAATTCCTTTTCCACTTGTTTTTGCTGCAGCAATAGCATCAGCACCTTCTCTTCCAAAATATGTTCCTGTTCCAGTTCTAGCTACATCACCTAAATCACCACCACGAGCTCCGGTAATTCCTGCGTTTATAGCAGCAACTTGTGCACTAGTAAGATCTCCAACTGGCATACCTGACATCAAATACGATTGCCCTGTATTAGCTACTATGTCACCAAGACTTTGGCCTCTAGCGGCTCCCGCTCCTGCTTGAGCAGCAAGACCTATAGATTTTGTAACAGGATCTCCAAAAGCAACCATTACTGGCGCTATGTAATCAGCAAAAACACCACCGGCTTGCTGTAAAAAGCTTCCTTTCTTCCTTTGCTGCCTTCGAGCAGTTTCTCTTTGGGCATAATCATAAGCTTGCAAAGCAAATTCAGGGTTAAAATCTTTTGTGATCTCGCCCGTATCCAAATACGTTTTAAGTGCATCTACAGAACCATACGGCGCATTAATAGCGCTTTGAAACTCTCCCCTGTCGCCGGTAGCAAAAGACCTTAACGCTCCCCAGTTAGATTTATTACCGCCCATCTTATTGCCGCCCTCAAAACCAGCGTCTTCGTACTGACCGTACTGGTTGTATAAGTTCTGCAATGTCGGAAAAATGTTTTCGCTAGTCACGCCTGTGTTAGCTATACCCACCCCAGGAGAGCTAAACGGTAGGTTTTTAGCATTAAACTGACCCATACGAACATATTCGGCACCCGGCGTCATAAACCCATACGTGTCCCACAAAGGTTTATCAGAAAAAACCGTGTAGTCACCCGTGTTAAAAAAACCTTTTTCTGCTTTCCTGGCGTATTCAGCTTCTCGATCTGCGCGTGTTTGATTTAAACTTTGAATACCTTCTAGCGTGTATTCCGGAGCAGATAACTGTCTTTGAATAAAACCTCTTGCCCCAGGGTTAGCCGAATAATTTTCTAACTTTGCTAAAGCATCGGCTTGGCTAGTTGGTTGAGCTTGATTAATAAAATTACGCAGCATTAACCCGGTTATTCCGGTGTTTTGAATATTTGATTGTGTTAGTGCATCTGTGTACGGATTTGACATAGTTATATTTTCCACGCAATCCCGGCCAGCAATACAATAACTGAGCCAGCTCCGGTAATCATAATAAACTCTATACGTTTAATACGCAGTATAGCTTCTTTCCAGCGTTCTTCCATCTGAACTTCCATAACCGTAACACGCCTGTCTAAATCGTTAATTGGTTGAGTCATTTTCAAAACTCTCGCCGTTCTCAAACTTATATTGTTCTTTAACTTCGGCTATTAACATATTAGTATAAGACTGCAACGCAAGTTCTAACGGCTCTAAATCTAGTCTTCGTCTATTAACTTTATCCTGTAAGTCTCGAATATGCCAAATGTACTTTCTTTGTTTATCTGATAAATCAGACTCAACATAATCTGTGCCGTCGATACTAATTACGTTTGCTTCTTCAGTCATTAGTCTGCCGCCTCTATTGTGTTACCTGCCTCTACCCAAGCTAATACAACCTTATAGTCGTTATTAGTGTTATCCATTGGTATCCAATATTCTTTACTATCTGTAGCAGTAACTTTAATATTTTTTTGACTGCCAAAGCTGTCCTTAAAATATTTACATGTGTTGATGTCTGATACTTCCATTTATAACTCCGCTGAAGCTGTAATAGTTGCGCCACCATTTAAGTCTCTTATGTACATTCCTTGACCAGCCGTAAGCCCAGAACCAACTGTCGCGGTAAATGCAATCATATTTTTATGTAGTTCTGGACTAGCTGCCATAGCTGTAGTAGTTGCAACGCTACCTAAATACTGCACTTGAAAGTCTGTAGCACTAGAAAACGCTAGACTAGGTGTTGTTCGCATAGTTACAGGTAATTCGGCTATACCAAAAGCTACTGTTGTGGTTCTAGCAAAGGCTGGAGCTACTGCAGCGTTAGTTGAAGGAGCCATAACAAAACAATACCTTTGACACAAAGCTAATTCTTCGCCATAAGTTCGTTGCTCAAATTGTGTTACTGTGCCACCAATTTCTAGTTGTATTTCTCTCATATCCCAATAATCATTTGCTCCCGCTGTTCCTACTGGAGTCCAAGCAATTTGCAAAGATAACTGGGTTTTATCTGCTGGTATTGTTCCAGTTCCAGAATATTGAACCCAATCACCGCTTTGAGGTATGTTTGCGTCCACCCTAAAAACAACATCGGTATTAGTCATACTTACTGGGTTTTGGTCGGTGCCTTCTCCTCCCGCGAGACCAGCACCCACAGTGCCGTTAGTCGGACTCCAATTAGCACCGCCTCTAGCTCTAAATGATAAAGTGACTTCTTTACCTGCAAAAGCCTTGGAGTCTATGGTTTCTAATCCTTGAGTTATGCCCATTACAAATACTTTGTCATTGCTGGCAGGTCTTTGAAACCGCATATAATAACCATTGCCCTCCCCAGCGTCCGACCTAGTTGTCCATGATATTGCAGCTCCAGTTCCCCCGCCATAAGACCGCCATCTATCCATAGCGTAACTATTTATTGTTGTGTTAGCCGCTGTGCCATGACGTTGATTGACTGAAAAGGTAGGGTTGTAAATTAAATTTCTACGACCACCAATCTGCCCTGAATTTATGCTGCTAACACCTGCAATATCTTTGTCATTCAAAGTAATGCCTGTATCAGCAACGTGAGTAATCGTTACATCTTGGTCATCACCAAGCTGAATAGAACCAGCATCATTTAAGAAAAGGTCGTTAAATTCTAATGACGTAGTACCTAAGTCAGCACCACCAGAGGTGTCTGGAACAAAAGCAGTTTCGGCGGTTATCGTCGCACTTCGTATGTTAGAAGTTCCGTTGTCGATCGCTCCGAAGCCACTAGTAATACTACCAGCGTCCAAAGCCCCAGTGGTCACAATCGAACTAGAACCTGCGGCGGCAGATGCCCCTATATCTGAAAGGACTTCTGAGGTGCTCCTGCTTTCTAATCCATTAGCAGTAAATCTTGCGTATTCATCATCGGCCACACTTGCGCTATCTATTTTGACCGCATTAGTGTTTGATATACCAAAGGTTAAAGAGGCTTGACCACCAATATCAGATAGAACTTCTGCTGTACTTCGGCTTTCTAACCCATTTGCTGTAAAACGAGCATACTCGTCATCAGCTACACTAGCACTGTCTATCTTTACTGCATTAGTATTAGATATTCCAAAAGTCAAAGATGCCTGACCGCCTATATCTGATAATACCTCACTAGTGCTTCGACTCTCTAGCCCGCTTGCTGTAAACCTTGCGTACTCATCATCCGCTACGCTTGCACTGTCTATCTTTACTGCATTAGTATTAGATATTCCAAAGGTTAAAGAGGCTTGGCCTCCTATATCTGAAAGGACTTCTGCTGTACTTCTACTTTCTAGCCCATCAGCAGTAAACCTTGCGTATTCGTCATCCGCTACACTAGCACTATCTATTTTGACTGCGTTAGTGTTTGATATTCCAAAGGTTAAAGAGGCTTGGCCTCCTATGTCCGATAAAACCTCACTTGATGATCTGCCTTCTATAGACGTTCCGGCAACCCGTAAAAAGTCATCGTCTGCTACACCGCTAGTAAATACAGGCACGTTAGTATTACTAATTCCTGTAGATAGCGTAGCCGTTGTCGTAATGGCTGTCCCGTTCAGCGTCATAGCGTCGGCTTCTAATGTGCCGTCTATATCAGCGTCAGTGCCAACATATAACTTTTTAGCAATACCAACACCACCGTCAACAATTAAAGCTCCTGATGTTGAACTTGATGAGTCAGTGGTTAGATTTAAGTTAACAGTGCTACTGGTATCAAGAGTAGTAAAAGTCCCAGCGGCAGCAGTAGTTCCACCAATAACCGCACCGTCAATCGTACCACCATCTATATTAACGGATGAAAACGATAAGTTTGCCGTTACGTCAACAACAGCAGCGCCAGATCCTGCACCATCAGAGTAAATAATTTTAGTGTCGCCATTAAGGACGTTAACATTTCCCCCGGAACCTTGAGTAAACGTAGCAGTCTGCCCACTACTGTTTACTACTATGTAAACTTTATCCTGGTCGTTAGGGCTTATAGTTATTGTGTTTGTACCGCTAGGAGAGCCACCAAGGACAAGCACTTTGTACCCGCCATCACTCAACGTACCGTCAGTAGTGGTTAGTGTATGTGTCGTTCCAGATAAGGTAATTGCACCAACGCCATTGATAGCGCGGTCAATAATATCCATATTGGTGTTAACCGTATCGCCCCACTCACCTGTCTGGTCGCCCTCGGCTGGCTTTTCTATTCCTGAGTTGCTTGTATACGAACTTGCCATTTAGTTAGCCTCTAGTTCCTTTACTTTATCCGATAGTTCTTTAATGGCCTCAATTAAAACACCAGTTAAACTACTGTATGCAACCGACAAATATTTGTCCTCTGTTTGATCTTCAACTACTGCTTCTGGAATAATGCTTTGCATTTCTTGAGCAATAACACCTAAAGAACGAACGCCCTCTTTATCAAAATAAACGCCTCGCATTTGGTTTATTTTATCTAATGCGCTATCAATTGTTTCAATGTTTGATTTTAAACGAATATCAGAAGTTTCGGTTACTGTACCCGTAACGGTTACTCCGTTTGTTGTTGTAGCTAGTTTAACAGCGTTGTTAAAATACAAGCTGACTGCGCCATCTGTTACAAACGTCGCCATAGTTTCTGTGTCTGCCGGATCTGAACCTTCACCGTCTTTAGTAAAAAAAGAAAACGTGCCTTCAACAATGCTTAAACTGCCACCTGCCCCACCTGCTAAAGATGAAAGCCTTACATCAAAATCATCACTGCTAGGCGTTTTAAGGTCTATAAAAGCTGCGTTGCTTGATGCTGAACCAACTTCTATAGAACCAATTCCGTTGGTTGAACTAACAGATAGCGATCTATTTCCAGACCCAGTTACAACCATATCGGTTGCGTTTACAACACCTGCGGAGCTATAAATAACTGCTTTGCTATTTACAATAGACCCTGCGCTAGAACCATCTACAAGATTAAGCTCTGCTGCGGTCGATGTAACTGTTGTACTGGCAATAGATAATGCGTCTGTCTCTAACGTGCCATCAACGTCAACATCCCCGCTTATGTCAAGACTAGTAGCAGCAACCTCTCCTGTTATTGAAACCCCGCCTGATGCTGTAGCTAATTTAACTGCGTTATCGTAAAGAAGAGTAACTGCACCGTTTTGAGTTGCTTGCATCAATGTTTCGTCACCAGCAGCATTAACAAAATTAACTTGACTAGCTAAGATAGATAAGTTGCCTGTTCCAGCATCTTTAATATAACTATTACTTCCGTCGTGGTATATCTGAAGATCACTTCCATCCCCAAACATAGCTTTAGCATTATCTGGAAACAAAATATCGTCTGTGCCAGTAGGAACTGTAAATACTGTAGCATCAGCGTCGTTCTTTAAGGTAATGTCTGAGGTGCTGCCCTGCCCAGTAAGAATTAGTCCTTCTGCGGCAGTATAACCTATTGCTGCATTATCACCTGCGCTCGTGTCGCCTGTCGCTTCTACCGTAGACCCTGTTATAACTCCAGAGGCGGTTAAAGTAGCTGCTGTAGTTGTACCCGCTAAATCAACATCGGTTAGTAAATCATAAACAGCCGCTCCAGAACCAGCCCCATCAGTTGCAATCATTTTTACCTGGCTTGCAGAAATTGCGACATTAGCGCCACTTCCTTGAGAAAAAGTAAGCGTATAACTGGTTGCGTTTTCTATTATCCAAACTTTAGAAAGCGTATTTGGAGCAAGAGTTACCGTACAAGCTTGACCACCACCAGTACATTTTAAATAAAAACTTCTAGCCTCATCAGAAGTTCCATCAGCAACAGTAATAGTATGTGTTGACGCATTAGCTATTGCTTCTGTTCCGTAGCTAAACGCTTCCGCTATTAACTCTAAATTTGTGTTAGTCGTTGTCCCCCAGGAACCGCTTTGCTCTCCTGTGGCTATTTCTTCTAGTCGAAGATCGTTTACATATGTACTTGCCATTTGCCCGTCCTTTAAGCCGCTATATCATTCCAATTGGGTGTTTGCGCTGTGTTTATTTGCGCCCAGCTAGGTGTTTGTGAGTCAGTTACAGTATTCCAACTAGGTGTTTGTGAGTCATCAATCGGAAGCCATGTGTTAACCGAACCAATTTGACCGGTAGCTTGAACACCAGTAACTTGCACAGAATCAACAACAGGCTTGCCCCACGGTCCTGAAAAATATTGTCCTCTACTCCAGCCACTGTATGTTGTATTAGCCATTATGCAAACCTTATTAATGCACCGGTTGCTGTTTCAGCCGGAAAGTCTATCCTAAAATCTGGATTACTAGTTTTATCAACTCCAAAGTCTAACACGCAAACGGCTTTGTTACTTTGAGATGAATTATATATCAACGCTCCACGAGCGGTTATGCTTGATGAATTCCAAAAAGCATCATCAAAGCTACAAACAGCGGTAGTTCCTATTGTTTCTGGGCTTTTATTTGTAAGAGTAAATCCCCCTGCGTCGTAGTTTGTTCCGCTCACCTCGTTTGAAGTAGTGTAGGCTGTGGTTGTAGCATCTAAACTTGCGCTCGATGTGTACAAAGCTATTTTAAACGTGTGACCCCCAGAGGATTTAAAATTATGTACCCCTTCAAGCACTTCTTGTTTAAATGATGTACACATTGCTTCTGTTATAGCCATAATTACGAAACATCTCTTCTCAATGAGTCATATCGATACTCATCCCTAGAATTTCTGCCTTCACCCAAGTTTTTCAAAAATTGCAGAGCTTCAGTAAATCTTCCATTATACAAAGTCAATAAATCTTGCTCTCCCTTCATAAAAGTATATGCCTCAACTAAAGAGCCGTAAAGCATTGCTAAAGTAGCATTTGTGCCTAACCAGCTTGTCCCATCACTAGTTGCGGTTATAGATTGAGGCCGATAAAAATAGTGTATTTCTGTGGAATACCCTTGATCTGGGGTAGGCGCTATTAAAAAAGTTGTATCATCAAAATCAGCGTAGTACTGCGGTGTACCTGTGGTAGCTGGGTTTGGTGTGTAATCCTGTAAAAACGTAACGTGTTTGTACAGCAAAAAATCGTTATTTGAGCTGTTAACAGCACTTAACGAAAAAGGCGCTAAAAAGTCATCTGGCTTAGATAAAAACTTATTTCCAGAAGTAATTACCCCGGTAGCGTTTTTGCGAAAATAATCTAATTGAGCTTCTTTTAAAATACGCTCTTCGGCATTTTGTATAAATGTCGGCAATTGATTAACAAACGTCGTTTCCGTGTTCTGGGTGTAATCTTGTATCGCTGTTTTTAAAGTTGTAAATGTAAAAGCCATATCATGCACTCACTGTTACGGGACCTGCGGAAGCAAAACCACCGCCTCCCTTTGTATTGCCGCTAGTAGCTGTTCCGCTACTGGCAGTAAATGTGTAGCTGTCTGCGTCTACTTTAGTAATAGCAAAACCAGCCGCTGTTTCTAAAACGGCTTCAGTAAACCCATCAAATGCTTCACAAGACCTAAAAGTTACCGTATCTCCTGTACTTCTGCCGTGTCCTGGTTCATTAACGGTAATTACCGCTGAACCACTAGAACCTGAAGTAAAAGGATTAAATGGAAGCAAAACCTCTACAGCAGGTTCTTCTCTGGCTGGTCGGCTTATGCGTAAAGATTGTGGGTCAGCTTTTACAGGTCTTGGATTTAACTGAGGCTGTTTAGCTTCATACTCATCTTTGCCTACAAAAAGACCGTTCCATTCCATAATCATGTCTTTTATCTTATAAGACCTACCAGATCTATCTGAAATGCCTAATGCGTATTTTCCAGAAGCAAACCTAGCCATGTTAGATTCTCAAAGAAGAATAAGACGGAACAAGACGTAAAGCGGTTCTTTCGGCATCTTCTGACGCAGCACGTTGAAACTCTTCATCGTACATGCTCTTTAACATCGGAACTCGGTCCGGGGATTTCTTAATAGCTATGTAATAAGCTAGTCCTGCTACCAAACAAGGTAAAAATCTAAAAGGCACATCTGCATTGTTAGTTGCAGCATCTGCATCTTCTATGCGCTTGATTCTATAGTATATTAATTGGTCAGTAGAATTTTCTGGAGCCGGCCAAACTGTTACTGTAGGCGTTATCTGCCTATCTATGTAAAATTGAGTTGGTCTTCCTTGCGTAGTCTTATCCGGAATTGTTAAATAATCTTGTCGATTAATTCGAGTAATACTTATATCGGAGCCATCTCTGCGAATTACAGCTTCTAGCATGTCCACACTAGCCTGGCAGTTAGCTAAACTTGGGTCTGACGATATTGTTGTCGATACTCCTGACTCATCACTTGCATTACTTGTAATAGTTTCTCCAGCGGTAAATGAACCAGAAGGAACCGTAATCGTTATAGTTGTTGAGCTGGGCTTAGATATAATAGTTGCTGTTGTGCCGCTAGAAGACCCGGTTATAGTTCTGCCCACCAATAGATTAGTTGATGCCCCAACAGTAGCCGTAATCGTTCCTAGAGGATACGATGTGACCGCTGATGACGTAGAATAATTAGCTAAAGACTGCGTAACTTGTTCTACTGTCCAAAGATTTAAACCCCTGTTTGCCCAATCCGCAAACAAAAGATTCATAGATCTACGAGCAGTTCTAGAATCATACCCCGTTCTAAGTTCTAAACCACAGCGCTCAAAAGCTTCCTCTGTGATTTCGGCCATA
>TARA_R110001606_G_scaffold10475_1_pt1 | contig 21298 bp, 17 predicted proteins | sample TARA_R110001606 | Tara Oceans TARA_R110001606 (sample SAMEA4398315) | marine metagenome | biome: Polar Biome; feature: [SRF] surface water layer (ENVO:00010504); material: water (ENVO:00002006), including particulate matter (ENVO:01000060) such as... | depth 5 m | reverse complement strand
ACCACCTGCTCCCATTCCACCACCACCACCACCTGATCCTGTTTGACTTGTTCCGTTGATGTTTTGTGTGCTACTGCCACCTGGTGTTAAAATCCAGCCTCTGCCATATCCACCTACGCCTGATCCACCTGAACCACCTGCTCCTTGTGATGTGGCTGATTCGTTATCACCACCGCCACCACCTCCGGCATAGTAGTTACCATCAATCCATAGAAGTCCTGCTCCACCATTAGTAGAAGCACCGCCCATAGCACCGCCTCCGCCACCACCAGTTGTTCCACCACTGGCTCCACTATTACCTAATCTTTGTATTTGACTTGTTGAACTGCTTTTTGTAGAAGCACCGCCTGATGCTACTCCCCAGTTAGAGCCACCTCCACCTGAGCCTCCTGTCATGCCGTTTCCACCCCCACCGCCTATTGCTGTGATTGGTCCTAACACACTGCTAAATCCACTTTGTGCTGGGGGATTATTTACCCCTGATTGGCCACCTGCTCCCACAGTTATAGCAACAGTTGTTATTGTGTCGTCGCCGCCTGTTAGGTTCCAAGTATATATACCCCTTGCTCTTGCTACTTCGCCTGATCCACCACCGCCTCCTCTGAGACCTGCTGGATTAGATACTATGGTTGGTGAATCTCCACCCCCACCACCTCCACCAATAACAATAATATCTTCTATTCTGCCTGGTTTTGTTATGGTGAGTGTTGCTGATCCTAAACTGGTAAACTTGTGAACTTTAAGTCTCGATGATCCAGAGCCTATAAAACTTGTTGTTCCACCGCTTAGTTCTGCGGGGTCTTCAACTCCGCTAAAGTGAGCACTTAGTGGCATATTATTGAGCCTCGTAACCTTTTGTTAAACTAAAGTAATAAGTTGTTCCGTCAAACATAAAGTTTATTATGTCTACACTGCCAAATCCAGTAGATAGTGTGCTTAAACCACCTGCCCATTTAACATTTGAGCCAGTTGTTATTGTTCTGCTACCTGTTCCGTCTTGTGTGATAATAAGTAAACCACTTTGTCCTGCTACAGCATTAGCCATACTGTTTACAGTTAAGCCTCCTGTTAGCGTCATAGTGTATATGCTACCATTGTTTAAGTTAATAGCACTACTTTGATCACCACTCACTGAGCCTAATGCTACAGTTGTTTCTTGGAACTTTTTAAGTGTTGTATCTTCTGCTGATATACTTGCTACACTACCTGAACTTAATCTTGCGTCAACTCTTGCGTCTGTGTAGTAAAGGTTAGTTCCTTCACTTAAATCTGCTGTATCTTGATTGCTTAGATCTAAGTTTGTGCCAGTTTGTAAGTTAACTCTTGCGTCAGCACGAGCATCTGTGTAGTATAAGTTTGTGCCTTCTGCTAAGTCAGTTGTTGACTTAGTAGCAAGTTGTGTATCAAATCTTGTGTCAACCCTACCATCTGTGTAGTATAAGTTAGTTCCTTCTGCTACGTTATCAGTTGTTTTAGTTGCTAATCTTGTATCAAAATCACTGTTTGCTCTTGCTGTGGTATAATATAAGTTAGTGTTTTCAGCAATATCGTTTGTGCTTAATACAACAACACCTGTTTGTCCATTAACACTATCAACTGGAGCGGCATTACTGTCTGCTGGTGTAAATGTAAATACACCTGTTCCACTATTGTATGCTAAAGCACCATCACCACTTGCGGCTGTTGTTGCTACACTTACAGCACTTCTACTTCTACCATCTGTGTAGTATAAGTCTGTGCCTTCTGCTACATCTGATGTTGACTTAGTAGCAAGACGTGTATCAAAGTCTGTGTTTGCTCTTGTTGTTGTGTAGTATAAGTTTGTTGACCCTTCTGTTAAAGCGTCAGTGTCAAAGTTTGCTATACTGTTTACAGTATCTGCGGCACCTGTTAGATTACCTATAAAACTTGATGCTGTTATGCTTTGTGTAGATGTTATAGGTTTGCTATAATCAAATGCTGATGTTGTACTATTGTATCTGTATAGTTCTGTTCCACCTGATCCATTTGAATGATCTTGGTAATGAATAACATCATCATTGTTGTTTGGCAAATACCAACTGTATTTCTTATCTGATCTTCCGCCAGCCTCATTATAGATTCTGTTACGTTCACTTGCGACTATAGAAAAATACCCAGTGTTATTTTCATCAACATTTGTGCCAAAAGCAATGCCTGTATTTAATGGAATAGTCATTGCTGAATCAGTATACAACTCAAATATAAGTCCAAACTGTAGTTTAGCATAGAAAGGATTACCGTTAACTGCTGTTCCAAATGCTCCACTAAATCCGTTAGGAATAATGCCTAATCCGTCTACCCAATCTTCCGGAGCACTCGAGTAAGCACTTTGATTTGCTGTTCTTATACTGTCACCTGCCAGTCCTATAGAAAAACGTGGATAATAGTTGGCTATTTTTGTTGTTGCGGTTAGACTATTTTGGTAATACTCTCCGCCTCTGTTCATTTTTATGTTAAGTTGTCCAAGCGAGGTCTTTCTTTCTAAACCAAACTCTACTGCCGGTTGTTTGTTACTATTATGTCCTGTAGTTGCTAATAAACTACTACCAGTTGAACTTGCTGAATCTATATAACCTGCTTTAGCCCATTTTTGAGCCGCTGGCCTGTTATGAGCAGTTGTGTCACTGCCGTTGCCTGGTGATAAGTATACCGCATCTTTGGCTTGAACTGATGTGATACCACCCTCATTTTCGTAGTTACCTTTGGATAAAAACTTTGCGCCTGTGGCGCCATCATTACCAATAAGTCCTATTTGCGTTAGTGTATTAGTTCCTGTAAAATCTTCTGCCCAAAAACTAAGTTTTGCTGGTGGATTATATGTGCTGTTGTTGACTTGGCTTTGGCTTCTGCCCCAAGCCATAACTCTGCCCATTTCACTGTCTTTGCGTGGGTATTGATCTGCTAATGGTGTATTTACATCACCTTCAAATGCTGATAAAAATATTCTTGGTCCATTAATGGCTCTCTGATCTTGACCAGTAAGTGTGCTTGAATATTTGTTAAAGGCACCCATGCCTATTTGGGTTGCTGGATTAAATCTTTTACCGCCAATACTGTCTTGTTCGCCGTCCCAGCCTATGTTTATTCCGTTTACATCAAAGGTATCATAATATGGTCTGTTACCAAGTTCAGTATTTCTTCCAATAACAATACCGTCTTGGGCTCTAAATATTGGTGATATCTGTGTGGTATCACCTGCTACTTTATCAATAGTCCAGTAGTTTCTACCTCTAAAGAATCTGTTTGAAGACGTGCTGTTATCTGTCCAGTCACTTCTTGTTAGATCAGTACTTAATGTTAAATCGTCTAAGTCCATAAGTTGGTTAGCATTTAAGCCGTTAAAACTTATTGGTCCTACAAAGCCTACTGTATTTTGACTACCTGTGCCACCATCAACGCCGTTAAATACTGCGATTCCAACACCAAGATCATCATTGTAAAAACATGCTGATAAAGTTGCTTGTGATCCGTCGTAACCGGCGGTGCCTCCAGTAATAGTTCTATCTGCGTTTGCGTTTGTGGTGTATGTTCTTGCCACAGTATCTATAGCAGTAATATAAACTAACTTATTATTAAATCCACAATCTCCGTATACGCCTATGGCTTCACCTTGAGAACTTAGTAGTTGTCCTACATACATAGTATTTGTCATGTATGTGGAAATATTTGTAGTATCTGTATCGAACTGTAGTCCTGGATTATTATAATAATCTATTTGTTTCATATACCCAGTAACTGTGACAGTATTAGTGCCTGCTACTGTGTTTTGTGCTATTAAATAGGCATCTGATATGTTATTTACATTGTTATATGAAGGAGTGGCATTAACTACTGTGGGTTGTAACCCTTGATAGTTTAACTGACCCCATGTTGCTATACCTGAGCCAAGGTTACCGCCATTTGCTGGTAACATGTCTCCTTGTAAGCCCATTTGTGTTAAATCTATGCCTTTACCACCAATACCAATAGATTTAGTATTAGTTACTGGTAATATACCGTCATCTATTTTAGCAAAACCATTCACAGTTGCGTTAGCGTTTACTGTGAGTTCGTTTGTTGTAACTGTTGTTGTAGATGTTATGCTGTTTGTTAAAGTATGTCCAGCAACTGTTAAGTTTGCTGGTTTGGTTCCTATACTTGAACCACCACTGTATGTTATAATAGGAGTTCCTGCTGGGCTACCTACATAACCACCACCTGTCATTACTTGAACTGCTATTGTTAATGCTACATCTGTGTATAATCCATAAGCATTGTTAATGTTGTCCCATTTAACGTAGTATGTATTACCATTTACTTGAGTAAATCCAGTATCAACAATACCACTTACAACTACTTGAGTTGCGTCAAAGCCTGAACCTGTTTGTCCGGATATGCCTATTGTGTCTGTTCCACCACCTTGGTTTACTGAACTAATAATCTGATCTATTGCCACTGTAGCAGGGGTATTTACTGTTTGTTCTGCTGTTGCTATGTTTACATTACCATTCAGTTTAACATCACCAAACTGAGTAATAGGTTTTATTGTGTCTATATGAACATTACTACCACTATTTGGTCTAATATTGTTTACGTGAACATCGCCATTAGTATGAACATTACCTGCCATAGTAATAGTCATTTCTGCTGTTCCGTTGTTTCTTGAGCCAGTTTGCCCAATCATTACATTACCGCTACCACCTTGTATCTGTAATGGTGTTATCTGGAGAGTGTTATCTGTGTTTTTTACTTGAAAAGCATGTGTGCTTGGTATAAGTTGGTTTGCTTGATCGTATCCTGTGCCTGTTCGGTCATCAGTAAATACTACATGTTGTGCTCTACTACTACCATAACCAGTGCCGTCATGTGCGTAAAATAAGTTTTCATATATTCTATCACCGGCATTTGTTGTTGCTGGAACGGCATAAGTGCCTCTGCCTTTATAAAAACGGAAATCCGGACCAGTGGAACTGTTTCTAAGTTCTTCTATAGTCATTCTTGCTGATGTGCCGTTATCCGCTAATATATCTAACGCACCAAACTTGTTGTCGCCATCAGCATTGATACCAATATTATCACCGGTACCTAAACCTAATCTGTTGTTGTTCACATCATATTTTAGATTTCTCAAACCAAATACTGATGAAGGATTACCTATCGCAACATTACCGCCTGTTGACGTAATATTACCTGTTGTGGTTAATGTGGTTAAACTTGCTGTTCCTGTAACACTTCCTGTAAGGTTACCTGTTACATCACCTGTTAAGTTACCAGTTACATCACCTGTTACTGCCCCAGTATGTGTTCCTGCTGAGTCACCTGTTAAGTTACCAGTTACATTACCTACTACCGCACCTGTGTGCGTTCCTGCTGTATCACCAGTTACATTACCTATTACAGCACCTGTATGTGTTCCTGCTGTATCACCAGTTACGTCACCAGTTAAGTTACCAGTAACATCTCCTGTTAAAGGTCCTACCACACTGGTTGCTGTTAATGATCCTGTGATCTCAGTGTTATTATCTATTATCCATTTGGCTGGTGCTTCATTCCAACTAATGTTTGCGTTACTTAAACTACTGCCCGATCTGTCTACTGTTATGTAGGCATTTCTTGCCGCGGCATTACCATAGTTTAAAACTATTCTGTTATCTTGGAGTAACAAGTCAACTTTTTCTACAACATTTAGGTTACCATTTACTTCCATGTTACCAGCAACAGTAATAGTATTACCAGTAATAGGTGCTAAATGATTAGTTACAACATGAGCAGTTGTGCTTATATTACCACCTGTTGTGATAATGTTACTTGTAATAGCACCTGAACTTAATCTGGCATCTACACGAGTATCTGTGTAATATAAGTTTGTTCCTTCTGCTACATCTGTTGTTGTTTTGGTAGCAAGTCGTGTATCAAAATCTGTGTTTGCTCTTGTTGTTGTATAATATAAGTTTGTGCCTTCTGCTAAGTCAGTTGTTGTCTTAGTTGCTAAACTTGTATCTGCTGGTGTAAATGTAAATACACCCGATGTGTTATCATATACTAAAGCACCGTCTCCACTTGCTGAAATAGATGTTACACTTAGTTCGTCTAAATCAATGCCTGTGGATGGACCAAATGTAAATACACCTGAACTATTATCATATGCCAATGACCCACCGCTAACTGCTGATCCAGTGGTAACACTTAATGCGGCTTGGGTTCTGGCATCTGTATAATATAAGTTTGTGCCTTCAGTTAAATCTGTTGTGGACTTAGTAGCAAGTCTTGTATCAAAGTTGCTGTCGCCTCTGGCTGTTGTCCAATATAAGTTAGTTCCTTCTGCTAAGTCAGTAGTTGTCTTTGAACTTAGGTCTAAGTTTGTGCCTGTTTGTAAGTTTACTCGGGCATCTGCTCTGGCATCAGTATAGTACTGGTTTGTTGTGCCTTCATTTATGTCATCTGTATCTAATACAACTACACCTGTATAACCATTAACACTGTCTACAAGACCAACATCTGTGCTCCAGTATAATGTGCCGTTAGCAAGTGCTCGTAAACCTTGGTCTACTGTGGGAGCATCTGTTGGGAATGTGTATTCTACTATTGATGTTGTTCCAACACTTAGTGATTCAAATCTGCCTGATGTTGCTATTGTATTTGATTGTGTTGTGCCTACTGCTTGGCCTACTACAACATTACTTGTAACAGAACTTACTGCTATAGTTGTATTGTCTTGTGCGACCGTTATTGTAGGATTACTAACTGAAACTGTTACGTTTGCCATGTTATTCTCCTTAAGTGATGGTTATTGCTGTGAAGGTTGCTTCGTCTCGCGGGTTACCAATAGTCGTTTCCGGTGTCCATCTGTGAACAATGGCATATCTGTGAACAAAAGTTGTGGCTGGTGTAGATACATCAGTCCATTTAACACCCACGCAAGTTATTGCTACATTGCTTTGGCTGTTTGGTAAGACACCAAGATCATACAATCCGGAAGGAATAGTTACAGCAACATTACCTGTTGCGGCATTAGTTGTATTAACATAAGTTGCTACATCTATTTGCTCTAAAGGAAAATATCCTACTACTTTACTGTCAGTAAAGTTAGGTAATCCAGTTATTCTATCCGCCGCCATTGTGTCTACTACTATGGTTTGAGAATCTAAGTCCCAAGTATATCCTGCTACTGAAGTAGCGGAAAAATCGTAGTTATAAGTTGTTTGTTCTGAGTTGAAAGCCTCGACAACGATTGAGTTGTCAGCGCCTCCAATAAACTGTGAGAAGTTTAAAAGTTTGGCCATTTGTTCGTCTCCTGAGGGAACTTGTTATATCACTGAGGCAATATAACCTTTGTTGTGCTACTATTTATACAAAAATAGTATTTTTGTTTGTTTACGCAGGTGTTGTAGGCCAAACAACGGCATCTTCAGTTGTGGCTGTGTTAGTTGCTGGTAAATCTCTTAATGCTTGTCTGTATGTTGCCCATTCTGTTTTTTTACTGCTACTTAATGGTGAGTCTGAGCCTTGTGTCCAGTCGCAACTGCTTAACAATAAGTCTCTGTTTCGTCTGAGCCAACCAGTAATATCTGCTTCATATGTTACTGCTTCGCCATCAACTATTTTTTGTGTTAGTGGATCATGTTGACCTGCTATTACACTTTGATCGTCAGTTAAGACAACATCGTCTATTGTCATTGAAGTGCCGCCTACTTGGCTTTCTATTACACCTGAAGTTGTATTGTATATTGAGTATGTATTCATTAGTTTGTGTTATCCACTAAAGTTGTTAGGCCTATTTGTGTATAGTTCTTGTTGCCAAAAAAGTATACTCTGGTGTATAATGTGCTTTGAGCACTTGTCAGCCCACTTATAGTTCCTGCGTATGTATATGTATACGGTCTATATGACCCTGTGTTCCAACTAAATGGGGAAGATCCTTGTGGAGCATTAAACCAGTTACTATTATTATAACTATATTGAACCCGCACACCCTGAACATTACCAAATACACCTGTTAATATTGCTGTCCAACTACCGCCATTTCTCACACCACTTATTGTTTGATTACCTACAGTATAAGGATATCCTGTGCCTGTAACAGGAACAGCCGAATAATAAAATCCTTTTTCACTTAATCTTACTGCTGAGCCTGTTTGTGATATAATACCTGAGTTAACATCAGCAAAGTTAGTAACATATAGTGTTGCGGCATTTATTCTGTTTGTGTTGATTAGGCCTGTTGTAATAACACCACCATCGATTGCGGTAACATTAGTATTAACAGCACTACCTGGTATAAAACCTGAGTTATTAGTAAAGTCACTTACATTTTGTCCAATAACTGCTATACTACCTGCGGCAATAATAGTTGCGGCACTTACTGATCCAGTTGATCCTGCTACTTCTGTTACAATAAGTCCTTGTGAACTTAAATGTGAAGCATACGCACTATCTGATGTTTGTCCAGTTCCGCCTTGTCCTTCAGGTAATGTGCCTGATGTATTTGTTCCTAATACTGCGGCATTTAATCCTGCTAATGTGCCTGAGTCTGTTACTTGGCTAAGGTTTACATTGTTAAGTGTTGCTAAAGCACCTAAGTTGGCATTTGAACCACTTACAAAACCTACACCTTGTGCTGTTAAGGCTGAAGCAAAACTTGTTGAGCCTGTTCCACCCTGTCCTTGCGGAACTGTGCCTGTTATTTCACTAAATGGTATTGTTTGTGATGTAAATCTAACGCCTTCTGCTGTTAAGGCCGCATCTAATGTGGTTTGTCCTGTTCCACCATTTGCTTCACTGACTGTGCCTGTTAATAAGTTTGTTGCTACTGTTTGTGATGTTAATCTTAATCCTGCGGCACTTAAATCTGCTACATAACTTGCTGTTGATGTTTGTCCTGTTCCACCGTTACTTACACCTACTGTTCCTGATAATAATCCAGTTGATACTACATCTGCTGTTAGCCTCATGCCTGATGCTTTTAAATCATTTACATAACTGCTTGTTGATGTTCTACCTGTTCCACCATTTGCTGTTCCAACTGTTCCGTTAAGCAATGATGTTGCTACTGCGTCAGTGGTTAGTCTCATGCCACCAGCCTTAAGACTGGTAGTAGATATAGAACTACCACTTTGTCCTGCTACTGTTTGAACTGGCGTAAAGTCTAACTTGCCTGTGCTGATACTGTTAGCAACTATGGCATCTGCGCCTATAGTTCCGTCTGTGACAAGTCCACCACTAAAGAAGTTTGTGTTTTCTACAAAACTTGTTCCGTCATGTATGTATGCTTTTTGAACAGTAACATCACCTGATTTTGTTGCTACTACTACATCATTTGCTAATGGGTCTCTGCCTACACGAGTGTTAAAAACACTATCACTTGGTGCCGCGGCATTTGTGGTTGTAAAATAGTTATATGTTGGAACTAATAGTCCTGCTCCAGCATTACTCAGTGCTGTATTAACTGCTGGTGACAAATATGTTGTTCCAATACTGCCTGTGTTAACAACCAACTTACCATTAGTTGCTGTTAGTACTGGTTCATTGCCATCTATAATAGTAATAGGATTGATTAAAACGTTTGCTGTCCAGTTGTGAGCACTTGATGTGCTACTGTATGGTCCAAATGCGGCGTCATTACCTGCTCTTGTTTGGTAGTAATATGTGCCACTGGCTAATCCTGTAATAGTAAACTCTACTTCTGTGCCTGTGCCTATTGTTGTGGGTGATCTAAATGTGCTTAACAGTTTTTTAGTTGACATGTTACTGTTTGTGTCAAACCAAACTTCTGCTCTTGTATAGATGCCGCTTGCCGGTGTATTTGTATTGACATCAAAGGCGGGTAAACTAAGTAAACTTCTTTCATTGTCAACAGTGGGCGTTGTAGGCGTTCCTAACCTATTGAATAACGCAATGTCACTGTTAGGTGCTGGTGTAAACTCTGTTATTGGTTCTACTGTATATACATCAGCATTGTATTCAATACAAGTAAAATCGATTGTGAGCATACCCTGATCGTTCTCTTTTTCAACTGTTTGAACTACACGATATAGTTTGTCATTTTGTCCATATATTTCTGTTTCATATAGTTTAACTACATCACCAGCATCTACACCTAATGTGGTATAATCTGCTGTGAACATAACTACTTGATCATCTCTGGTTTGTCTAAGTTGTTGGTTAGCAAGATAACTTGCTTGGACACTATTGTTAACATACTCCATACGGATTGACATTTGATTGTCGGGCTCGTTTGTTTCACGCAAGTTAGCAGGCAAGTCAATAGTAACATAGTTATTTTTATCTTTTTGTGAACTATCTGGGAACTCTACTTCCACACTATTATAAGCACCATCTAATGCTGTAGCACTAAACTTCAGTTCGCCTAATATGTTATCATCATTAAACTGGAATGCGGCGGCAGTATCTTCTGCTTTATTTGGTGATACTTTCCACTTGCCTTGTTTAGCATCATATGTAAAGAAACAGTTACAGGCTGTTAGAAGCCTGTCTATGTTAGTTCTTACATCTTCAGCGGTATTGGCAATACCATTTATTGTATAACGTTTTTGTGTTGCGGCGGCTCCATTTGAATCAGTATAATCTATTAATACATCACTGTATGTGCGTAATGTTGTTAAACTGGTGCTGTCAATACTGCTACTGGGAATACCTGCTCCGTATATAGTGGATTCTAAATAATCTTCTAACACATCAGCAGGGTTATCTAAACTATTATTAAGTTCAAATGTCATTGTGCCTAAACCAGTAAGTTGTGCTTCTGGATCATATGTTATTTTCACAATAGCAAATACAGTGCCTGTATTTCTATATGATGAATCTGTCCAATGACTAACCAGTGTATGTGGTGCGGAACCATCACCTCTGAGTTGTGTAGTATCGTCCCACACATATACTTCCACATTATCTGCCATATCAGTTGACGTTGTTCCATCGTCATCTGTTGAACTTGTTACTTCTTGTGTTGTTCCATTAAAACTTAATAGTTTATCATTCCAGTATATATTGCCTACTGTGGTTGTGCCTGTTGTTTTTTCACTTATGGTTAATACATAAGTCATTGTTTGATTGTCTGTGGTTATTGCGGCATCTGTGACAATACCATTTGAATATGAATGCCCATATGATACAGGAACTCTGTATCCTGTATTAGGTGCTAACTGGACTCTGGTTCCAGCATTGTTTCCTGTCGTGCCTGTGGGGAAATCAGGCATTAATGCTTTGCCTATTCCTTTACTTACACCAAATACAATAGCACCAGTTATTAGTGCCGCCGAGGCATATATACCCGCTAAGGCAACCGCACCACCGGTTCCAACTATAGTAATACCTGCCCAAACCAAATAGTTAAAGGTGGCCGCTATTGCTGTAAAGATTGCCATTTATATTGCTCCAAACACATAGTTGGTTTCTACTGGAGTCCAACCTCGTTTTTCCAAGTTAGTTATAGGTGAGTTGTTTAATAATGTCATAGTAAATGTGCTTATTTTTCCTGCTTTAACCATTGTCTCGCCTATTTTTGTGTATTCTTTTAATAACCTTAATCCAGCACTACTATCTCTGTGTTCCGGATTTACCCACCATACAAGTTCAGTCATTACTCTCATATTTGGCACCCATAGATCAGGAGCATTTACGGCCATAAAAAGACCTGCTACTTCTCCATCTACATCTGCTAACAGTAATACGCCTGCTGTTCTAATACCGTTTAAAACTTTTCTTACGTGATGATCGTTATATTGTGTTGCTTCTACTTTGAGTTTACTTATAGGTTGTGCTTCAGCAAACTTTCTTAAAACGTCAATAACCGCATCATCATCAGCCTGCGTTGCTCTTCTTATTTTCATATCTGTATATCCTCATTATTTGTTCATTGCGGCTCGTCTGCCACCATCACTACTACCGCCACCGCCACCAGCACTGCCTGTTGTTTCTTGACCAAATCCTTTGCCGAACTCAAATGCCGTGCTCATTAGTGTAGCAACTCTGTCCCAACTGCCATCAGCAGAGTAAACGTTTCTCATTCCTTCTTTATTTGTTTTTCTACCGGCTACTTTTCTTTCTAATAAACTGTTAATATTGCTACATTGTAATGTAACACTATGGTATGCGTCTTCACTAAACTGTGCTCTGCTTTCTGAGATACTGTAGTTTGTGATTATGCCTTTAAATCTTGTGTAAACTGTATTGCCTTCTAATGATCCGTCTGCTTGTATAAAGCCACGCATTATTTCTATTGGGGCACCTTTTACTTTGCTGTTTAACACTAAACTAACATAGTCTTGGTCTGTGGGGATACCACTAAACACAACTCCTATATCACCATTACTTACTCTTAACTCATCTTTGATATCTGAGAGTCCTGTGAGACTGCCTAAAGCAATATAATCGTTTCCGTCAACGGTATAAGGTTTATAAGTGTTTGCTATGTAGTGAGTAGTGCCTTCTATAGGACCCAGTTTTATAAACATAACTGTTTGTATGTTTGTGGCTCCTACTACTGGTGGAATACTTGTAGCCATTATAAAATAACCTCAATAAACTCAAATCCACCTTCAAATGTAAATATTTTACCTGGTTGTAATGTGTGCTTGGGCATCTTCATACATTTAACATGGAAAGTACAGTTGTTTGCTATGTTTAAACTTTGTCCAACTATGTTTACGCCACCATCTGATGTTGCTGGTAATACCAGTCTGTTTAGTTCAACTGTAAACTGTCCAGTTATAACATCTGATCCAAATACTACTGTTTTTACTTGGTATGTGTATCTGCTGTTTGCTGGTTGTATGTAATCACCTACTTCAAATATAGTATCACCGGCAGATATTGTTGCGCCATTAGTGTCTATAACAAACTGTGAGCCAGTAAATGAAGCAATATCAAACTTGGCAAGTTCTACTGCGGCAACTGTGCCTGCGTAACCCATAATGTAACCCATACCAGTTGTGCTACTTAATGTTATTTCTTGTTCTGTTGTTCTGCCTAATGTTTGTAATACTTGTAACATTGCTCTATTGGCACCATTGTATTCAAATGGTCTGCCCACTATTACTTCAAACTTGTATATTGGTTGTCCTCTTTGTGCTGTTTTAAGTCTATTACTTCTGCTTATAACGGCACCTGATATAGGATTAACATCAACTGAGATGTTTGTGGCATTATTGACTATTGTTTGAAAACTCATTAAAATCTCCTACCTGAGGGTAAATCGTTTGCGGCTTTACTTACTATTGCGTGTAAGAAGCCTGGGTCTCTGGCTATAAGTGATTGGAAACTTGGTGCGTCTACGGCTTGTATATTATATGTTACTGCTGTTCCACCTCCGCCAAAACTACCGTTGCGTTCTATATTTCCTGCTTGTGATGGCATGAATAGTTCAGGGCCAGTTTCACCAACTATGTAAGGCTTGTTTGCCATTACCGGTCCACCACCTGCTCTTTTCTTTGTTACGTCTGTTATTCCACCACTTGCGGCAAAACTAACACCATATCCAAATGCTCCGAATATTGCTGTTAAGGCTGTTTGAACAATAGCAAGTCTTATTGTGTCTGCTATCATTTGTTTGATTGCTTCTTTGAATGTGTTCTTCATTGCTTCAATGGCATTCTCACCTTCAAATAATGCGTTTACAAGATCATCACTTATTGCTGAATCTATGTCTTGAAATGCGTCTTGGAATATGCTTAGTTGTATCTCAGCATCTGTTAAACTGCCTTCTAATAATGCTAATGCTTGTCTGTAACTGGCTAAGTCTAAATCACCATCTTTGTATGCTTGGTTTATAGCATCTAATACTGCTCTATACTCTTCAAAGTTCTCAACGTTGCTCATGTCTTCTTGAAGTTCTTTCATTCTTTTCAACATTGGATCTAAACTTTCCACTGTCATGCCAAATGCTGTTTCTACATCTTTAACACGTTTTTCGTATTCTATCCATTCCTGATTAGATGTGATTTGGCTTTCAAGTTCTTTAAGGGCATCAATATATATTCTAAACTGTTCCTCACTTCTAAAGTTTTCATTTACACCTGCTACTGCGTCGTCAAGTTCATTTAAAAATACAGCCAACTTACTTAAAGGTTCATTTACTGATTTTTCAAAACCTGGTGGAAGAGGTGGACCTACTATGCCTACACCGTCTTTGTATTGTTGTTGGAAATCCTTAAGTTCTTTTTGGCTTTCTGCTAACTTTAAGGTTAGTTTATCTACTTGTTTTTGAGCATTATCAATATAACTGGTTCCACCACCCATCTTACCTCTATCACCTTGTTCTTGGTATTTGGCAAGTTTTTCTTTTGCTTGGTCTAATCTTTCTTGAAGTCTCTCTGTGGCTATCTCTGATCTATTAATACTTTCTTTTAGTTTGTCAAAAGCACCTATAGGTTTTTCTAATACAGCAAACAAGGCGGCAAATGCGGCTGTTACGGCTAAAAGCACACCTAAACCAACTGACAGTCCAGCAATGGCTGAACCAAAACCTAATACAAGTCTTGCGCCACCGCTTAGTTTTGAGGTTTTCATTGCTATAAAACCAAACTGTCTGCCTAATGCTGTAAGGCCTGTTTTTAAGGCAGTAAATCCTACTAAACTTTTTGCCGTGCTGGCACCTACTTTACCTAAGTTAGTAACAAATGAACCAGTAAAACTTGCTATTTTGTTACCAATAAATATTAGTCCTAATGCTTTAGCAAAGTCTACAATAGCACCAGTAAACTTTATTACCTTTTCTATATTTTCGTTTAGACCTTTAACTGTTTCTGTTAAGTTTGCTAACAGTTCGCCAAACCCTACGTTAGCATCACTTAATAAACTGTTTGCTAATATGGCTAATGCGTCATTGAAGTTAGATATACGTTGGTTTGTGTTTGCCATTCTGTTGGCTAACGCATCACCAAACTGTTCATTAATACCATCGCCTAAGGCTTTAATAATCTTGGCGGCTCCTTCTGCTGTTTTACCAACATCGGATATTTGTAATCTTGTGATACCTAACTTTTTGTTAAGTATTTCGTATACTGGAATACCTCTGTCACCTAATCTTTCCAGTTCTTCTAATCCTAATCCACCTGCTGTAGTTCTTGATAATAAACTTATAGCGGCTTGGAAGGCACCTATTTGATCAGTTGTGATGGCTGCCGCATTGGCAAATGTCATTATTGTTTCTTCGGTGGGTTCTATACCAGCACCTTTTAACTGAATAAATGCTTTAGTAATATCTTCTACTTGGAACTGCGTTCTACTTGCGATATCTGTGACTCTGTTAAAGGCGGCCGCACCTTCATCCAATCCACCAAATACAGTGGTTAAACTACTTTGTAAGTCTTGGAATGTGGCGGCAATATTTAAGCCTTTCTTAACACCGGCCATGGCAGTAGCAAACACAGCCGCCGCGGCAGCCGATTTAGCAAAACTGCTTGTTGATGACCTTTCAAAGGCGCCAACGTTTTTTGTGCTTGTTCTTAAACTGTTGTCAAACTGCCTACTGTCTAACTCTAATGCTACTTTGATATCTTTGGCCATTATATTCTCTTAATAAGTTTATCAATGTCTTTACGCATATACTCTATAGTAGGTTTTGTAAATCCATCTGGTGCTTGTGGGCTTGAACCGGCGTCTAACGATCCTGCGTAACTGTAGTTACTGCGTATTTTATCGCCTCTAACTTTTGTTTTATTACGAGCATTACCACTTCTTATAGGGGTATTTGCTTTGAGTTCTGTGTAAGCATCTTTCAATAACTGATCAGGCACTTTGGCAAGTTTTGCCATTCTGCGTCTAAATATTGTGCTATTTATTTTGCTCATTATGTCCCTTTTCTGCTTTTTCTCGTAACTCTTGTAATGAATCCATGTCATACATGCTTGGGTCCATTTTTCCGTCTTCTTTGTCTTGTTGATACTTTCTGTATGTAAGTGCTACGTCCATAACACTTAAATCAAAACTATCTGCTTCTCGCAACACTTGGCTGGGTAACTTGCTGTATCTTGTAGCAAGATTATCCAACATTAGAATAAAGTTAGTATCCGAATCTCCAGGCTTAATAACATGGTTAGTTACTTCCCCAGTTGTTCGCTCACTTTGCCCATTGCTTCTACAAGTACATTCATGGGTAACTGTTTATCCTCAGACATCACTGGTTTACCTTCTTCGTCTAAGATTAAATCTTTCATTAAGATGGCTATATCCGCAAAGTTTTCTTTCTCAGCGTTTGCTAATCTTCCGAATATTTCCAGGGGTTGTCTGTCGTATACAAAGAACTCTAAGGCTTCTCCGTATTCTTTTACGATTTCTTCTGCGTCTAATACTATTTTAAGTAGTTTAGGTGCGGTTGCTATTTCACTTAGTTTCATTCTGTATATCTCCGTTTGTTAAGTGGTTCAAAGCACTTAAACAGAAACCTAATCTGTTTGTTGCTTTTTCTAAATCTTTTTGGGCACAGCGAAGTTCGTTCTTAGTCTTCGCTATCTCCTCTATCATGCTGTTCATGATCTCTGTGGTCGAATGGTCTGTCCATATCTTCATCTTCTATCTCCTGTATATCTACAACTGTATTTATTGTTTTTTTGCTTTTCTTAACTGGTTTAGCACCAGCATCCGGCAAGTCTATGCCGTATTTGACAGCAAGGTCATCTATGCTGTATTCTTTACCATCTTTGAGAGTGACCATTCTGCTTTCGCCGCCTGTCCATACTCCGTCCTTGTAAAGTCTCATCCATCTATGTTCCATATCTATCTCCTTGAATAAAGTGGGCCACTACTTTTACATAGCGACCCTGCTTGTTTAACGTGGTGTTAAGTTACGGTGTAACTGCTCCTACTGTTAACTCTCCATTAACCTCTAAAGTTACCGGTGTAACCCATAGTGGTGATCCTGGATTTACTGTAGGCGTGAGCCCAGTAATAAATCCTGTTCCATCTATGTATCTGTTACCTGTAACAGTTGTTCCTTCAAAATAGATTCTGAAGTCAACTTCGGTTTTGTCATTACTTGTTCCAAATATACCTTTATTGATAACTGGACTTGCGTCTACGCCATCTCCAAAGAACTGGGCTTCGTCGATAACAAGGTTTAGAGCAACACTGTTAGTAGCAACTGTTGTTACAACTGCTTCTGATTGGCTGTCTAAAGTTTGATATCTAAAAGTACCCTGGTTATTGGTTAGAGTAATGTCATTGAGATTTAACAAAGTAAGAGACGTGGCGGCACTATACGCACTACCTTTGTCACTTATAACAACTGTTGCTTCAACAGTTGATCCACTTACATTTATTACGCCCATTGGGTTCTCCTTTTTATATTGTTAAAAACGTATACTCGAAAGTATAAGTTATAATATCGCTTTCTATTTCAGTGGTAGTTTCACATTGTCTTGAGACAACATTAGCCACAGCACTTCGGGCCGATGTGATACTTGCGATGCGAGTATCCAGGTCCGCTGGCGGGTTTTTGGCATCTACACTTAGGTAAGCATTTATAGTGGTTTCTGTTTGATCGTAATCATTGCCACCTAAAAACTCTTGAAACTGCGTTATGTTTTGCTCATCATTACCTAAATATAAAGTTTTCATATTTTTGATATTCAAAGCATCACTTCCGGCAGTGTAAGGTAGTTCAGTCGAAACTGATATATTACCTGTAGCCAAGTCTGTCTGTAGTTGTGTCATTAATGTTGATCTATACACTATATTATCTCACTCTTGTGACGTTACTTTTAGCACGGGTCCTACGGTTAGTTCTAAAAGATATAAGTTTATCTTTAGCATCTAATCCATCTCCTTCCGCGTCATACCAGTCCATCATGTCTAATAGTTCAGTGAATAAATCATCAAACTTTGAGGCATAATAGGATATCTTTTGGACTTCACTGTTAAGTTCATCTCCAAAATCGGCTACTTTGGGTAATAGGTATTCCTTAAGAACATAATATGATGCTAAGTCAGTCCAATCTGCTTGCCTTCCGGCAATCTTGTTTGGATTAAAAGCAGGTATTGTGTTCCCTGATAAACTACTATTTGAAGTATAGCCCAGGTAGTTTCTCCACTTGGCGCTGGCTCTAACCTTTTCATTGATTCGAGCCATTGCTTTTATGGATAAGTCTTCTAAGTATTCGTCAAGTGACGTGGGTGTAGTTGGTGCGTCCGCATATACAATCTCATTGGCTTCAAAAACCCTTTGATCCTTGTCGCGGATATCCGCGGCATCGTTATATGCTATTACATTACCACCTGCGTTTGTTACGAATGCCATAATAAACTCCTTACGGTGTTGCCGCCGGGATATTAGTAACAATATTGTTGGATCTCATGAATCTGATTCCAACTGCTTGTCCAATAAGAGCGTCCATTAATACACGGTCACCAATAGCACTTAAAGATCCGACGGTAGCACCGTTGGCAATATGTGTTAACTGATCTACAAGTTGTAGTTCAACTGATGGTGATAAAGCCGCATAATAGAATCCGGAAACGTCTGTTGGAGCGTTTGAGGCTCTCAACTCTGCTACCGCAGTTCCAAAGGCTGATAGTGAAGCATGTTGTCCTGCTTGTCCTACTGTTGTGTTTCCAGCAACACCTTTAATGAAGTCTTTTTGTATTTGTGCGAAGCCATTTCTTATTGTGGCTACCATGGAAGTTCTATCAAACTGAACATCTTCCCACATTTTAAGTTCCGGTAAACGCTTCACTGCGTATGCCATTGCTTCTGGTGAGAAAACTGGACAGATGTCTTGATTTCCTGTTAGAGTACCGTTAACAACTTTGATGTTGTTTCCAGTTGTGCCGTCCATCACGTCGATGCCTGTAGGCGCTGTCTCTGTGTTGTTTAGCATTACTTTGAAGGCCGCTGTATCTGTGGATTGTGCGATTGCTCGGGCTAATCTTGTTGATACTGCGTTAGAAACAGTAGATAAACCACCGTCTTCTAATGCTTCTGCTGTGACGAAAGAGAATGAACCTCTTTTGCCGACCGCTAAGTCTACTGCTGTTGGTGTAAAGTCGTTATTAGCACCTGTTCCAGTATTAATATCTGCGGATTCACCGAGTCCTGATGTTCCTAATGTCCAAGCATTAGTGACAGGTATTCTCATTGTGTTTCCAACTGCGCCTACTAAGTTGTAGGTATTGCTTATTAGTTCGCTTGAAGGCATTAGCACGTTATTGTCATAATGGGCAATAAGATCTGCTGATACTTCTTCAAACAATACATTTAATAAGGCTGCTGAGTTCGTTGACATTGTATGTCTCCTATATTATATTGTTATGGTTTAAGAACCTCTTAAACCTTTTATTTTTTCGATTCTTTTCTGGACCATACCATCTGTGATATCGGCTCTTAAAAGACTCTTGTTCTGTTCACGTATATTTAAATATGCGGCTCTATACTCTGCGTCAGTTGAAATGGCTGTTGTATTAACAGCGCCTGAACTCTTAGTTTTCGAACTACTATTACCATCTACGTCAAGCACTTTTGTTCCTTGTTTACTAAATGGTAAACCAAGATTCTTACCAACCATTTCAACTGCTGATTTGTAATCTGGTGTTTCGCCATCTGTGGTAATGAAATCATCACCATTTTTTAGTTGGAAACTTTGTCCATCTACAGCAAACATATCTCTGGCCTTCATTAAATCAATAACGGCTGTCTTTTGTTCACTATTCCAAGACCCGGGCATTTCGCTTTGTAACAAGCCTAAATGATTGTTCATAACAGATTCTGTTCGAACAGCATGTAGTTCATTACGCAACTCTTCCACTGTTTGCTCACGTTTCTTAACTGCGTCTCTAAGTGCGTTAACATTTAGATCAACATGTTGATTATCATCGATATTCGCGGTTTGTAGTTGATTTACAACTTCTTTAACCTGCTTTAATGAATCAACATTAAGTTCCTTTAGTAGAGAACTCTCTACCTCAGTCTTAGCCTTAGCGGCTATTCTGTTAGTGTCGTCACGTGTGAAAACTCTAACTCCGTCTACAAAAAGTTTACCTTCTCTGTTTTCAACAGTAGGGCTTACTCGTGCTTCTTCAGTATTTGCTGTGGTTGTATCCACAGTATCAGTCACTGTCTCTGGTTGGATTGTGACACCTCCAACTGGTGTATTAACGTCCATATCTGACATCTTATTTCTCCTTTATTAACGATAGAAGTCGTCGTAAATCAAACTATTATAAACCGTTATCAGTAGTGGTTGTATCCATTAACTGACTTAGTCTATTGCGTAGTTTGTCTCGCATTTCTTCTACAAAACTGCCGTCATCATCTGCGGCCTCCATAGTGGCATTCACAGCCTGTTCATACTCGAGGTGAGTATTAAAGGGCATAAATGTTTCCAAACCATCTTCTCTTGTGTGAGCATGATAGCCTGAACCACCTAAACTGTTTGCTACTGATTCTGCTTCTTGTTCAGTAGGGTAATCTTGTATTCTCACAGCATCACTGTAGAATACATTTTGAAACTCTGTGTAAGTTCTTAACAGACTGTCGATTTCAGCAACTTCATGCTGTAATCCTTTCTTACTGTATTGTCTGTTGTAACTAATACTAAAATCTGCTGGCATTGTTTGGTTTGTCCAATCATACCACATTTTAAATAACTTGTGCTCTGCGTTCTCTAAGTTCTGTGCTTTACGTCTTACAAATGCTTCAAGTTTACTGTCATATTGCTCTAACTGTTCACCGCTACGTGATGCTTTAATAAGTTCATCACTTCTGATCATACTGATCTCTGTCATTTTGCGGATTTTCTGTTCTATGAGTTCTCTGATTTCTGTTACTGCTGTTAGTGGCGGTGTAACAAACTCATATACATAGTTTGATGCTTCTCCGAGGCCTGCCGGCACTCTTACGATACTGCCTGGCTCTGCGCCAATGGCTCCATCATTTAAACTGTCTGTGCTTTCATCAACTATAAGTGTTCCATGGGCTCCATATGAGATGACCGAATAAATCTCAGCCATATCAGCATATATACTACGTTGGATTTGTGCTAAATCAAACGCCGGTGTAGCACCTACTCCGTTATATATTTTAAGTCCCTGGTAAACTGGCACCACTGGAATGTAACCGAGTTCGTTTTCTTCCACTACTCGGTAATAACCGTCGCCTTGTTCAAGGTCAACGTCTTCAACATCAGGAACGTAACCCTCGTTCTCTGATACCCAAACAGTTTCAATAGTCTCTGGGGTCATTAGTCTATATACTGTTTGCTCATCGTCTTCATGAAGTTTTATCACTATTGACTTCAGTATTAGATCGCCTCTTCCATCGTAACCGTAGTGCCAGTTTGTAACATCT
>TARA_R110001606_G_scaffold23611_4_pt1 | contig 21307 bp, 17 predicted proteins | sample TARA_R110001606 | Tara Oceans TARA_R110001606 (sample SAMEA4398315) | marine metagenome | biome: Polar Biome; feature: [SRF] surface water layer (ENVO:00010504); material: water (ENVO:00002006), including particulate matter (ENVO:01000060) such as... | depth 5 m | reverse complement strand
CGAGATATCTTTGTCCGTGGCGCCACGATTGCCGTGTGCGCCGTGGCTGCGACTGTGACGTTGCCTATGGTCGGCCAGATCCAGGCAGAGAAGCGCGCAGACGCTGATTTCCGTGAGCAGGCCGTCCGGCTTGCCAGCATGGAAGATGGCGGCGTGACCGTGCGGTCGGCTGCCTATACGCCATCCCTGCTGGATACGCCGTGGATGCGCACTGTTGAATACACGCTGGAGCGCGATACCGGTTCCTCGATGAGCCGCTATGCGATGCGAGACCGTGATGGCGCTGCGCTCAATTCGCTGGTCAGCTTCCGCCCCGAACATATCAAGCGCGCCGAGACAATCAGCGCGGAACAGAAATGCCTGGCGCAGGCCGTGTATTACGAATCAGCCCACGAGCCGCTTGGCGGCCAGGTGGCGGTTGCCGAAGTCATCGCCAATCGCATGGCCGATCACCGTTACCCCGACACTGCCTGTGGCGTGGTCTTCCAGGGTGCGACCCGCACGACGGGCTGCCAGTTCACATTTACCTGCGATGGTGCGCTGAAAACGCCGCCAATGGGCCGCAACTGGGAACGCGCCAAGACGATTGCGGCGCATGTCCTGATGAACCTGAACGTCGACAGCACGGGTGGTGCAACGCACTATCACGCAACCTATGTCGATCCGATCTGGAGCGCTGGCCTGATCAAGACTGACAAGATCGGCATGCACATCTTCTATCGCTTCCCGCGCGGGTCCGAATGGGCCAGCGTGCGGCAGGGATACAAGGCCAAGCGCGCCGAAGTGCAGCTGGCTTCCCTCAGCGCCGATGAGGAGATTGTCGCCCCGGTGGATGGTGCTGCAACCTCATACATCCAGACAGTCGAAGCCCCGACTGTCGCCCCGGCGACTGTCACCGTATCTGATCGCACGATCACGAATGGCGCACCGCGCCTGACCACGATCAAGTCGGTTGACTATGAAGAGCCGCAGCTGAAATCGACAGGCAATGCAGACGCAGTTGCTGCCTATATGGCCAAGCAGACCGGCATCACGGTCGCCAGCAATGACCGCGACCCGAGCGTCATGCAGTAGGCATTTCCAAGAAATGTTACGAGACGGGCCGCGGACGAAAGTCTGCGGCCTTTTCGTTGGGGATCACCTGGTGCGGGGCGGGACGCTTGCCCTGACGCGCTTGCTGATGGCGCCGGGCAGCCAGCGTGTCATGAATCGGGCACGTTCGGCATCCTTGCCGACCATGTAGTGTGTGTCCCTGCCGTGGGCGGCATCCCAGGCGCGTTCCGCCGCCATGGAGACCGGATACACGTTCATGCCGTTTTCCCTGATCTGGTCCGACATTTTCACATTGGCGCCTTCCGACACCCCCATGTCGAGGATCGGCGTGTCGACGAACCAGGGCATCAGGCTGGTGACCCTGATATCGAGATCGCGGAATTCGGCATCGAGCGCTTCGGTCAGCCCGCGCACGGCGAACTTGGTGGCTGAGTAGACTGCGAGCTGAGGAGAGCCGACAATCCCGGCCGTGGACGCCGTGTTGACGATGCGGGCGCCCGGAGTGGCCTTCAGCAGGGGCAGGCAGGCCTGCACGCCGTTGATGACGCCCTTGACATTGACGTCGACGACCCAGTCATTGTCATCGGGTGCGACATCCTCGAACCAGCCATGACGGCCGATGCCCGCATTGTTGAAAAGCACGTTCATTGCGCCTTCCGTTGCGTCTGCGAAGCCCGTCACAGCGGCGGCCCAGTCAGGGCGCTGGCGCACGTCAAGCGTTGCGACATGGCAATTGTCGGTGCCGATCTCGTCAGCCACCCGTGCAAGGCCAGCCGAGTTCACATCGTACAGGCCACAATACCAGCCGCGTTTCGAGAAATAGCGGGCCGTTTCGGCGCCAATGCCGGAGGCTGCGCCGGTAATGAATATGCTCTTGCGTCCGCCCGATCGGGTCATGCGCTATCCTTCTTGCGAGGTCTGTCCTGCGGCCTGCAGTGTCAGACCACATCCAGCCCCACGTCAAGGTTTGGCGCCGAATGGGTGAGGGCGCCGACAGATATGTAATCGACACCGGTTTCGGCAATTCCCGCAACCGTCGACAGGTTGACCCCGCCCGACGCCTCGGCCGTGACGCGTCCATCGATCATCCCGACCGCGCGGCGCAGCGTGTCGTTATCCATATTGTCGAGGAGGATGGCGTGGGGGGCGAATTTCAGCGCCTCTTCCAGCTGGTCCAGCGTGTCGACCTCGATCTCAATCATGCGGAGGTGGCCGGCATAGGCCTTGGCGCGCATCATCGCTTCGGCTACGGAGCCGCAGGCTGCAATATGGTTGTCCTTGATCAGGATGGCATCATCAAGCCCGTAGCGATGGGCTGTTCCGCCACCACACCGCACGGCTCGCTTTTCAAGCGCCCGGTGGCCGGGGGTCGTCTTCCTTGTGCAGACAATCTTCGCATCGGTATGTGCGACCGCATCGACAAAGGTACGCGTCATCGTGGCGACACCTGACAGGCGGCCGATGAAGTTCAGCATTGTGCGTTCTGCCGTCAGGATCGAGCGCGCCGTGCCGTCCAGGCGTCCGATCACGTCGCCCGGCGCGATGGTGCTGCCATCGGGCTTCTCAATCGCCAGGGCCATGGCCGGGTCGATGAGGTGAAGCGTGTGGGCAGCCGCATCAAGACCCGCAATGATGCCCGGCTTTCGCGCAGCGATGACCACGCTCATCTTCGTATCGGGCGATATCGTTGCATCGGTTGTCAGGTCACCGGCGCGTCCAAGGTCTTCGGAGAGAGCGAGGCGCACGATGGGCTCGAGAATCACGGCTGGCAGGGGTGGGGGAACAGGGCTCATGCGGGGGCAACCTCTTCGGTTGTGACAGGGAATTCGCGCAACAGGAACTGGCGCTCCGGTGCGTCGGTATCCGGGTAATCGCTTCTGAAATGGCCGCCGCGGCTTTCCTTGCGCGCAAGCGCGGCCGTCGCCATCAGCCCGGCGGTGATGAGGGGCCGGGCCGGACCGTGCGTTGCGCGCAGCTTCGTGATGGTGTCGATCAGTTCGCCGAGGCCTGCGGCGTCCCGGACGACGCCGCATCGGGCTGACATATCGCCGCGCAGCACCTGCAGGGCGTCATGCGGCAGGGAGGCCGGAATGGTGGCGGTCGAGGGGCCAGGGGCTTGCAGGTCGGCGTCGCGCAGGTGCTGCGCGATCCGGTGAGAGAAGACCACGGCTTCGAGCAGGGAATTGGACGCGAGGCGGTTGGCACCATGGGCGCCTGTCGATGTGCATTCTCCGCAGACGGACAGGCCGTTCAGGGTCGACCTTCCCCAGAAGTCGGCAACAATCCCGCCCATGTGATAATGCGCGGCGGGCGCAATCGGGATCATGTCAAATCGCGGATCGATGCCGGCGCTCTTGCAAGCCGAGAAGACAGTCGGGAAATGCTCCGGGAAGTGATTTCCGACAGCTGTGCGGCAATCGAGGAAGGCGCCACGACCGGCCGCGCGTTCAGAATGGATGGCGCGGGCGACTTCGTCGCGCGGGGCAAGTTCTTCAAGCGTATGATACTTCGCCATGAAGCGCTTGCCGTCACGATTGCGCAGGGTAGCGCCTTCGCCGCGCAATGCCTCCGTGGCGAGCGGGGCCGGGTCGCGGCCAATATCGATGGCTGTCGGATGGAACTGGACGAATTCGACGTCGGCGATCAATGCGCCCGCTTCATAAGCCATGGCAATCGCATCGCCGCGCGCCTCTCGGGGATTGGTGGTTACCTGGAACAGTCCGCCTGTGCCGCCGGTGCAGAGCACGGTCTGGCGGGCAGTCTGCGTGGTGAGCGTGCCGGAACTGTCGCGCAGAACCACACCGGCGACACGGTGATTGCCATCCTGCAGCAGGCCGACGGCGCGGACGCCCTCGATCACCGTGATATGGGTCGAGGCAGCAACGGCTGCGACGAGCGCATCCATGATGGCCTTGCCGGCAAGATCGCCGGCCACGCGGGCGACGCGCGGACGCGAATGGGCCGCTTCAAGCGACAGGGCCAGCGCGCCATCCGGCGTGCGGTCAAAGGGAACGCCCAGCATGACCAGATCGCGGACGCGGGCAGGGCCTTCTTCAGCGATAAGGCGAGCAACGACCGGGTCAACCAGACCGGAACCGGCGTTGACCGTGTCACTGGCATGCTGGTCGGGGCTGTCGAGCGGATCGAGCGCGGCAGCGAGGCCGCCCTGCGCCCATGCGGACGAAGCGGCCTGGCCCAGCGGCGCAGGTGAAATGACGACACAGGGACGCGGCGCCAGTTCAAGCGCGAGAAAAAGGCCGGCAAGGCCGGCCCCGACGATCAGCACTTCACTGTCGGCCACGCCGGACGCAGCGATGTTCAGCACACCCCCATTTGTCACTGTTTCAGGATATCCCGTCATTGGCGCGGCGGAATTCGGCCGGCGCGGTTACCGCGGACACGAGCGCGCCGAACATGCGGTCGGCAGATTCGATGGTCAGCGTGAAATTGTCGGGCATATAGATCAGGCCTTCGACCTTGGCTTCGAGCATTTCCTCGATCTGCGAGCGGATCGAGACCTGGTCGCCGAACCGTCTGGCCTGGCATGACTGGCGCACAACCGAACGCCCCCAGGTGGAGCAGACTTCGACGGCGGTCAGTTCGCAATTGTACTGGCCGGCCTCGGGATGGGGCGACAGGTTCATCGTGCCGGTCATCAGGCAGGTGCCACTGCGGTAGGGCCGTGTCTGGAAAGTCCACGCGCCGAGCACGTCCGACTTGTCGGTGTCCTTGTTGTTGCCTGCAGAGACAGGGGCGCATGCAAGCAGGGCGAACAGGGCCGTTGCCACCAGCCGGAACCGGGTCCGAAACATGCTTGCCTCCTTCGAGCTCACGCGCCCGTCCAAACCATAAACCCGGCGTGCGTCTTCGCACAACTGCCGGACTGCCTCACTTCACCATTTCAAGCTCACGCGGCTTGATGCCGGTTTTGAATGCCAGGGGGCGCGCCAGCTTGGGCAGCGCCATCATGGCATCAAGTGACTCCTTGGCACGCACGCGAACATCTTCGGGGATCGTCACCTCGTATTTGCCCGTAACGAGGCAGTCATGGATGTTTTCCAGCGTAATGCGCTTCATGTGCGGGCAGAGATTGCACGGGCGGATGAAATTCACGTCCGGATTCACAGCCGCAACATTGTCGCTCATTGAGCATTCCGTCAGCAGGACGACCTTGTTCGGGCTGTTTTCTGAGACGTAATTTGCCAGTGCAGAGGTCGAGCCGGCAAAATCGGCCGCTTCCAGTACGTCCGGCGGACATTCCGGGTGGGCCAGGATGACGACACCAGGGTGGGCTTCACGCAGCTGGCTCACATCATCGGCCGAGAAAAGCTCGTGCACTTCGCAGGCGCCGGGCCAGGTCATTATGCGGATATCAGTCTGGGCGGCGACATTCTTCGCAAGGTACTGATCGGGCACCATGATGACCGTGTCGGAATTCCATTCCCTGGCGATATGCTCGACAACCTGCGACGCATTCGAGCTGGTGCAGGTGATATGGCACTCGGCCTTAACGTCAGCGGTGCAGTTCACATAGGTAACGACCGGGTAGTCGGGGTATTTCTGCTTGATGAGGCGCACATCGGCGCCCGTGATCGAGGCGGCGAGCGAGCAGCCGGCGCGCAGGTCAGGGATCAGCACGGTCTTTTCCGGTGCCAGGATCTTCGAGGTTTCGGCCATGAAATGCACGCCAGCCTGCACGATAATGTCAGCCTTTGTTGCAGAGGCTTCCCGGGCAAGTTGCAGGCTGTCACCGCGAAAGTCGCCTACCAGGCTGAAAATATCCGGTGTCATGTAGTTGTGGGCGAGAATGACCGCGTTTTTGGCTTTCTTGAGGCGGTTGATCGCCGCCACGAGCGGGGCAACGGCGGGCCATTCCATCGGCGTCACGAAATCGGCGACCAGCGGGTAAAGGTGATCGGTCTCGGCCCTGACGGCAGCGTCATAGGACAGGCCGCGTGCTTCGGCGGCAGATGCGCCGCGCAGGGGCGTTGGGGTCGGGCAGCCGGGAGCGGAATCGATCAAACGGGCCATGGGGTCCTCCTTGCACCGAGCTACTTATGCTCGATATGAGTATAATATGGACCTGAGCGTTTCAGTTTCAAGGCAAATCCTTCAAACATCCGGAATCAGGGCACACGTGCAATGCTTCTGCGATAGTTATACGCACTATGAGCAAAAGGGGTTTAGCGGTGGGCTGGCGGTATGGCAAGTAGAGGTTAGGTCTCCCTTTTGAAGCCATTCAGCTTCTCAAGCACACGGCGTGCGGCCGCCTGGCTCATTTTACCCGGTGATCTTAGAACATGCTCGCAAACGGCTTCGACAAAAGCTCTTGTGGTCTTCTTGCTTGCGAGCGTGGTGTTATTTATCAAGTCTATGATGACGCCCAGCGAGTCTAGTGCCAGAGCCCGTTCAGCATCCTTGGGCTCAGCCTCAAACGACCATGCAAGAGCCGATTCTGCGGACATCAGTGGCAAGGTTTCTGCTATTTCGGGCGAAACGATTCGCGCGGCCAAGGCCCGGACTGCATGGAGCGATGGTGATGTGCCCAGGATGGCGTAGGCGGCCTTCCGAGCTTCAATGAAGTCAGGCTTGCCGTGCACATGCTTGAGTAAAGCAGACAAGGCTTTTGAGCGTGACTCACGCCAATAGTCAGTGCGCTCAAATCGTGCGTCGTTCAGTATGCCCTCGAAATCCATTCTTTGCTTGTTTCGCCATTGCGGATTTTCTTCCCAGTATTCTGAACCTTCGGGGTCGTTTTGCAGTTCGCTCCATCGTTGACCCAGGAGGGCCATGCGATCTTCTACCGGCCCGACAAGGAGATCATATTTTCCAATTATCCAGCTTGCGACCTGCCGCTCTTCTTCGGACTTGCTGGCTATCAACTCGTTCAATCGCTGAAGACTATAAGGAATTCCGCCACGAAACTGTGCTGCACTTCTTTCAACATGACTAGCGATCAGTTTCGAGAATTTCTCGGAAACAATTGCGCGATTTGGATAAACGGGATCAGTGCCGCGGTGGGCCTGCTGAAAAATGCGCCCTTCCAGGAAAGGGTCGAAGAAATCGATCTGCCCGGCTTCGAACAGGCGTTTCTGGGCTGTGTTACGCTGCATGATGCCAAAGGCCTGCAGCAGGGCGGCAATGATCACGACGTCCACCAGCAGGCGTGAGATGAACACGATATGCCGGGCTGCTGCGCCTTTCGGGACGAAGGGCTCTTCCTGCGTCACGTCATAGATGTCCACCCAGTCGACAATCGGGACACCCTTGGCGAGTTCGGTGCCGAAGAATTTCAGCCATTCGATGAGGCCTGTCGACTGGGCCGCACCGCTCAGGATCATCGGGTCGACGGCCTCGAACAGGTCGAACTGCATCTGGATCTGGCGCAGGGCGAGCGGCACGAGCACGAACAGCCACGCATAGCCCATGAGTGCCTCGTCGCGCAGGTCATTGGCAAAGCCGATGCGGAACTGGTCGGAACGCGTGGTCTGGATGCGCAGCGCCTTTTCCCGGTCATCCTCAACCCAGGCCCAGCGGCGGCCGAGCCCGAAGATGATCAGGCTGGCAATAGCAATTGGCGCAAGCCCCCACGGATGGGGCAGGGCATAGCCCATAGCCGACAGGGGAAGCATGATGAGGACAAGGATCAGCTGGGGCACCATCCACCCGCCTTGGGTCGCGCCGGAAAGAGGCGCCAGCAGGCGAACCAGCGCGGCATCGAGCGCGCTGATAATATAGCCCGGATGCCCGGCAAAACCTGCAGAAGCAGTCTTCGGCGCGTCGGGATCGTCGCGCTCGCCGATCAGGCTCGACAAGTGCGGCAGGAAGATGAAAGCGAGGAAACCCAGCACGACAAGCGCCATGATGACGAGTCCGAAATTCTGCTCCATCGAGAAGACCTGCTCGCCCGCCGCCCATGCGCCGGCTCCGATCGTTCCGATCAGGGTTATTCCGCCCAGAAGCGTGGCCATGCTGACGGGGCCGTCATCGGGTTTGAGATAATTGCGCCTGTCCTTGCCGCCCGCCTCGGCAGCCACGCAGTGGAAACCGTACAGAAGCGGCAGGAAAGCCGTCGCCATGGCGCAGAGATAGATGCCGCGCTGGACCGGGTGCGTCAGGTCCACCGGCCACGGCCAGGCTGCGAACGGCACGTTTGGACCAAAGGCAATCCAGGCCAGTGTCGAAAGGATCAGAAACAGGAACACGAAAGCCGTATGGAAGGCGGGGTGTTCTTCCGTGCCGGGCGCGTCGTCCTTGTCTGTGGCATTCCACCGGGTGTGGATGACGTACAGGCCAAGCGCAGCATAGGCAGCGAGCGGAAGGCCGATAATGAGGCCCCATGCGGCCCAGCCCGATATGGCGTCTGGGTTTTCGAGGTCAGCCAGCGCCAAAGCCAATGCGCCGAGCGCAACCACGCAAAGAGCGAAGACGCCGAGCCACAGATCATCCTTGCCAAGCCCGCGCCATTGCGGCCAGCCTGGCCTCCACTCCACGTTTAAAACAGCCATCATTGGCGTCCCCACTCCAAATGTGGCGGGAACTTAACCATTTGTTAACTTCATTGGGAAGTTGAAACTTGGCTTCCCCGCGAGCCGCCCTAGTCCTTGAACAGCTCGATCGCGGCTGCGGTCATGGCTTCGACGCCGGTGGCAATGGTCGGGTCATAGTCGGGCGCGAAGCCTGAAGAGTGCAGGGATGGCAGGGAAGGACCGCCATTCTGCGCCGCGTCAAATTTCGCAGGTTCAACGGCGCCGACCCAGAAGATCACACTCGGGATCTGCTCCTTCGTTCGGGCATACTGGCTGAAATCCTCGCCGCCCATGACAGGTTTCATCTCCCTGACATTGGCCGCGCCGATCGACTTGCCGATGGCCTTCATCGTGCGGGCAGTCGTATCGGGATCATTGTAAGTGGCGGGGGTATAGTCGCTTTCGATGGTGATTTCAGGCTCCGGCGCATCGAAGGCCATGGCTTCGGCGCGGGCGATCCGGGAGATGCCGTCGAGCAGCATCTTGCGGGTCGCATCGTCATAGGAGCGCACCGTGAGCAGCAGGTTCGCTTCGTCGGAAATGATATTGTGCTTGGCGCCCGACTTGAAAGAACCGACCGTGACGACGGCGCTGTCCTGCGGGTTGGTGTTGCGCGAGACCAGGCTCTGCAGCGCAACGACAATGTGCGACGCGACAAGGATCGGATCCCGTGTCGTATGCGGATAGGCACCGTGGCCGCCAACGCCTTTCACCTTGATGTCGACACTGTCGACATTGGCGAGCGCAAAGCCGCTGGAATAATTGATCGTGCCAGCCGGGGCCGCAGCCGAGACGTGCAGGGCGAGGTTGTAGTCGGGCTTGGGAAAGCGCGTATACAGGCCGTCGGCAAGCATGGCCTGCGCGCCAAGGCCAATCTCCTCGGCTGGCTGGGCGATCATGACAAGCGTGCCTTTCCACTTGTTCTTGCGGGCAATCAGTTCGCGCGCCGTGCCGACCCAGCTGGTCATATGCACATCATGCCCGCAGGCATGCATCACGTAGCTCTCAACGCCGGTCCATGTCGTGGCTTCAACGGTCGAGGCAAATGGAAGCCCGGTCTGTTCGGGAACCGGCAGGGCGTCCATGTCCGTGCGGATCAGGATTGTCGGGCCGTTGCCATTCCTGAAGACGCCGACCACGCCATAGCCACCCACGCCGTCGAGTACCTCGCCATTGTCCTTCATCGACTTCTCGACCACCCAGTCCTGGCCAATGCCGGTGGTGACTTCAAAGCCGAGGGTCTGGAGCTCATTGGCGAGAATGGCCGAGGTCTCCGATTCCCTGAATGAGAGTTCGGGAGTGGCGTGGAGGCGCTTGTAGAATTCAACGAGGGCCGGGTCTGCGCTTGGCAGCGGTGTCGCGGTCGCGTTGGCAGGCGTGTCGGTTTTGCCGGACTGTGTGGAGGCCGGGGTAATGTTCGCAGGACCGTCAGTACCATTTGCGTCAGCGGCCTTGTCCTTGCCGGCGCCTCCGCAGGCGACGAGAACAAGGGCGAGGGCGGTCAAGGCGGCTGGGCGTAACATCACGGTAACTCCTGAATTCCATTCAGGCGCGACCCTAGCGGAGTTTACCGCCCTGCCAAGTGGCAGGCGCCACGCCTGGCCCTAGTTGCGGCCGCGATCCAGGTCTTCCGAGAGCTCGATGTCGACAGGCGTGCCGGCGAGACGCTGACGGTAGACCTGCGTGTTTTCGAGGACGCGTTGGACATAGTTTCGCGTTTCAGAGAACGGGATGAACTCGACCCAGTCGACCGGATCAACCTGTCCGGTGCGCGGGTCGCCGTAATCCTCGATCCATTGCTTGGGCCGGCTGGGCCCGGCATTGTAGGCGGCTGCCGTCATGATGTAGCTGCCCCGGAACTGCGATAGCAGTGTGTCGAGATGCTGGCCGCCCAGGGTCATGTTGTATCCCGGATCATCGGTGAGCCATGAGGCGCGATAGGGCAGGCCCCGAAGCCGGGCTTCGTTCCTTGCCGTTGCCGGCATGAACTGCATCAGGCCGCGTGCGCCGGCATGGCTGATCGCATTGGGGTTCATTTCGCTCTCCTGGCGCGACAGGGCCAGCATGAGCGGCTTTTCAACACGCGGTTCGCGCAGCATCGGGAAGGAGACGACCGGATAGGCCGCGTCTGTTGCAACAATGCCCTTGGCGAGCCCGGCCTTGGCGCCGCGTACGCCGATGTCCGGTACCTGGTATTCCGTAGCCATGCGGGCCAGCAGGATGAATTCGGACTCTGCGGTCAGCTGGTCATCGAGATGATAGGCAAATTCGCGGAACAGGCGCGTCTCACCGGATTCGCCGAGAAGGCGCAGGGCCGCCACCAGCGGACGGGCGTTGAATGCGGCCACTTCTTCCGGTGTGGGTTCTGTAGATGCGGCGAAGGACAGTTTGCGATCATCGAGCCGTTCGGCGGCGAGTTGTCCATAATAGGTGAACTTGTGCGTCGCGGCTGCGCCGTAGGAGGCGCGCGCAGCGTCCGGTTCGCCCAGCACGTCTTCTGCGCGGCCGGCCCAATACTCTCCGCGTGCAAGGCTTATCGGCGTCGAGACGCTGGCCGTCATGTCCTTGAAGTGTTTCAGGCTGCGTTCAGGATTATTGTTCAGGCGCAGCGCGATCCAGCCAGCGGCCCATTCCGCGTCAGCAAAATCAGCGCCTTCTGACATGGCATGTGGTGCGGTCAACTGGTAGGCGCGCGCCCATTTACCGTCTTTCAGGTCTGTGCGCATGGCGATATTGCGCTCGTCCCACAGTTTGGAACGGCCGGCCTCGGGAACGTCCTTGGCGTCGATGCTGACGAGCAGTGGTGTCGCGCCTTCCTGGTTGCCGCGTGTGCGGCGCCAGCGGGCGCGATCATAGAGCAGGCCGGGATTGTCCTGCAGCGAGGCGGGCACGGCCTCAACCAGGCGGTCAACATTACGGCCGCGCCCGGCAAGGGCAATGCGGGCGTCGACGAGTTTGCGATAGTCCGCACTGACCAGCGGTTTGAGGTTGGATGCGGCGGTGCGCTGGTTGGTCCAGAGCAGGAACTCGATACGGGCGCGATGGTCGGCCTCTGTGAGGAAGCCGCCATAGGTTGCCAGCACGATGCGCTCGAGGTCGCGGTCCATCGAATTGTTGCGCCATGCGTCATGCACCAGGGCTTCTGCCTTGGCCGGCTGGCCGACGGCCTTGTAGCTGCGGGCGAGGGCGATCTTGCCTGCGCCGGTCTGCGGCCCGGATTTCGTGAGCCAGAGAATGCGGTCGCCATGGCTGAGAGATGACAGGTCGATGATTTCTTCGGCACGTTTGCGCATGCGGTCGGTCTTTGGCCAGGTTGGCAGCGTATCGATGGCACTGGCGACTTCATCGAAGCCCATGCCCGGAACGCCTTCGCTGGCGCGGACCCACATGATCAGGTTTCGTACAACCGGGTCGGTTGCCTGGCGCTGGAGGCTGGCGACTTCGGACCAGTCATAGCGCCCGGCTGCGTCCATGGCCTTGTGCAGGATTTCTGCATTCCTGGCGTCGGTTGTCTGGGATGCGTAAACGCGTTTCGGCTTCAGGCTCGGCGCATCCGGCAACGCAGATGCAGCGGCGCTCAGGGCCCCGAGGCCGAGCAGAACACAAACAGAGAGGGAGCGAATCATGAGTGAGGTCATCGGTGTTTATTTCTATGCCAAAGCATGAGAAGGCATTGTTAAATATAACGCTAGAATTTCCACCAACACCCTAATCACGGCAATAATACGATGTTTCACGGCTCAATCCCAGCGCTCGTCACACCATTCAAGAATGGTGCCGTGGATCGTGATGCATTCGTGGCCCTTGTCGAGCGTCAGATAGCCGGGGGATCCAGCGCCGTGGTGCCTGTCGGCACGACAGGGGAGACATCCACTCTCACAACCGAAGAACACAAGGATGTTGTGACGCTTTGTGTAGAGGTTGTTGCAGGGCGCGTGCCGGTGATCGCGGGTGCAGGCTCGAACGCGACCGACGAGGCGATTGACCTGGTCCAGCATGCCAAGACGGTCGGCGCCGATGCGGCTCTGGTCGTCTGTCCCTATTACAATAACCCAAATCAGGCAGGTCTTGAGGCGCATTTCCAGGCCATCAATGATGCCGTCGCACTGCCAGTCCTGCTCTATAACGTGCCGGGCCGAACGGTTGTCGATTTATTGCCCGCAACAGTGGCACGCCTGGCGCGCCTGCCAAACATTGTTGGCATCAAGGATGCGACCGGCGACATGGACCGGGTCAGCCTGCATGCGGCGCTGATGGGGCAGGAACAATTCGTGCAATTGTCAGGCGACGACCCGAGCGCGCTCGGCCATCTCGCCATGGGCGGCAGAGGGTGCATCTCTGTAACGGCGAACGTGGCGCCGGACTTGTGTGCGGGCATGCATGCCGCCTTCCATGCGGGCGACCTGGCCAGTGCGCAGGAAATCGAGCGCAGGCTTGTCGCCCTGCACAAGGCATTGTTCTGCGCGCCATCACCCGGACCCACGAAATATGCCCTGTCGCGGCTCGGCCTGTGCCAGCCGGACGTGCGGCTGCCGATCACCGGGCCGGATGCGACCGCGCGCGAGACGATTGACGCCGCTATGGCGCTGGCGGGTCTCAGGACCTAAATAGACCCGATGGCGAAGAAACAGCAGACCAAGGGCAGGGGCGATGGCCTCGTTGCAGAGAACCGGCGTTCCCGGCGTGAATACGCTGTGGAAGACACGCTGGAGGCTGGCATCATGCTGGTCGGCTCCGAGGTCAAGTCCCTGCGCGAAGGCCGGGCGAATATTGCCGAGAGCTATGCCAGCGTCGAGGATGGCGGCCTCTACCTGATCAATTGCGACATTCCGATCTACACGGCGGCGAACCGGTTCAACCATGAACCGAAGCGCAAGCGGAAACTGCTTGTATCCAAGCGGGAACTGTCGAAACTGTCTCAGGAAGTGGACCGTGCGGGCCGCACGATCGTGCCCTTGAAGCTCTATTTCAACGACCGGGGCATCGCGAAAATCCTGATTGGCACGGCGACTGGCCGCAAATCCCATGACAAGCGAGAGGTCGAGGCCAAGCGCGACTGGCAGCGGCAAAAGGCCCGGATCCTGAAGGAGGGGTGAGGCGTTTCCGACGTGTCACCAAAGGGCTCACCCGGAGCGACGTTCAACCGGCGATCTCTTTCGCCACAGCAAACACATCCTCGAACATTTCGGCCGTCAGGCGGCCCGTGTTCGTGTTGTAGCGGCTACAGTGATAGCTTGAGAGCAGGGTCAGCGGGCGGCCTTCGAAAGATACGTCATAGCGGGTATTGTGGCCAAAGGGATGGGCGCTGAGTTTCAGGCCAAGAGTGCGCACGGTCGAGTCGTGACTGATTTTACCAAGGCACAACAGGACCTTGAGATCGGGCAGGGCCTTGATGCGTGACTGGAGGAAGGGGCGGCAGGTGTTGATTTCAGCGCCGACCGGCTTGTTCTCTGGCGGTACGCAGCGTACCGCATTGGTAATCATGGCGCCTTTCAGTGCGAGCCCGTCATCGGGGGATGCCGCGTAAGCCCCTGATGAGAAACCGAATTTTTCCAAAGTCGCATAAAGAAGGTCACCCGCCCAATCGCCTGTAAACGGGCGGCCGGTACGGTTGGCCCCCGTTACGCCGGGCGCGAGGCCGACGATGAGGAGACGTGCCGTATCGTCCCCGAAACTTGGCACGGCGCCGTTGAACCAGGTGGGCTCACGGGCGGCGACGGTCTCGCGATAGGCCACGAGACGGGGGCAGAGGGGGCAGTCGCGGGGGGCTTCGGGGCTCATGCGCCGAGTCTCCGCTGCAGGATGGGGCAGTCGGTATTTATCGTCATGATTATGCGCATATGGGCGTGTCACTTGTATTGAGTTTTGAACCAAGCATAAGAGACAGAACAACGTCTGCAAATTCCCGGCTGTCATGCGGTGCAATGGCCGGGGAGATATTTAGGCGCCCCGGAATGCTTTGAATGCGTGTAGCAGCTATGGGCTGAGTGTCACTTTCGGATAGGCGCTTTGGGGAATGAAAACATCGGCGCAGCACGCCTGCTGTGTTGTCGATTATCGGGAACGGTTTGGGGAATTCAGGATGTGGCAGTTTGTAAACAAGAAAAACTTTTTTGAGGCCGTCCACGGGGGCCATTGCACCGAAGATGCGCAGCACCTGAAGTTTATTCAGGATGCCTGGTTCCATCTGTATTTCTCGCGATGTGATGACCTGGGCGCAGTAATAGAGATCGGTGGCGGCGCCAGCCGCACACTCCCCCGCTTGGCGCGGAAGGGGATCGATTCGTGGAATGCCGACAAATTCGAGGGTGTCGCCAACGGCCCCTTGATGGACAACCCAGCGATCAGGGTCCAAAAAGCGCAAGGTGTCAAATTTGTTCACGCCTATATCGGCGAGTTCTCGACGGAAATTCCCGACGCCCATTTCGATCTGGCCTATTCGATCTCAGTCATGGAACATCTTGATCATGAGCAGACAGTGGCCTGCTTTGAGGATGCCAAGCGGATACTGAAGCCCGGCGGCAGGATATTCCATGCGGTCGACCTGTTCCTGGCTGACACTCCGCTTGAACGGACGACGGTCAAGATCGCATCCCTGAAACAGGCGGCCGCGCAAGCCGGCCTTAAGCCTGTGGGAGAAGACGAAATTGGTGACAGGCCTGCTTTTAAGACATGCTATGCGTCACCTGCGGACATCTACCTCGCTCGAAAGTGGTGTTTCACCAAGCCGCTGCAAAAGCTGGTTGAAGACAATGCGCTTGTGACACTCGTTATGGGTCACACGAAGCCAACCTAGGCTACCAGACGGTTACAGGCCTGTGCCGTCGGTCAGTAACCGTCTGCCACACCATCTTTGCGCATTTCGGTTGCCGCGATCCAGGCACCGGATTCGAAGTCGCGCATGATGGCCTGGTAGCCGCCAGCATTCGCTTTGCAGCATTCAACACTGTGGCCGCGGCGTTCGAGTTCGGCGCGGGTGGCAGGCGGAATGCCGCTTTCGAGCTGGACCACGCCCATGTCGGTTTCGCAGGCATCGCCGTCGAGCCTGTTGGTGGGTTCGCAGCCGCCGACATGTTCCCAGCGTGCGGCATCGCCGGCTTCCTGCAGGCCCATGTCAAAATCGACGAGGTTGAGGATGACCTGGACATGGCCCTGTGGCTGCATGCCGCCGCCCATCAGGCCGAAGCTGAGCCATGGCTCGAACGGGCAGGCCTGCTCGATCGGCACGGCGCGGACCTGGCAGCCGGGCATGTCCTTCTTGAAGGCAAAGGCCGGGATGATGGTGTGGAAGGGGCGCTTGCCGGGTTCGAACACGTTGGGGTGGTTTGGGTCGAGGCTGAACAGCTGGCCGCGGTCCTGGAACATGAAACCGAGCCCGTCGGCAACGAGGCCGGACCCCATGCCGCGATAGTTCGACTGGATCAGCGAGACCATCATGCCGTCACTGTCGGTGACGGTGAGATAGGTCGTGTCGCCATCCTTGAGTTTTGCGTCCGCAGCGGCCGCTTCGGCAGGTGTCAGGGAGGCCTCGACATCACCGAAAGGCTCGACCGGGACGTTGGTCATGGCCCTGTCGAGCGCGATGTGGGCTGCCTGGCGGGCGGTGCGCGCAGGCTTGACGAAGGCGCGCTCGTCAATGCGGGAGAATTTCGGGTCAGCGAAATAGCGGGCCCGGTCGGCAAAGGCGAGGCGTTTGGACTCTACCTGGGCCATGATCGAATCTGCCGAGCCGAAGCCCATGCCCCGCAGGTCGAATTTTTCTAGCATCTGCAGCATCTGCAGGGCGGTAATGCCCTGCGTATTTGGCGGCAGTTCGCAGACCTTGTAGTCGCCACGATAGGTCACGCAGACCGGTTCGACGAATTCGCCCTTGTGGGCGGCGAAATCCTCATGGCGCAGGGCGCCGCCGATGCGCTTGAAATAGGTGTCCATCGTCCTGGCGGTCTGGCCCTTGTAAAACTCGTCGCGTCCGTTCTGTCCGATGCGTTCCAGCGTGTCGGCGAGGTCCGGGTTGCGAAACAGGGTGCCTTCGCCGGGCGGTGGCGAGAAATAGGTTTTCTTCGCGTTATCATACTCCTCAAGCATGCCGCTTTCAAAGGCGGGTTCGTACCGCTTCGGGCCAAAACTCCAGTAATAGGAGATGACTTCCGGGATCGGCGCGCCTGCGCGGGCATAGCGGATTGCGGGCTCGAAATTGGCCAGCATCGGGCGGCTGCCGAATTTTTCGTGCAGCGCATACCAGGCATCAACCGTGCCGGGCACGGTGACGGACGCCGCGCCGAAGGGCGGGATTTCCTTGCCGTCCATGTGCTTGTCGGCGGCGGCCTGCATGTCTGCGAGCGAGGCGCCCATGGCAGAGCGGCCGGAGCCATTATAGCCGTAAAGCTGTTTTGTTTCCGGGTCCCAGACGATGGCGAACAGGTCGCCGCCAATGCCGTTGCCGGTGGGTTCGACGAGGCCCAGCATGGCATTCGCGGCGATGGCAGCGTCCATGGCATTGCCGCCCGCCTTCATGACATCGAGTGCGGTCTGTGTCGCGAGCGGGTGGGCCGTGGCGGCGGCCGCATTCGGCGCGATCACGGCGGAGCGGACGCCCAAGGTGCGGCCGGACGGCATGCGGTCGCCGGGGCCTGTCTCGGTGCCGGTCGCCGTGCGGGACGTGTTCGCGTCAGCTGTGGGCGGCGGCGCGATTGCGGCGCAGGACGTTGCCAGCAGCGCCGCTGCGCCAGCCATCAGGATCTTGAACATCAGTTGGGTCCTCGCTTGCGGGTATCCTTGGGAAAATAATGCGTGGCCATGCGATTGGAGATATCTCGGCCATCGTTCGCGAACCGGGCCTCGGCCTCGATGGCGCGGTTGTCACAGTTCAAGTACTGGGCGCTTGTGCGCGTATAGGCATTGTTGAAGCCTTCCACGAGGGATGATCGCAGGCCGCCGCGTTCCGGGGCTTCGTAGCGAAGCATGTCGGACATGTAACGCCGCCAGTACTGGTCTTCGCGTCCGTTGCAGCGCACACGAATGGCATGCGCCGATCCGAGCGTCGCCGCGAGTTCCGCCGCATCGCGGAAGTAATCTGGCCCACGCAGGGGAATGCCTGACTGGGCCGAGGCTGTGCTTGCGCCTGCGATTACTAGCAGGCTAAGCAGGATGCCATGAAAGACTGTCTTATTCATGCGAAAACCTTCGCGCGCATCGCTCCAAGGCTCAAGGGCCTCGAAGATAAACTCAATATCATCGTCATGGACGATAATGGTGTCTTCTCCAAGGCCTCCACTGGAGAGACTGTAACAGAACCCAAACCGGAGATTGCGTTTGGCAATGCGGAGGCTTTTTTCTGCCCCGGCGTGCGCCAGTTCATCCTGGCGGTGGCCGGAAGCAGCCGGCTCGACTGGTTCCAGTCAGCGGCTGCAGGCATTGAGAATCCCGGCCTGGTAATGATCGGCAAGGCGGCCAACACGTACACAACCAATCACACCCAGTCAGAAGCGATGGCCGAATGGGCGCTCTGGCAGGCGCTCGACTATTTCCGGCAGGGACCGAAGCATCGCGCACAGCAGGAGGCTGGCGTCTGGGAAAAACTGGATTCCCGCGAAATCCGCGGCTCGAACTGGCTGATCGTCGGCTTCGGGTCGATCGGCGCATCCACCGGGCGGCGCGTCATGGCGCTGGGCGGGCATGTGACGGGTCTGCGCCGGTCCCAGGGCCTGGCGGAAGGGGCTGACCGCATTGCGCACCCCGATACGCTCATGGCGGAACTGCCACAGGCCGATGTCGTGCTCCTCTGTGTGCCGCATACGCCGGAGACCGAAGGCATGGCCAATGCCGGTTTTTTCGCGGCGATGCAGCCGGGCGCCCTGTTCATGAATCTCGGCCGCGGCGCGCTGGTCGATGAAGCCGCCCTGATGGCAGCGCTTGATGGCGGACGTCCGGCTCATGCCGCGCTGGATGTGGCCTCGCAGGAGCCGCTGCCGGCAGACCATCCGCTCTGGGCGCATCCACACGTCACGCTGACGCCGCATGACAGCCCCCAGACCCATGGCACGCTGATTGGCGCGGATGACACCTTCATCGAAAACCTGCGCAGGTATTTCTCCGGCGAACCGATGAAGCATCTTGTCGACAAGTCGCAATTCGCCTGAGACCGGGAAGTGGATGTCGGGCTGGGCCGCACTTCCCCCGGTTTCTTTCCGGCAAGACGTGGATACCGGCCTGTGGCGAACTATGTCGGAACGATAAGCCGATGCAGGACTTGTATCGGCAGGCGGGATGGCTTTCGGCGTAAGGCTTGTGTCCTGCCAGACGAAAAAGTGCGTTCATGGCGCCCCGGCTGCGGAGCGTCTTCAGGCAAAAAAGGAGACATCATGCCACGTCAATTCACGCGCGCCATCGGCGCAATCGCTTCCACGCTCGTCCTCTGCCACTGCGCGTCGGCGCAGGACACACAGGCGCAATCTGCGACACCGGAAATCATAACGGGTACGGATGGCGTGAAACTCTCCGCAACTCCGCTTGAAACCTTTGACAGCGCCTGGGCGATGGCCTTCCTGCCCGACCGCCGCGCCGTCGTGACGGAGAAGTCCGGCAATGTCTGGCTGATCTCGGCCGAGGGGAAGAAGCTGGGAAAGATTACCAATGCGCCGACCGTCAGAGCGCGCGGGCAGGGCGGTATGGGCGATTTCATCCTGCATCCCGATTTTGCCAGCAATGGCACAGTGTTCCTGTCCTATGTCGAACGCGACGTGGATGATGACAGCCTGAGCGGCGCAGCCGTCGAGCGCGCAACGCTGACGCTCAAAGATGAAGGCGGTGAACTGTCGGACCGGGAAGTTATCTGGCGCCAGGCACCCAAGGTAAAGGGCAACGGGCATTACGGTCACAGGCTGGCTGTCTCGCCGGACGGGCATCTGTTCATCAGCTCGGGCGAGCGCCAGAAATTCAATCCCGCCCAGAACATGGCGATGAATCTCGGCAAGATCATCCGTATCAACCAGGATGGCAGCGTGCCGGAGGACAACCCGTTCTACGGCAATGGCGCGATCGCCGACCAGGTCTGGACGCTCGGGCATCGCAACCCGCTGGGCATCGCCTTCGACAGCGAGGGGCGCCTGTGGGAGCAGGAAATGGGACCGAAGGGCGGCGACGAGCTGAACCTGATCGTCCGGTCACAGAATTATGGCTATCCTGCCGTATCGGAAGGCGACCATTACAATGGCACCAAGATTCCGAACCATGCCAGCGTGCCAACCTTCGAGGCCCCGGCCGTTGCCTGGGTGCCCGCCATCAGCCCGGCAGGCCTGATGTTTTATGAGGGTGACCGGTTTGCGGACTGGAAAGGTGACGCCTTTATCGGCGGCCTGTCCTCCCGGGCCCTGATCCGTGTGACGTTCGAGCCGGACGCGGAAGGTGGCCTGAAGGCATCGGAAGCGGCGCGGTATGAATGGGGCAAGCGTGTCCGTGAGCCCGAACAGGGACCGGACGGCGCCATCTATGTGCTGGAGGATCGCGAAGGCGGACGCCTGTTGCGCCTGATGCCGGCCGAATAGGCAGCCAGTGATGGTGCCCGGCCGGACGCACGTCCGGCCGGGCATGTCATCAGGCGGTCGCTTTGGCCTTCATTGCGGCCATCCGGTCGATGGCAGCTTCGGCATCGCGCATGATATCGGCAACGATGGCCGCGACCGGCTTGACCTCATGCACCCCGCCAGCCGACTGGCCCATAGCGAAACAGGACGTGTCCTGATCGAGCTTGGCCTCGTCAACAATGCCGCCAATGCCGCCGATCACACCTGTCTGGCTGGAATGGATGGCCTGGAACGGGAACGGCTTGATGTCCTGGGGGCGGGTTTCCCAGTCATTGATATACTCGTTCGTGCGGCAGCGCATAGGCTTACCGGAATAGCAACGCGTGCGTGTCGTGTCCGTGTCGCCTGCGCCGACGACGGCCTGCTTGTACATGTTGGCGGCGTGCGCCTCTTCGGATGCAATGAAGCGCGTACCCATCCAGACACCGCAGGCCCCGAGCGCGAGCGCCGCGGCAAGACCGCGACCGTCATAAATTCCGCCGGCTGCAATGACCGGGATATTTACGGCTTCGACAGCCTGCGCCACGAGGGGCATCGTGCCGACAAGGCCGGTATGGCCGCCGCCCTCGCCGCCTTGGAGAATCACCGCGTCGCAGCCAGCCTGTTCGGCCTTGATCGCGTGCTTGACGGCGCCACCAACCACCATGACCTTCACGCCCGCATCCTTGAGCCGCTTCATGATCGGCATCGGCACGCCAAGGCCTGCGACAAACGAATCAGCGCCACCCTTGATGATCACGTCGACTGATTCCTCGAGGCTTTCGGGGCTGGCGGCCAGGAGGTCGACGCCGAAAGGCTTGTCGGTGAGCTCGCGGACGCGTTTCATCTGGCCGGCAATGAAGTCCGGTCCGGTGCCGGCCATGCCGAGCACGCCGTAGCCGCCCGCATTGCACATGGCGGCGCAGACTTCGGCATACGAGACGCCGCCCATGCCTGCGAGCATGATGGGGTGATCGACTTTGAGCAGTTTCGTCAGCGCGGTGTTGAGGGCCATGGGATGGCATCCTTTCTGTAATGAAATCCGGATTGTGCACCCTAGGCGGCCGCCCCAAGGTCAACGCAAGAGGGGCATAACCGGTATCGTGTGGTCACAATCGCCTACAGTTTGCCCCATTCCCGCCGTGATCTGCGGTCAAACAGCGT
>TARA_R110001606_G_scaffold78208_2_pt1 | contig 21359 bp, 11 predicted proteins | sample TARA_R110001606 | Tara Oceans TARA_R110001606 (sample SAMEA4398315) | marine metagenome | biome: Polar Biome; feature: [SRF] surface water layer (ENVO:00010504); material: water (ENVO:00002006), including particulate matter (ENVO:01000060) such as... | depth 5 m | reverse complement strand
CTATCAGTAATATCTTGGAAGGTGTTACAAAAAGTGGGGAAAGAGGTACCGAATTTTATGATACTAATAGGAGACTGGTGGACTTAACAATACCCTTCCTAACAGACGAAGCTAGGGAAGAGATAAAATCAATTTCTCACCTACCACTAGACCCAACAGATAGAAAAATAGAAAATGTTATTGAAATGACATTAAGAGATGGATTAAGTAAATTTTTACCAAAGAAGGATAATGACTGGTTAGATTTTTTTGAACCGTTTATTGAATTAATAAAAAAAGAAACGTATAATTTTAAAAACAAAAGAAATGGAATATAAGATAGATAGAAAACAAATGTCAAAATTTGAGTTCTTATTAAAGATAAAAGGAAACATAATTTGCCAAAGGTACTTTAATGTTAAGAATTACAATTCTAAAGCATTAGAATCGGTAGAACTTTGTGAAAATATGTTTGACATAAGGACAAGACTTAAAGAATACTTAAAACAAAGAAGCTGTGATTATTTGTATGAACAATATAACCAACACACTAATTATCTCAATTTGTCACAACAAGACTTAGAAGGGTCGGAAAATGAAGTGTTTGAGATTGAGATTAAAGAAAATGGAATTAACCTAATATCGGGTATTTTACCCTCTAACATATACCCAACAAGGGTAAGGTACACTGTTGATATCAGACCAATGATACCGTCTATTTTGTCCGAACTCAGTGACACATTGTCACTAAGGAAAACAACATCAATCGAGGAGTTAAGATGAAGTTAACTATATTTATTAATAAGTAAAAATTTTATAATATGAGTGGAAAAAACAGCTTTGGATACCTAGGGTATAACTTTCAAATAAAACTTCTAAATCAGTTAATTATCGATAAGAAGTTCGCGTCTGCCATCATTGATGTGATGGAGGCTAGATATTTTGACAACCAATACTTTAAACTTATTATGCAAATGATAAAGGAATATCATGACAAGTATGAGTTACCCCCATCATTTGACGCTTTAGACCAAATAAGTAGAATAGAAGTTACTTCTGACATGGCAAGGCAAAATGTATTCGATATGTTAGCAGAGGTTAAGGCTTGTCCCTTTGAAGACCATTTATGGGTTCAAGAGAAATCTTTAAAGTTTTGTAAACAACAAGAATTAAAAAAAGCTATAACTAAAGTCAATAAGATTTTAGAAGATGGTGATTTTGAATCTTATGATAAATGTGAGTCTTACATTAGAGAAGCTATACAGGTTGGTGAGATGGACCACACAATCTTAGACGTGTTTAGTGGGTTAGAAGATGTACTAAGAGACGACTTTAGAGAACCAATACCTACGGGTATTACAGGTATCGACAACCTATTAGATGGTGGTCTTGCAAGAGGCGAAATTGGGGTATTTTTAGCACCAACCGGAGTTGGAAAAAGTACCGTACTAACTAAAGTTGCTAACACAGCTTATAATTTGGGATATAATGTCTTACAAATATTCTTTGAGGATAACCCAAAAATAATTCAACGAAAACACATAACTTGTTGGACTGGAATTTCATCAAAAGAACAAGCGTCTAGAAAACCAGAAGTGTTAGAAAAATTAGAAAAGTATAAAGGAAGAGGTAAGTTATTATTAGAAAAACTCCCATCTGACACAATGAACATGAATCAAATTAAAAGTCGAGTTAGGAAATTAATAGCGGAAGGTAATAAAATAGATATAATACTTATAGACTATATTGATTGCCTTTTACCAGATAGAGTATTTAATGACGAGTGGAAAGGTGAAGGTTCCGTTATGAGAAGATTTGAAAGTATGTGTACTGAACTTGATGTGGTTGGATGGACAGCGGCACAAGGAAATAGAACTTCTATTAGTTCTGATGTGGTAACAACAGACATGATGGGTGGGTCGATAAAAAAAGCACAAGTAGGTCACGTGATAATATCTATCGCCAAAAGTCTACAACAAAAAGAATTGGGATTAGCCACCATAGCCATCACCAAATCAAGAATTGGACAAGATGGAATAGTTTTTGAAAACTGTAAGTTTGATAACGAATACCTAGAAATAGATACAGAACAATCAAAAACCCTTTTAGACTTAGAAAACAATAGAGAAGTGAGAAACGCTGAAAGAGTAAGAGCAGCTATAGAAAGAAGAAATCAAACAACAAATTAACAATAAATTAGTAAAATAATTTTAAATAAACTTAAAAAATTAAAAATATGGAAGTATCCAATAAAATTTTGTCCGACATTACAGTTTACATGAAGTACGCAAAATATATACCAGAATTAAATAGGAGAGAGACTTGGGAGGAATTAGTTACACGAAACAAGCAAATGCACATAAAAAAATACCCAAACCTTAAAGACGAGATAGAAGAAAAGTATAAAATGGTTACGGATAAAAAAATATTACCATCTATGAGGTCAATGCAATTTGCAGGAAAACCAATTGAAATTAGTCCAAATAGGGTTTATAATTGTGCGTACTTACCAATAGATTCTATAGATTCATTTAACGAAACAATGTTTTTATTATTAGGTGGAACAGGTGTAGGGTATTCAGTTCAAAAACACCATGTAGAAAAGTTACCAGTTATTCAAAAACCATACACAAAGAGAACAAAAAGATTTTTGGTTGGAGACTCAATTGAAGGTTGGGCAGATTCCATAAAAGTCTTAATGAAATCATATATGAACGGTGGAGGGTCAACTATAAAATTTGACTACACAGATATTAGAGCAAAAGGAGCTAGTTTAATCACATCTGGAGGTAAAGCACCAGGACCTCAACCACTAAAAGAATGTTTGGTTAAGATAGAAGGTCTACTAGCACAAAAAGAAAATGGTGAACAATTGTCAACACTAGAAGTACATGATATTATTTGTTACATCGCAGACGCTGTATTAGCTGGTGGAATTAGACGTGCAGCCTTAATAAGTTTATTTAGTGCAGATGACGACCAGATGATTTCATGTAAATCTGGAAATTGGTGGGAATTGAACCCCCAAAGAGGTAGAGCAAACAATTCAGCGTGTTTAATGAGACATAAAATAACTAAAGGATTTTTTATGGACTTATGGAAACGTGTAGAATTGTCAGGAGCAGGAGAACCAGGAATTTATTTAAACAATGACAAAGATTGGGGAACAAACCCATGTTGTGAGATTGCACTAAGACCCTACCAATTTTGTAATCTTTGTGAAGTAAATGTTTCAAATATAGAATCACAAGAAGACTTAAATGAAAGAGTTAAAGCCGCGGCATTCATTGGAACTCTCCAAGCAGGATACACTAACTTTCATTACCTAAGAGAAATATGGCAAGAGACCACAGAAAAAGATGCTCTTATTGGTGTATCAATGACAGGCATAGGTTCTGGTAAAGTACTAGATTATGACATGTCAAAGTCTGCAAGTTTAGTGAAAAGAGAAAACACTAGAGTATCCAAATTAATTGACATAAATCAATCGGCAAGGTGTACTACAGTAAAACCCGCAGGAACAACATCTCTAACGTTAGGAACTAGTTCTGGTATACACGCATGGCATAACGATTATTATATCAGAAGAATTAGAGTTGGGAAGAACGAATCTATATACCAACATTTGGTTATATACCATCCAGAATTAGTACAAGATGAATATTTTAGACCACATGATACTGCAGTAATAAGTATACCACAAAAAGCACCAGAAGGGTCAATAATGAGAACCGAATCACCATTTCAGTTACTAGAACGAGTTAAGAAAGTGGCAATGGAATGGGTTAAATCTGGACATAGAAAAGGCTCAAATTCACATAACGTATCCGCGACAATCTCATTAAGAGACCATGAATGGGACGCAGCTGGAGAGTGGATGTGGGAAAATAGAAAACATTATAATGGACTATCGGTATTACCATACAATGGTGGAACATATATTCAAGCTCCGTTTGAGGACATTACAAAGGAAACATATGAAGAAATGTTAGAAACTTTAAAAGAAGTAGATTTAAGTAAAGTTGTGGAGTTGGACGACAATACAAATCTTTCTGGTGAATTAGCTTGTGCTGGTGGAAGTTGTGAGATTGATGTAGATTTACAAAAAATAGAAGAGCTAAGTGAAATACAAGACCAGTAATTAAATTTTACATCACTGAAGTATTTATAATAAAACACAAATATGCCAGAATTCGGAACATACGGGATAAATTTTCCACTAACTAAGAGTAGGCTAGGGTATGTTTTCGATTTAACAGAAAGCCCAGAAGAAGAAATTAAGGCAGATTTAATACATTTACTTCTTACTAGAAAAGGAATGAGATACTTCTTACCGGATTTCGGGACAAGGTTGTACGAATATATATTTGAACCAATGGACAACCCCACATTTGACTCAATTGAAGCAGAAATAAGAGAACAGGTAGACAAATACATACCAAACCTAAGAATAGATAAAATAATCATAACACCAATGACGGAAGCGGAAGATACTGAAGGTACACTAGTTAACACTAACGACGATAGAGTATATAGGGTCTCCGATACGTCAACAGAAGAATACACAGCTAAAGTAAGGATTGATTTTACTAGTACTAGTAGTGCATTCGAAACTAAAGATTTTGTAATAATTAATTTATAGTGGCAAATAATAAAATATCATACGCAGAAAGAGATTTTGTAGGTTTAAGAGCAGACTTATTAAAATATGTTAAACAACAATATCCCGAATTAATTAAGAATGCTAATGACGCTTCTATATTCTCAGTTTTATTAGATTTAAACGCGGCAATCGGAGATAATCTTAATTATCATATCGATAGGAGTTTACAAGAAACAGTTTTAACTTACGCACAACAAAGGTCTTCCCTATATAATATAGCAAGAACTTACGGCCTTAAAATACCTGGTAATCGTCCTTCGGTAGCGGTTACAGATTTGTCAGTAACTGTACCGGTAATGGGAGATAAAGAAAATACAAGATACTTGGGATTATTACGTAGAGGTTCACAATTTAAAGGTGCGGGAGAGGTATTTGAACTTGTAGACGACGTAGATTTTTCAAGTGCATATGACAGTAAAGGATTTCCAAACAGAACTAAGACACCTAACTTTGACTCAAATGGAAACGTTATTAATTATACTATAACTAAAAGAGAAGTGGTGGTCAACGGGGTAACTAAAGTATTTAAAAAAGTAATAACTGGTACGGACGTTAAACCATTTCTTAAAGTCTTTTTACCTGAGAAGAACGTTTTAGGGGTCACAGCAGTAATGCAAAAGGACGGTACCAGTATACAAGCTTTACCAAAAAATACAGATTTTATCAATGCTAATAGTAAGTGGTATGAGGTGGAGGCTTTAGTACAAGATAAAGTATTCATTCAAGATAATAGTAAAAAGTCAGATAACCCAGGAACTAAAATAGGTAAATGGCAAAATACAGACCAAAGGTTTATATCGGAATATACACCAGAAGGGTTCTTTTTTCTAACTTTAGGTGGTGGAAGTAGTTCGGCTGAAGATTCACTAAATGATTTGGCGTCAACTGGGTATAAGTTAGATTTAAATCAATATATGAATAACTTATCATTAGGTAAGGCACCACAAGCTAACACTACAATCTTTATTCAATATCGTGTTGGGGGAGGAAAAGGAACCAATGTAGGACCTAATAGTATTAATACCGTATCTAGTATAGATTTTGCAATTAACGGTCCTATAAGTGCCATTAATTCAGCTGTTAGAGATTCTTTAACGGTTAATAATGTAACATCAGCGATTGGAGGAGCGAATCAGCCTGGTGCAGAAGAGATAAGAAATTATATCTCATTTAATTTTGCTGCACAACAAAGAGCAGTGACAGTTAATGATTATGTTTCTAGAATACAAACAATGCCCAGTGTATTTGGTTCACCCGCAAAAGTAGGTGTAATGGAAGTAGAAAATAAAGTTATAATTAATTTATTGTCTTATTCAGAAGACGGGTCACTAAGTTCAAAGGTGAGCACTACAATGATGAAGAATATAGCTGAATATCTTTCTGATTATAGAATGTTAAATGATTATATTAGTGTTACCTCCGCTGAAGTTATAGATTTAACTGTAGAAATGGACTTAATTATAGACCCAGGATATAATCAATCTGACATAATAACCAATATTATAGATAAAACTACAACTTTTTTTAGTCCAGATAATAAAGAAATGGGTAGAGATGTTTTTATAGGAGAACTAACTAAAGATATAGTAAATCAAGCGGGGGTTATAAATTTAGTGGATACTAGATTAGTAAATAATGTTGGTGGTGAATACTCAGAAAATACAGTATCACAACCTTACAAAAACCCTTCCACAAAAGAGATAGCATTAATTGACGGTACATTATTTGCACAACCTAATCAGATATTTCAGGTTAAATTCCCAAGTAAAGATATCTCAATAAGAATTAAATCTTTAACGCAACCATCCATATCGTAATTAGATTTACAAATAGGTAGTGTACATTACTTTTAATTTTAACAGAGCAAATATTTATCTGTTAAAGTAATACTATGCCAAAATCATATAGAATAAGAACTAAGGTAGGTGAAGATAGCTTTGTTAAGGTAAACTTACAACAAGATTTTGACCTATTAGAGATATTGAGTTTGAAATTAACACAGTCAGAGGTATTCTCTCGTATGTGTGCAGACTATGGTGTTATTGTAGGAAGAGTAGTGGCAAATAGTGGTCTAGGAGTTCCCAACGCTAAACTTTCTATCTTCATACCCTTAACGGCAGAAGATGAAAAAGATGAAGCAATAAAAGAGATGTATCCGTTTAAGGATGTTACAGATAAGAATGAAGACGGATACAGATACAATTTATTACCAACCACTAAACAACATAATAGACACACACCAACAGGAAGCTTCCTTTCCGCGGAAGAAACAATATCCAATCCTCTAAAACTAGAGGTCCATGAAAAATATTATAAGTTCAGTGTGAAAACCAATGAAAATGGTGATTATATGATTTGGGGTGTTCCATTAGGAATACACCAACTTCACATGTCTGTAGATGTTAGTGATATCGGTTGTTACTCTATGAAGCCTTTTGATTTTGTTTCACAAGGAGTACCGATAGAGAAGTTTAAGAATGCTGCAGTCTTTAACGCGTCAGAAAATTTAGACACATTACCCCAAATAGTAATTCAGAATAAAACAGTAGAATCTGTCGCTTTCTGGGGTGATGACGAAATGTGTAACTCAGGCATATCACGAGTTGATTTTGATTTGAGAGACTCTAATGTGGAATTCAGGCCTAACGCTTTATTTATGGGTAGTATTCTAAGTGATGACAATTCTGGTTCTTTAAATTGGAAATGTGGTCCAGGCAGAAATCAAGGTGATGTTTGTAAATTAACTACGGGTAGTGGTAAAATAGAGGCAATTAGATTTACAGTATTTGAAGCTGATGATAAAGATAACCCTAATTGTTCCTGTAGACCTAAATTAGAAAAAATTAACATACACAATATAGATGGAAGTGGGTCATTTGTAGCTAAAGTACCAATGAACCTAGATTATATCTATACAGACGAATTTGGGGTCCAACAAATATCAGATAATCCCTCAGTGGGAGTACCAACCAGAGGAAAGTATAGATTCAGAATTAGTTTTGATAACGAATATAGTTCTGAAAGTCGTAAAGGAAGATACCTAGTTCCTAACATTAGGGAGTACACTACTGATGTAGCGGCAAGCTATCAATTTTCTACTGATTTGTTAGATTATCCACACGACGGAGGAACTAGTACAACATATAAGTGTGATAATTATCTTTCAGCACCTGCATTTACAGGAGAAGATTATTTTTATGAAATGTTCCCAGATAATGTATATACCCTATCACAATTTATAGACATTTATAGGAATGATTACATGGGAACACCATTTGATAATCAGGTTATGGATGCTGCAATACCTGGGAAAGGTGAGTTATTTGCAGGAGCTGGGGCTAAAAGAGACAGATGGAGTTTTATAGGTATAAAAAGTACAAATCCAGCTAAGGAAACAGATTGTAGTGGAACCATAAAAGAATTTCCGCCTGTAGATGGATTTAGAGGAGGGTCATTTATATTCATAATAACCCAACTAAACCTTTTCTTAACGGTATTATCAATTTTCGTACCCTATATGATTATGGCAGTAATGATTGTTTTTGAAAGTTATCAAATGCTTATTAATGTCGCTTTTTCGGTAATGGATTTAGCAGATTCTATGACAGGTTTTTTAAATATTATTATTGGAATTGCGGTTCCTTTTAATCTTGGAGACTTACTTTCGGCATTCGGTGCTTTTGCAATGGCATTAGCAACAGTTATTTTTGAGATAATCATGTCTAGACTAATTGTGGGAATGATACAATCTTTAAAATATAGATTAGCACTTACTAAATATGACGAATGTGAAGATTGTAATTGTGGTAGTTTTTTCTCGATAGATTTTCCTGCTATTTTTGGTAGTCCATCTATTAATAATCCATCCGGTGATGCATTAGTAGATGACCCTAACTGCCAAATTCCCGCATTAAATGAGGGGACTAAATTATATTATAGTGAACAACATAGTGAAAGTATAGATTCTGAAGGTGAGGCTGGTGAGAGTATGAAAGGGTGTTATACTGTTAGTTATGACGGTTCAGGATTCTCAGGAATGTTTAACGCAGCAATATGGACAATGATAAGTATAGGAGTTGTTTTGGCATGGATTCCTGGTGCAGGGGCGTTACTATCGGGAATTGTAATGGTATTAATAACTGATGGTTTTGTAGTAATACTAGCATTTTTCTTATTAGTTAGACTGGGAGTTATATTTATTGCATTAAATGAGTGGAGAGTTAGAAAGAACATATATAATGGTCTTTGTCAAGGAATATTTAATTTAGGTTTTTGGAATGCATGGATTAGAGGTACTCTTTATCATTTTAGATTTGATAATAAAAAAACATATACGACTGACCCATCCACATTGACAGAAACTGTAACAGATTATTTTTGTAGAGATGTAATAATTGGTCCTGATGAAGTTGCACTAGCAGGAGAGGAACAAACAAACGAATACTACTATAGAAGTTGTCCATACAACCCAAGTGGTGGAGGATTCCAATCAAGCACAATGTCACCGTACTCATTTAATTATCCCAGTCCCCTAGATGGTTCAAACCTAACTATAGACTATAGATTTATGTATAGGGGAATTAATTACCCTACAACCATATTGCAATTAGGTACATTTGAAGACCTAGCTACAAATAATGTTTGTGTGGATTGTGATGCGGTACAAAATGATGATTTTTATATTAATAAATTAGAATCGTCATCACACAAATCACCAGCTGGAATATTAGATTATTTCATTAATCAAAAATTAATGAACTATGGTAAATGGGAAATATTTTATACTGGTATTAATAACTGGTTTGGAGGTGTTAGACAGTGGCAAGTATTTGGTTTTCCAGCCACAGGAGGGGGTACCGACAGAAATAAGAGAGCATTGAAAGCTACTGGAGGAAATCCATCGGGTGGTCAACATAGATTATTAGATGGGGATATTGCACAAGCGATTGGTTTTAATAGTGAAATGGGAATATACAAATATCAGAATCCTTTTTATTTTCCAGATGACCCTAATTATGGTCCCCTACCCCCAACAATCTTAGACCCAGACATAAAGAATACGTTCGCGAAGAAGGAATTTAAAATCTCTAATATGGAAATGAGAAAAAATATAATGGGAGGACAATTTGGATATGCGGCATCCCAAACCATCCCCTACTATCCTTGGAAGAAAATGGGACCATTGTTTGGAGACTATAATAATAACTGGGATGCGGAACGGGGGTCAACAATTAGTGTAATAACTAATAAAGCCCAACCAGGACCAATAATTTTACCCCCTACGGGACCAATAATTCCAGGTGTCCCCTCAACCAATGAAGTGTCCTTTGGATTCTACCATTATTATTTTGGTTTATACCAAGGTAACAACGCATTTGATAAATTTATTAATAATTATAAACCTGAATAAGATTAAGGCATGGGAAATAGAAACAACATATTAAATGTGGTACCAACTAAAAGATTTGCTGGGGCAACTGAAGAAGATTTAACATTTCAAGTTTCACTAAATGATACGTCACGACCCCTAATCCAAGGGGATAGAACAGTCAATCTTAATATTAATAGTAGGTTTAATGAAGAGAGACAAAATATAAGTAACTATAGGGTATACGGTAAAATATCACCATTTGTGGATAATGATTATGCTGGTGTAGCGATAAATACTGATACATCCTCAAGTTCTAGTGGATTTACTACTTTATTATTCCAACAATTATACTACAACCAACCAGCAGAGTCGCCTTGGGGTGGGTATCCACAATTCCAAGAGTTTGATTTTAAGAGAAAAGATTTAGATGATTACGTGTCCACAACAACCAACTGGAACGTATTTCTCAGTTACCCATCAGAAAATCTTTGTGACCAAAGAATGTGGTATCAGATGGAACAATCCCCAACTCCTAACGGTATAGCTTTTTTAGCTAATCAAGGAATTGCTTTTCATACTGAACAAGTTATAGTAAATGGAAGAAATGTTACTAGATTTTATTGTAGTGCTCCACATGGGTTAAGTAAGGGGGAGTACGTGATACTAAATATGGATAACGGACAAGGAACAACATATACCCTTATAGGTAATACATTTCCAGTCTATACCTTAGGTGATGGCACTAGAAATTCATCCGACAAAATATTTAATCTTTTACTACCTCAAGGAACTGTTGTAGGGTTTCCAACACTCCCTAATTTTTCTATGGGGACAATGAAAAGACAAACAAATAAAGCTAATTTAGAAAGTATTTCTAGTTATTATGTACGAGTAAATAAAATCTTAACTGAAGTGTCAGACACGGTATTGGACGACTGTGGGTTTGAAGAAGGAGTATTTCCGGATGTTAAACAAGTAGACCGATTAACACCATTCGGTACGTGTAGAATATCAATTAAAAATGAATACCCATCTTATTTATATTCTTTCAATAAAGACATAGATGTTAAAACATTACGAGATAACTTAAGTAGACCACTAACTAACTTATATGTTACAGTGTTCTTAAGAAATAATTTGGGGTACTTCAATTACCCACCAAAGTATGGGTGGGAATGGAACTTTCCACTCACATTCATGGATACGTCAATATCTGGGGTAGGGGACGCTGCTGGGGTCCCAGCACCTTTTGGACCCGTAGGTCCAAACATTGTAAGAGGAAGTGTGGGTGACCCACAACCTTCAGGACCTATAGTGGACCAACCCCCTGGAAGTGCATTATTTAGAGGTACTGAATTACGAGTAGGTGATTTATTAAGAGGTGATTTCTGTGAATATAACGCAGCAGAACTTAAAGAAAGAGTGATTAGTGAAATACAACATCAGTTTTCATGGAATGGTTCAGTGTTTTTAATGGGACAAACCACAGATGACGGAGAGAAAGGATACATCTATAAACCACATTATGAAGTTCCTATTAGACGATTTTCAACATATATCGAGTTTGGTGACCCACAAGAAGTAATTGAAATACCAGATTGGGCAGAATATTGGGAAAGAGAAAAAACCTGGAGATGGAGAGATTTGTGGGAAATAGGATTTATTGATGGTGGACATGGTGTGGATTATCCTTTTATGAATAATGCACAATACCCTAGTAGAATTATTCCATTTTATGTTCAAAAACAAATTAGAGCAGAATCAGACGGGTCTGTTACTGGAACAACAATAATAACTGAGATTATAATCGATGACTGTGAATAAATTTAAATTTAATATAAGTACAAAAGACCCAACCATTATGTTAGGGTTTGGCACCACCTTTGATGAAGCTGGGAGGGAAGACTTAATAAAAGTATATGAGGATGATGTAGTTAGACAACTAGTAAACCCCACTAAAGATTTTGAAGTGACTAGATTTAGGCATGCCCCATTGTTTGATAATAGTGACGAAAGCCCAGAAATATTTTACCAATTTAATTTTTATGATAGTTACAATAATACATGGCCAACGTCATTACCAGCAACGTTTCCCAACCAACCATCACCTTTCGGATTTAACTTTGAGGGTTATACAAATAGGGAGTTAGCGGAAAATACTTCAGATTTATTAAAAACTTTTTTTAAATTAGATTTTCACGATAGTCCAGTTAAAACAGTACAAAAATTTTATATGTCTAATTTATTAAGTCCAGTAACTGGTACTAGGTTACCATTATGTGCAATAGATGCTGACTGTCGGAATTTGGCAACAGCTCCACTTCCGGCTGAATGGGGAGACTTAAATATGAATGTACCAGACCCTCCAGTGTTCGACAGTAGTGGACTTATTACGATTGTAGACACTAGTAGAAACGTCCCAATACCAAGATTTCAATTTGATATGGACAATAGAAGTATCGGGTATTTTTTTTATTGGTTAAAGGAAAGTACATATTTAAACATTAACACTTTTTTTATGTCCGCTAAATTTTTTAATGGAAGAGATGGTAGGGTAACTAGATTTACAAATGTATTGCCTACTTCGTTACCAAACCCTACAAGTTTTGACCCAGCTCTCAATATGTACTATAAATTAATATTAGATAAAAATAATTTTACTTATTGGATTGAGGATTTGTTAGGAAATAGAGTAGGAACTAACACTACCCCGATAGAATTTTGGGAATACATAAACCCAATATAGCATATGGAAACACATTCTTTAAAAATAAAACGAAAATTATATCCAGGCCAAGTGGAAGCAATTCCCTTGCAATTACCAGAATCTTATTTGTCTGACAAACATTACATATCTATTCAGGAACAAAACTGTAATAATTGTTTCTTCAATCAAAATAAAAACTGTACTTACTGGAAAGCACCAGTACGAGATGATTATAGATGTAACACATGGAGAAGTTTAACATCCACAGCACCTCTTCCCGACCCAACCCCATGCTTAACAGGAATTACAATTCCTATCTTATTAACTCAAGACTTTAACGATATAGGAGTTTATACTCCTTTTGATGGGTTAGCTATACAGAGAGACGTACTCATTAATTTTGTCTATACTGGTAATGGTAATACTATTACTATTTTTAATACCGCGGATGTGGAGTTTAGAAAATTCTTAAGAGTTGCACCATATGATATAGATTGGGGTGATGGAACAACATCACAACTTACACCCCCACTGCAAATTACATCAACACACACATATGTAACTCCAAGTACTGCATATACAATAACATTAAGTCAGATAAACCCGTGGGGTACCACCTTTATAGAAAAGACAATACCCATACCGTACTTTAACACACCAGTTATACCTAACCCGTTTGGTAATTTTTCTTTACTAGCACCAAACATAGGAGACCCAATAGGGTGTGACCCAATAACACAGGATTGGATATTCTGGGGTGATAGTAATCCCGATGTTTGGGACACCCTAAGTAGTAATTGGGTTGGTACTCCTTTTCCAGTAACAGGTTATTCATACACCAGTCAATTAAATGTATTAAAACAATACGGACCTAACCCTTATCCAGCTACCGGAACAGTAGTAAACGTAGGGTTGTCAGGTACTGGAGTAATCACCACACTTTCTTCCTGGTACACAGCTTACACTTTAAATGAAATTAATTATATTGATTATAGTGGTGGTACAACAGCGTATTCAGCAATGAGTAGAGGGTTGGACCACACTAATATAGACTATAATTGTTGTAGAGAAGAAAAAGAGGAAGTTTGTGACTGTACCACACAATTCCCAACCCTAGACTGTTGGATGGTTTCACAAGGTTCAGCTTGTATGACCATAGACACTTATCTAACGGGAGGTGGGCCTCCTTGTATTGGTATGACCAACCAAGAATGCTTAGATAGTTGTTGTAATGGTGGTGGGCCTTGGGCTATTATTAACCCGACAACAGGATTCTATGAAGGGACAAATAATCAAGGAATTTATTGTACTGAACAAGAATGTTTAGTGGCTAACGGAATACCACTAGCACACCAATTGACTACAAACACCACCGGTAGTGAAACACTACCATCAGGAGGTGGCTCAGTGGGTTCTGCAATAGTTTATGGTGGACCAGAAGCACAAATGTCACCTTTAGCCACCCCACTAATCCCACCGGTAAGTAACATAACACCAATAGATAGGTTATTTCAGTGCGTTAATGGAGTTTGTGATGAAATACCACAAGGTAGTTGGATTGATAACAAAACCGGCCAATCCCAATACACCAACTTACTCGCTCAAAATAATATCTTTGATAGTTTAATGGGATGTAATACTAATTGTGGTTGTACAGAAATAGAAAAACTTAACTTAACAATAAATAACGTTCAAACATGTAGTACTATATCTGTAACTAACGCAAATGGAATCATATCCAATAGTTTTGATTGTGATGGTGTAATAGAAATAGGTGGTTTTACGATGGTAAGTTCAGAATTTACAATAACTAACGACAATGTAGGGGAATCTATAACTATTTATCCATCATATGGGCAATATAATAATGTTTTCTTTGACAATCTTTGTCCTAGCAATTATACAAACATAAACGGACCTGCAGAAGGTATTTATAACTTTACGATATTAGACGATAAAGGTTGTACTAAACAATTAAGCATTTTAGTAGAAACTAATGAATAAGAAAAAACAAAAATATAAAATATGGGCTGTCCAGGAGTAGCTAAAACTAATTCAACAGGTGCAGAAAGAATAGGTGCTGTAACGTGGGGTATTGGTTACAACTACCCTGACCTAATTGGAGGTAATTTTTCCACAACAACTTTTGGGTTGGCAGCTGATGGTGAAGACCCATCAGCACTAAATGGGTCAAACGCGTCATGTTCATGTTTATGTTCTGGGATAATGCAGGGAGGCCCGATGCCGGTGTTTCAACAGACCCTAAGAACATCCACCTATACACAATATATGGATTCATGGCCGGATGGGGGGAATGGTGGTCACTACCCTGGAGGGGCCACCGGGTTATATATGAGGCAGGGGAATTCTCGTCTTTGGTACTTTAATATAGGACAAAATTCAAGGTGTGGAAAGATACTAGCAGGACTATACCAAATGGCTCCCAATAATAGTAGGACCACTAATTTTGGTGGAGCTTGGGCAAGTTATGGACGATTGGATGTAACTTTTGAACCAGCTCTATTTGGGACTACGCCGCAAGGTTGGACTCCAAGACCCAACATATGGGGTTCCAACCCATCATTACATCCCCAAGGTGATGGAGCATTTGGTACTAATTCGTCGAATAAACAAATTAGTCTATGTATTAACCATGTTAATATTGGTAGCGAAGATGGAACACAATGTTCATCCGCCGAGTGTTTAAATCCAATGGACTATGGAACAGGAATTGGACCATCGATTTCAATCCCTTATGGTCATGACCTAATAGCTGGTTGTCCTAGTAACTCTACCGTCTGGAATACTTGTGAAGACGCCAACTGTACACCAAATGGGAGATGTTTGGGACCACCTAACGCAACACAACCTACAGGATGTATTTCCGCTAATTCACCTTTAAATGGTGGGAGTAACCTTTACCCTAAGACACAAGATAACGCATGTTTTGATTGTACAGCAAGAGCTATTTTTCATCCATGTTATGGGTCTGGTACTGATAATACACCACTATGGAATGGAGTGAGTAATGTGTGGGAAAGCCCAAATGGAATGCAACAAGTCTACTCTACCGTTCCAGCTTACTCAACTACCCTGCCTTACGCTGGATGTGAAAGCATGGGAATGGGTGGTGATTATACCAGTCTTAGTGGTTGGGCTGATGTATCTGATGGATATTTGATGGATAATTATATGCAAACTGGGGAATGGGATAGTTGTTGTGCTTACTTACAATTTGGTTGCCCGAACCCAAAGTTCGCAAATTTTCTTAGTCAAACCGCTGCAAATAACGGAGTAGATTGTGCTGGTAATCCGGACCCTGCAGACTCTAGAGAGTGGGACTCAAATACTCTTTCTTGGATTTGTAATAATGCACCGTGGTTACCCAACACTTTTACATATACTGATGATGATGGTATCGTACAAACAGCAACACAACCCTCACCAGGAAATACAGCACCATGTGTTGGTGGTGGATTACTATCTAATAGTGTCGCTAACATAAGTGGACACCCGATGGCATGGTCTAAAACAGACTATAAAAGTGCTGATGAATGTTGTTGTACTGATAAGGGGTGTTTAGATGATGGAATGGGAACGTTATCACCATGGAGTACTGCAACTGGATGGCCTGCATTGGACAGATACAACTACCCACCCTGGACAAGTATCGGGGGAGCTCCTAATACACCATTTTATCCAGGATATGAGTCTATCGTAGGTAATATAAGTCCTGTAACTCTACAGGGAAATTCTATAATTGCAAGTAATTACTGTTACATGTGTACAGAGGATTGTAATGGAGACGCACCAGGAACATACGCTGATGGGTGGGCAAACTGTTGTCAATATCAAATACCCGGATGTATGGACGATACGAACGACCCCTTAGGGAATCCCGATATTTTTGGTAGTATGACATCATGTGGTGGAGACCCTTGTGCCGTATGGAATTATAACCCTCTTGCCACCATAGATGATGGTTCATGTTTTGAAAATGAACCAATATTAGGATGTATGGATGATGGTGGGTTAGGGTTAAACGTAATCGGATTACCACCATTTAACAATTACCTTTACGCTGGGGTACCAGCTAATAACTTCAACCCAATCGCAAATATTAGTAATGGTATATGTACTTATGACTATGCTTGTGCTGACCTATTTGCACAAAACTATGACCCTTGTGCTGACCCTAATAATTATACGGCGATTTCAGCTGGAGGACCACCAATGTGTACCTCCACTAACACAACAAGTGAGTGGGTAGCTCAAGCAGGTTATCCTACTATGCAAATAGCATGGATACCAGACCCAAGTTTGTGTGTGTACGACATTCCAGGAGCAGGTCCAGGATGTATGGACCCACAAGCCATAAACTACAGTCCTTTAGCTACCACAGATTGTAATGATAATCTAGGACCACCAGGTCCACCATATCCTGCGGATTTTAGTTGTTGTTCGTATCCTACTGAAGGATGTACAGACCCGAATGCTTGGAATTATAATTTAGCCGCTATGATTGATGACGGAAGTTGTGAATACGTTATTACACCATTCCAAGACGAGGTTAATTTTCTAAACGGAACACCAGTTTTATTGTGTAGAACACCATTAACAAAAGAAGAAGCATTAATGAATGTTGCGGAACCGCCAGAAATACAATCAGAAATATTTATTGAGAGAGGTAAGCAGTCTGTTATGGAGCCAAATCAAAGACTTGGTGAAATAACAACCATGGGAGGGTTGGTAAATTACGCTTATGGATATTATAAAATAAAGAAACAAGAATAAAAAATTAAAAAATGGCATTAGGAGCATATGGAATCAAAAGACCCGCTGACGTATCACCAGAAGATGTAGATATCGTTATGATATATACCCCAACAAGGGAAGCAAATAGTGGTGTGGTTGTAAAGAATTTGGACGCAAGTGCAATTTTAGCACCTTACTACCATAATGGAAATACGTCTGGTAATGCAAATGTAGAGATATTGGGTGGTTTGTATAACTTAAAATTACCATCTTCTGAGTTTGACAAGAAAGGAATTTATACGGTATATATTAAACCTATTGAAATAAGAACAACCATTACCGATTGTGGTGTGTTATCATCATTACCCAATGTAAAAGGATTGGTTTTTGATTTAAATAATGTGAGTAGTAAATTTAGAAGTAGGTTTGTTAATAATGGATTGGTAGGATTTAGAATTGAGTACTTAAATTCAGATGGAACTAAAATACCTAATTTCTATCGTATTGTTACCTCATCATTTTTCTGTGAACCAGTAACCCAAAATTTAACAAACAGTAGTCAAAAAGCTATTAGATATAGGTATGTTAATGGAGGAAGTAACCTTCTTTTTTGTACTCTAACACCTACTTCAGCACCAACCAACAAACCAAGTGCTCTACCATATATCGGACAACCAGACCAAAATGTAATAGTTACTAATACATATTTTAACCCAATTACATTAGATATTGAAATGGTAGATTATGATGTGGAGAGTTTAGGTATTGCATTATACGGTAACCAAAGTAAGTCATTAAGTGATGGAATTTACACATTATATGACTCTAACAATAATATTTATAAACAATATACACTATATGAAAAACGAGACCAATTCGGTACTCCACTTTATGAAGTAAGAAAAGACAAAGGAAATAATATAGATTTCAGTAAAGCGTTCAGTAATATAGAATAATATATGGTGCCAAATAACATACATTCATCCCACCCTAATAGTGGATTAGATACCTTTAGTGATAGCTTAGTTGGTAACCAATTTACAGACGGCTCTAGTCAATTTACTATGGGTAACTTTGGAATTTCAGTTTCTGTAACAGACAAACAGAACACAGAATTCTCATTAGGTAATTTCTCCAAACCTATAACCTTAGATACAATTAATCTAAAGAACCCAAACCAAACCAAAATAATTGCAAGTAACGAGTTAAAAGCTTTTATAAATTACGACCCACATAAAGTAACAGATTTCACCTTATATGGTTCTTTAACGGAAAGGATGAAGGTAGCAACTCAAAGTGTAATTAAAAATTTTCCAGCTGGGTTATCTGTAGAAAAACTAAGGACGGATTTTATAACAGGTCAAACCGCAACTAACATTCTTTATGACGCTTTTCAAGACGAAACTGAATTAGGTGTTAACATAGCACAAATTAAAAATCCATTTGCTATAGAATTTACCACTATTGGTAATTTATATTTTACTGGAGCAACAGAGGGTGTAAGTGAAATTCGTAATTTTACTAAAGAATATGGTAAATATAGTTTATTCTTAGGTACAGAAGAATACCAACTTACAGACATTACTCCGGCCACCTCTAATGTTAGTGGTTCACTTATCATAACGGTAAAAGGTAACCCATTTAGTGCTACAACCCAATCAGCTACAACCACAATCAAAGAATTTTTAATACGTCCCAACACACTAAATACAGAACAGATATTTGACGAGTTTGACGACATTGAAACAGTTTTGTTAAATAGAGAGAGTACACCACTATATACCGCAAAATTTGATATGTTAAGGGAGTCTAACACTGGTACCTTAATTAAATCTAGTAAAAGTGTTACTTGGCCGTTAACTGATAAATGGAATCTACTAATAGATGGATTTCCTTTTACCACATATTTAAATTCTCTTAATGATATCGCAGTAACTTATGATTCTTACAAGACTAATTTAATATCTAGATTCTTAACTACTGGAGCATTACAAGAATTTGACACACAAGACCAAGCATTTGAGAAAGTACTACAAATATATGGTAGAAGTTTTGATGAAGTAAAAAAATATATAGATGGGATAGCATATATGACAAATGTTACATATGATACAATACATAATGTACCAGATGTATTATTAAAAAATTTAGCACAAATGTTAGGGTGGGGAACACCAAGTTCAATTGAACAGGCTGACTTAATGGACGCTTTATTTAGTAGGGGGGGGAAACAAGAGTTTAAAGGGGTGTCTACAAATAAAACACCAGTAGAGCTTAACTTAGAGTTATATAGAAAAATATTAGTTAATACAGCATACCTATTTAAATCTAAGGGAACAAGAAAATCTATAGAATTCCTATTAAGATTAATAGGTGCACCAGAAGGGTTAATTGAATTTAATGAACACATTTATTTAGCGGGTAACCGTATTAATATGAATAAGTTCAATCAAAAAATAGACAGTTTCTCCGGAGGTACATACACAGAAGAAGTACCTGTCAGAAATCAGTATTTTAGTATTACACCAGCACTCCAAACATTCCCACCAATTACCATTACAGGTTATACCTATGGGGTATCAGCAGTTACTAGACAAGTTACAGCAACAAGAGAACAATATCCGGTAGGTAAAGACGGGTATCCAGTACCACCAACGTTCAGTAAAGACGGGTACTTCCAAGCAGGGGCGGGTTGGTTTGAAAGAACACCAAAACATAAGAGTTCTAGAATAGTTAATGAAGAGAAATCAGTCTTCACTGGGAACAGTCCTTCTGTGGTTACAGAATACGCTCCTTTTACGTACGGTGACAAATATTTAGACTATTTAAGAAAATTCCCAGATATGGAAGAAGGGTACGATTTAGAGAGGATTGTTGATAATAAGAAATCCTGGGTTGTATCGGAAAAAAGAACACAAGATGAAAGTTTTGCTAACTTACATAATAGAGTATCTACACTAAGAGGAAGAGGTACAAAATATTACACTCACACTGATAGGCAAATTCTTAATGTTAAGAATGTAGATTTATTTTTAAATGTAGGACAAGGATTAACGTGGGACGTGTGGAAGACATCCAATAAATTCGGATGCTTATACGGGTTACAACCTTTAGTAAATCTTAATCCATTATATCCATCTCCTGGAGTTGGGCCAGATTGGACACCAATCCAGATTGACGCATCTAAATTATCATTCTTTGAATTTGCAGATAGTTTTTGGAAAATTCATATAAATGTAAAAAATAGACAAACAATAGATGATGGTCATGGTGGGGGTTACCCAACATTACAAATGGTATATTTAGATTATTTGGACAGTAAGGCAGTATGTGGAATACCAAATAACCAATACACTTACGAAAAGATGTTAGAATTTGTTGACGATATTGGTGATTATTGGATAAGATTAGTAGAACAAATGGTGCCAGCTACCACACTATGGCAAGGAGGTACAAAAATAGAAAATTCCGCATTTCATCGTTATAAATACGCTTATAAACATGAACCAGTTTGTGACGATTTAGAATGTTTAGGGTCGTGGGTAGAATGTGTGGGACCTAGATTTGAAGAGGTATTGGTAAACGGACACCTAGCATCCAACTCAATTTCGTTTAGTGGGGCTGGATGGTATAATAAAATTACCTTAAATGGGCAAGCTTACACAGGCCCAATATATTATAGTAGTACAACAATTAGTGACATACCTACCACAGATTTGTGGTTGGATAATATGGTAAACATATTAAGTGGTATAACAGGACAATGTTTTAGTTATTATGTTTTTGATGACACAACAACTGGAATTCCATCAATAACAAATCCTAGAACTATAGTGGTACAAGGATGTTGTGAAGCTGGAATAGATATGTGGGGACCCAACGGT
>TARA_R110001606_G_scaffold6316_2_pt1 | contig 21391 bp, 21 predicted proteins | sample TARA_R110001606 | Tara Oceans TARA_R110001606 (sample SAMEA4398315) | marine metagenome | biome: Polar Biome; feature: [SRF] surface water layer (ENVO:00010504); material: water (ENVO:00002006), including particulate matter (ENVO:01000060) such as... | depth 5 m | reverse complement strand
TTATCTCTCTGAGCCAAGTTTTTCTTTTGCGCGGCTTCTCTTGCGCCTATACCCTTATCCTGAGCATTACGCCTGTTTTGGTCGGCTACAAAAGTGTAATCAGACTCCTTAGTAGGGTCTTGCGCTAATCCGTATCCCCTTAAATTCTGCGGTTTTCTTTCTAAAGCCATATCTTATTTATTAACCTCCCCACCCTTTCGCTGGCGATTGGTATGTAGTTCCCCATCCTTGCTGCTGACCTCCGAAGCCTTGTGTCTGCGGGAAGAGACCACTTTGTTGTGTTGGCGCAGCCATAGTGCCGTTAAAGCCCCCGCCTATTCCACCGCCTAAGCCGTCTGGAGAGCCACCGCCTAATCCCTTCAAACCATCGAATCCACCTGCTCCCGCAAATGAAGCCGTTTGACCTAAAGCATTACCAATTTGATTCATTCCGCTATGCGCCATTTGCTCTCCTGCACCTTGCAATGCCATAGCATAATCTTGGTCTGCGTAATTGCTACTTAAATCCCTTGTGTAGTTATCTTGTTGATTACCTATTTGGAAGTTTAGCCCCCTATTAGCATAAGCATCCATTTGACCTATTGCACTTCCTTGGAATCCCATAGCAGAACGCTCGTTAGCTAACTTCTGATTAGCATCCATAGATAGTAATTCCTTATACGCTCCAACAGCATTTTGGTCAGCACTAGCCACCCCTATAAGCCCACCTCTACGGTTTGCATTAGCGTTTAATGTCTGTGACTGAGAACTCTGTATGTTTTCTAAGTATTGTTCTTTTAATTCGTTAGGAATACCTTCTTGCGCTGCCTCATCATACCTAGATTGAAGAGAAGAAATCTCACTCATTCTTTGGTCAGCTAAGGTTTCAATTCCCTTTTGCTGCTGTGCTTGTTGGATGTCGTTCTCTCGATTAAGCATCATTTCTTCTAGGTCAGCCTTTCCAGCAGCGACTTGCCCTTCTCTTTCCTTCCTTTTACCCTTTCTATTATTAGAAATACCTTTCCCTACTGAAAATAATAATGATGCTGCCCCTACGCCTGCCAATATAAAACTCATATAATTTTTTTTAATAGTTTTAAGTCATTAGCTGTAATAGTTGGGTCTGCGAAATCCTTAGCTATAACTTCTTCTTCAATTTCTTTTACATCTGTTAATTCTGTGGCGTGAACCGTTACGAATACGCAATCAGTATGTGTATATATAATTCTCTTAGTTCCTACCTTTGTTATTCCGTGGTGAGGTGCTTTTAAATAAACCACTCCATCATCTGTTAATATAGACATTTCTCCACTCATAAGAAAAAACGGATGCTCTTTCTTATGTATCTTAGTGACTAGTAGTTCGTTAGCTGGATTAAATATCTCTCTAATGTAACACCCGTCTGCGAAACTATTCTTAATAGGATTGAGATTATGCAAATCTTCTTCACTCATCCAAATATCATTATCGTGACCTTGTTGTTCTATGTCGGAAATCCTATCACGGAAATTATTCCGTCTTCTTATCTCCTGCCCAATCTCCCAAGCCTCATCAAAATCAAATGTATGCTTTATCCCTAACTTTTCTGTTTGCTCTATAAACTGCGCCTTAGACTCCTCTTTCGATAAAGGTGCTTCTGCTATTTGCTTATCTATATCTTCCATTTTCATCTCCTACAAATATACATTAAATTAAGCTTTTAACATATCTCAATGTAGTGCTAAACATATTAACTAAAGCAGTTGATGTGTTTCTTATTCGCGCAATAAAGTAAGTTCCTATCATTAAATCGCCTTCAGTTATAGGATTAGTTACCCCCCCTACTAATGGTGTGTTCTCGTCCATTAATATATTAGCCCATTGCCTTCCTTCTACTGTTTCAAAGTCTGCGTTTAATAAGCTAGTAGATTGTCCGTTTTCATTTGTACCGCTTTCTAAGTAAAAGTTAGTATCGCTTGTTTCTAATTCTAATGTTCTAGCGTTCTTTGCCTTTAATGGTTCTGCTGCGAATGGAATTGTTATGCTAGATTCATAATAAGTATCATAAAACTCTCCGTAAGTACTTACAGTAGGGTCGTTGTGGATGTACATTGCCCCATCTTTAGATGATACAAGCTTACTCCCCGACGAGCCGAATACGTCTGGTAAATAGTCAAAGAAAGAACTCCAGCGATTAGTTACTGTTGAGTAATTTAGGACATATTGACTTCCGTTTGATATATCTGCGGTTGAGCCGTATGCAGAGGCATCTACAACAGTAACTTCTATTGTTGTACTAGATGCTTTAGACCACGTTCCACTAACAGCCTCATATCTTATAGTAGTCTCTCCTGAGATTGAAACTATATTAATTGATGATGATGTGTTTAGTTGGCTAACTTCTCCTTCCGTTAGCGTTATAGTTAATGTTGCTCCTCCTCCAGAAGTAGTTCCAGTTGCCTCTGAAATATTATTTATATTAAGTAAGAAGTAGTCAAACTCTTTATTATATGAAGTAGAAATAGTAGGGCTATTAACCAATCCCTGACCTTCAGTTAGAACCGTGTCGAAAAAATATTTCATTCCCGCATCGCTAATCACTTTAATATCCAGTCCATTAGATATTAATACAGCGTTTTTATTCCTATCAGTAAAGATAGTTAGCCCACCGAACGTAGATACGGACTCAGGGTTATCAGATACACCGTAATCTGGAATAGCATATCTAGGAGTTCCAAATACTTCTGAAATAGCACTCACTAAGCTAGTCCCGTTTAAAGAACTTAACTCATTTCTCCCCATCCCTAATAAAGCCATCTTCATATCAAAGAATACCTTTAAATACTCATTCTCTGAAAATATCTTTCTTATTGTTCCGTATGTATTTTTTAATTCTTTAAAGTTAATATCATAAAAGAAACCTAACCCATTTATATTAGTACTTTGGACTAACGGATTACTCCACCTTAATGTAGTATTCAGTGATAACTGAGCATCGTTTTCAAATGCGACTAATGGCCTTTTTAAGTCAGTAGACCTAGAGTCTAGAAGGATATCCGCAAACGGCAACTCTAAGTATTTATCACCCACAAAGGTTCTTGCCTCACCTTCTGCGGGAGGGTAATTAGTAGGGTCGTATTGGTTTTTAATTAAACCTATGTATATATCCCCACACTCAGTCAGTGAATACGCTAACGCAGACGTTCCTACCACTTGATTTGCAGTGGGTGAGGCTGGATTAAATACATCTCTAATAGTATCTAAACCTAAGTGCGCTAATACCCCATTAGAATCAAATCCAGTCTTACAAGGATACCCAAATTCCCTCCATAATCCAATTTCCGTATTTGAACTTTTCTTATAAACCTCTATGACATCATTAACGTTTACTACACTTGCTCCTGTAAAATCGAACTTTAAGTATTTCACGAAATCAATCTCAGTTACCATTACTGTACCGCCAGAGCCTCCTCCGCCAGATAGCCTTAATGTTGGAAATGACGTATATCCAGAACCTTTATTATTTACTGTAATTGATGATATAGTCCCACTCGTAACAGTAGCTGTAAAAACAGCTCCATTTCCCCCTCCTCCCACGACTGATACCGTAGGGTTGGATGTATATGTGCCGCCTGCCGTTACGATAGCACTTTTTATTTCCCCCGAATCAATAGTTCCTATTACCTTAGATTCAGAATATGTAGGTGGTGTCAAGCCTATATTATTAGCTACATACCTTACATAATAATCCTCACTAAAACTAATAGGATACCTACTGTCATCATTGTCTTTTAGTAATGTTCTAGGGACTTGCATATCAACATAAGTATGACTATCTCCACCACTCATAGTCTCTATCTTAGTCTTTAAGCCTGCAATTAAATGGTAGGCTTGTGGAGTGCTACCTTCGTAATCAATACCATTAGGCGCATAGCATAGTTGCCAAGACGCTGCATCTGCTGGTGGCTGATGATTTATAGCCGCTACTAAGGTTGACACATTAGGGTAGGATATACCTGCTTCATTATAAAACTTAACATATTTATTATAGTCATCTAATGTAAGTACAGCAGAAAGCCTCCCTTTTGAATCTGAATACCTTATGCCCCATTTATAATATGTCCCTGTTTTTAGCCCTTTTAGGTATGCCGTTTCAGCGTTTGCTATGCTTGCGGTGGCATAATTATACGAAAATGTCATATCTACATCTACACCGCTAACATCAATAGACTCTGTTACGTTTCCAAAAACCAACCTATTGTCTTCCGTTACTGCTATTGTTCCTGCTTTTTTAGGCACATAAGAGAATAGTTGATTCGTTTCTACTTGGTCTAATCCTGTTTTTTCACCTGAGTTATTCCAAATTAATTCTATCGTAGTTTCGTAAGAAGTTCCACCACCAGTATCCCCCCAATTAGCAATACTTGTACTAGTATCTGATAAGTAAGTGGTAAAATCAGCAGGGTCAGATGCGTCTATTCCCGCTATCTTAAACCAATCACCACTATTTCCATTTCTACATTCTCTTACTGCTACATCTATTCTTTTTATCCTGCTGGCTACCGCTGAATTTCTGAATACCGATATAGAAAACTGGTTTTCCGTATTATCAACTCCCGAAAGAATGTTTTGGCTGTAAATATCCATTCTTGATATTGGAGACCAAGCACCGTACATATCATCATCGAATACCCACCTGTACTTAAACTGGAAGAAACTACCTGCTATGTTATTAAAATCAACAGTAGCATTATTAGTAGTTACATTTAATTCATATAAAGGCTGTAACGGGCATAAATCTAAATGCTCAGGCTGAACTACCGATGGGTAATCGCTTCCAATAAACTTGTCTACATTTATATACTTAGGCTCATTATGGTTGTCTGTCCAAAATAATAGAGTCTGCGAATCCCTTATAATTATAACAGAATCTAAAAAGTTATTTTCCTGAAAATTAAGGTAATTACCCGTAAGTTTCCATATCAATGAGTTCTTCTCTGGGTCTTTTTCACCTAAGAATGTTCCTGCATCATAATCAACTAAACACACATAATAAGATGAGTTTCTTACAGCCACCTCACCAGCCACGCCATCAAGAGATGATGTCCAAGCACTTGATGTGTATTCATTGTCTTGAACTATTTTAGTTAACGCTTTACTTATATAGCTATAATACAGTATGCTGTGATTACCATCGCTATTCCAAATAAATAAATATGTTCTCTGGTTTTCCTCATCGTCTTGAATCCTTATACATTTATTTTCCCCCGAAGTAGGGAGCGTATAAGCCACTAGAAGAGTGTCCTTTATATTCTCAGCAGCGCCATCGTTTCCGTTGTCGTTGCTAGATATGTATAGGTTTCTAGCCTCTATATATTCCCCTTCTTTTAAAAATCGTGGGTCACTATCTTGGTTCATCCCAAGATGAAAAAAACGTCTATCTTCTTGTACCATTAACCTTTAGTAAATGAGCTGTTCTTTCTCGTTTCGTTAACCATTTGGTTCTGCGTCATTGAACTGAATCTTTCTGCCATATGATAGCAAGTCCAAGTGAATTTATGCTCTAAAGCAGATATAACTCCTTGGGGTGTACTTTTTCTTCTACGCTTACTAAACAATTCTATACCCGCCTTAATTGGCTCTCGCATAAATTGATGAACTAGAAACTCTCCGTTTATTGTAGAAATATCTTGAAGGTATATAATCATGTACTTATCAGTAGTGCTTAACCCTCCATTTACGTTGATAAATCCTCTTTCGTAGTCTATGCTCCATTCTCCGTAAACAACGCTACCACCGCTACCAAAATTACCGCCCATATTCTCTCCGTGGTGGTTAATTTCAAGGCTGTTATTTGAACCATAACCACCTGACGAACCTGTTGATATTTGTTTCTGTGGATTACCGTCTGAATCTACCCCTCTCACGTTAGCTATCTTATTCCCCAAGCCTAATGAAATGAAGTGATTTGCACTATTAACTATACCTATGTCTATAATTCTCACGCAGCCACTCGGTATTACCACTTGGTCGTTAGAATTTAATGTCACAAACTTACTCACTGGAGTACCCGTAAAGTCATATTCCATCTCTCTTAACGCTTGAATAGCGAAGTCAAGATAAAAAGCTAAATCGTGTGTAGTTTTTTTACCTTGTTCTCTGAGATAGTCTTTTACTATGGTTAATATGGGTAGGTCTCTATTCATTATGAGTCTGCTAGATTATTATCGCTTAAATCTTCTGGAATATTTTTTGTCAGCGCGTATTCTTGCACCGCCATATTAATTATATCTAATTCTAGGTTAGGTGGAAAAGGAAAATAATCATCATCTCCTATATCTTCGCTGCTAGAAATTGAATGTACGTCTAATAATGTTTCTTCTGTTTGCCTTACTGTAAACCAAATTCTGTCACCACTTAACGAGTACCCTGAATTTCCTTCTAAGTTCTGAGATGCAGAGCCGCTAAATAACGAGTTAAATGTAGATGGTACTTGATAATATTCAAATTCGTTGTTACAAGGAGTTATTTGATATATACCCATATTCTTAGGTAGTACTAACGGCTTAAACGGCAATGGCAAATACCATCTGTTTGTTCTAGTGTCTTTAATTGGAGAAAGTAATTCATAGGTAGAAATACATCCCTCCCAAACCATATCTTCCATTAAGTCATTACTCCAAGCTTGCCAAGCAGCATCTACGATAACCTTATCCCTAGCGTTACCAACAGCAGCCACCATCTCTCTAAGAGAAGTTTTAGCATCCTGAGTTAGCTTAGGGTAAAGCTTCTTTAATGCTCTATATGCTAAATCTACTTTTGTCATTATTTATAATTAACTAATGCCTCGTTTCCTATTGAGAATCCAAACCTTCTAACTATGCCCTGTACTATTCTTTCTGTGTGCTGCTTAGGTATGTCAAAATCTACTGATGTAGCCGAATCATACACTTCTCTACTAGATGCCACTGTAAAGCCCCAAATAGGGTCTAATGGAACTCTGTAATAATTGAACTTAACACTACTAAATGTAGCAGAAGGCTTAATCTCCACTGTATCTGAATTAATAACGGCTATTGGATAGGTTGTCTTTGCTCTTGAAAAACCACTAACCTCCGAAGCGTCTGCCTCAGATTGACCCATAACTTGAAATTGAACTAGCTTACTTTTCGACTGACTAATGTAAACCCTTCCCGTTATTGATTGAAGTTGCATATAGTCACTAGGCTTATTCACTAAGCTACTAGTATTTGGAAAAAGATTAACAGACACCTTTAGTTCGTCTGATATATCCATTGATTGCTGAGAACTCTCAGATGCCCCCAAAACTTCATTATAAAATGATAACTGCTCTAATTTAGCGTAGTTATTGAAGTCAGCGGTTTTTATATACCCCCCTGATTGGTTCTTCTTTATAATCTCAAAGACTTGTGTCTTTACGGTATTTATATTTGCTCCCAATGTTTATTGATTATCTCCGCTTGTTGAGATTACTACAAATTCATTCGCTGCTATGCATAATATTTCTATTACATCATAGTCTGTTAACATTATAGGTAAACCACTTAACGTTCTTAATGTTTGACCGTTAGTCGCCCAGTTAGATGGGTTTATGATTATACTTGTCCCAGTGGTTGCTGTGGCTAATATTCTAGTTCCATCTGCGCAATTTACTATTTGTGAGAAGTTACCTGTTCCAAATAAGAATAATACATTACCCGATTTGGCATTATAAGTGTCTGTTGATGAAACGTCTATACCACTTATATTTTGATTAAATTGACCTCCAACTTGAAGTACAGAATTGAAGTCCCTGTTAATGCTGCCAATAAGAATAGAGTCATTTACATCTGCCTTTATAGTCAAGTAAGTGCCTTCGTTAGATTTCCAAAACGCAGTATCAGAAATATCACTTCTTAATTGAGCGATGCTATCTGTTAATTCACTTCTAATCTGTGTAGCGGTGTCGGATATATTTAGGCTTAATGAATCTGAAATATCTAGTCTTAATTGAGCAGTACTGTCAGCTAATTCAACCCTTATTTGAGCGATACTGTCTGTTAATTCGCTTCTAATTTGCGTTAATGAATCTACCAATGCATACCCATCATTAATAAAATATCTTCCATCTAAGGTAGAATCAATGACAAATAAGTTACCATAAGTCCCGTAAGGAGATTCGGAACTCAAAAACATTGTATCAGCAAGAGCTATCTTACTAAACTTGATAGGCTGCCTTTTATAGACATAATCAATTGTGGTTTGCGAATATGCTGAAAATGCAAATACAATCAGTAATATAGTTAATATCTTCTTCATTTTTTAAGGTTTAGTTATGTGATAAGCTACTTTTACGCCAGTATATACTGTAGTTCCGAAAGTAACTTCTCCAGTTACTGAATTTAAGCTAATGTTATACGTTCCTATTGAAGCTACATCTGCTCCGTCTACTGTTATAATTACATCTCCATCTGCGTAATTATAATTTATCAGTTTAGAAAATACATAGCTAGATACATCTGCTATCATTGTAGCGGCACCTAGTCTAACAATATCAGGAGTAGTTCCTATTCCGACTACCTGAGATACGCTTCCAGAACTTCCACATTCTCCTGTGCAGTTAAGTAAGTCTTTAATCTCTGCGGTGTAAGAAGCTGCATCTGAAGACTTGCTACAGTTGTATGCGCTTTGAACTAGTTGCCAAAGGTTAGAGGCTCTATTAAATAGGCTAGTTAACCTTGCTTCATTAGTTTTGTTGCCAGTGTTTATCGCTGCGTCTAATTGCTGCTCTAATGCTTTCATACAGCAATATAAGTCACAACCATCACTACCTCCACTTACATAAATTCCCTTAGAACCCGATACTAAGTCTAGTAAAGTCCAAGTTACATTGGTAGAAACTGAATCTGAGTAGTAACCTGCGAATGTGTACGTAGCATTTGCAGCTAAACCAACAACAGAAGTAATGTCAGGCTCAGTAGAGTAATAAAATACTTTTGTGTTTAATGTTTTTGTTGATGCATCAATATTAGTCACATAAGAACCTAGTCCTTGTGGGTGAGTAAGTGTTAATGTTCCCGCTATAGACGGACTCACTGAGTTATATGCGTAACTAGTACTGTCTACTGCTTTAAAGTAAATAGGGTTAATAACGCTATAACTAAGGTCTAAGTCAGCCGTTGGTGATGCGTAAGAGTTATCGAATTGATAAGTTCTTTCAAATTGAATCGTAGGTGCTGATACATTAAAATAAGTTAGAGTTATTTTATACATCCCTCTAACTACTAATGAATCAGCATCGGTTGGTAGGTTTAGCGTATCGCTAGAGCCTCCCGATGTCATATTAGGTGTTGCTGTATCTGTGTTGTTATAGAATGTAGTTCCCTGTGGGTCTACTATCTTAATGAGTATTCTTGAATCTGCCGAAGCCCAACTTAAATCACCAGAACTAAACGTTGAAGTATCTGTAAGTGTTACGTTTTTGGCTGCGATAGACTCACCCGTAGTGAATGTTATGTCTGTTGATTGAGTTGCCATTAGTTATTTTTTGTTAAATACAAAGATACAAAAAAGGTGGGAACTGAAATGAACCCACCTTTAATTGTAAATATGATTGAAATATTATCTAATCATTAGCTATTTTAGCATTCATAGCTAATTTAATCTTTCGTATTAGATAGCTTTTTAAATTAACGCCATTATGCTCTCCATCGTTTTCAAGGATTTTAATTACACCACCCTTGCCTTTTGATAGTTGGTTCTCTGATGACTTTGAATCTAAGAACAAATACGCTCCAGATTGAAGAAGAATACCAGCATCCTTAGCCGCTTGAACTAATTCTTCTGGAGTAAACTTATCAATTACATCTGGATTTTCTTCCATAATATAATTATCTTCAGATTCCACGCCTAGCTTATAAAGAATATCATTGTAGATTTCTTTTCCTGTTCCACCTGATTCAGTACAGTAATTAACCAATACATCTTTAGGTAATAAGCCTTTTCTTACTTTCAAGCTAATTACAGGCTCTTTTGTGTCGTTCCATAGTATTTGTCTAGTCATCTTATCATAAGATATTATTCGTAGCTCAAATGCTCTGTTAATCTGTATTCTAGTTTCTAGTCTTGGGTCGCCTATAATATCAAGAATCTCTTGTGCGTTTCGCTTAGAATAAGAAATTAAATCCATTTTAAGTTCCTTCTCGTTCAACGGAACATTGTTTCTGTCTAATGTAGTTCGACCTAGCAATTCAGATAATTGAATTAAGTTTTCTTCTCTAGATTCAATTATAAATCCTATTGCTCTTGAGGTTAATTCTTCAAAATCAAATTGGTCTTCTGCCTCTCTAGCCTCAGATTCCTCTATGAACATTACCTCTGCTGATGGGTCTCTCTCTGGGTTACTACCATTAGAGTTCATTATTCTAAAATACTTAATAAGTAAATCGTGTCTAGTCGGGTCTAAAATCATTACCTTATCATAAAAGGTAATTTTAGGAGCTGAAATTAATCTAAAATCAGTCTCTCCTTTGTAGTTTGCCCACTCGTCAATAAATAAACTCCTTTGACCATTACTCGGGTTATAAACAGCCACACGCTTATTTATGATTCCTGTTTTTGGGTCAGTTTCGTTAATAATATCTTTTGCTGGGATTGATACGCCTCTGTTTGAGCCATTTCTTCGTGGGTCAAGTGCAACGTGTTTTCTATCTAGTACGAATGTAACGTACTTCTCTAGCTTTGCCATAATACTTTATTAAATTAAAATTTGTGATTACAAAATTAAACAATTTTTAACAAAAAAGCCCCGACGTTTCCATCAGGGCTTTTAAAAGTTATATAAGGTTAATACTAGTTAGCCTTAAAGATACCATATCGGTTAGCTGCGAATCCTTCAAATCCTCTATCACAAGTCATGTGAACGTTAAGTTCAGCAACATCTGAAGTAGGAATTTGAGCCAATCCACCAGTTTCCCATTGACGGAATCCCATATTAGAACCCTTAGTCTCTAAGTAGTTTAATCTTAAAGAAGGTACTGAAGATGTTCCACCACCAAACTGAGGTACGATTACATTATCAGAAGGAATTACTAAGCCCATATTAGTGAACTTTTGTCCGTCTGCTCCTAATCCCCAAGGCTTATCAAAGATAGATAAGTGTTTTTTATCAAAAGAAAATCCACCATAAGTGATTTCTCCGAATCCAAACGCTACGCTTCTTTGGTCAGAAGGAGTTCCGTTGTAAGAAATGCCGCCAGAAGTTAATCCCGCTGTAGTTCTCATTAGGTTATCAATCTCTACAGAAAGAGTGTGTCCAGTCCACATAGTGTTCTTTCTACTTCCTTCGTACTTAACCAACTTAGCAACTAAGCTATCGAAATCATCCAATGCAAATGAACCTGCGGTATAAGCCTCTACGTTACCGTAAGCTTCCATCCAAGGAATAAGACCTTGACTTCCTATTACTGTAGCGAAACCAGAAGTATCTGCTAAAGTAGTGTTAGTTACTTGGTCGCCAATCAACATTGATTGCTCTAATTCTACCATTAGTACCTTGTAAGCGTTATAAACAGCTTCGTTGTACCATCCTGAAGAATTACCATCCTTACCCAAATTGTCAAACCAAGTTTCAGTAGCAGTTTCTCTGTCCGTTACTTTATGGTCATTTCTTAGAGTTTGAATCATATTCTTATATTCAAATACAGTCTTGCTAGAAGAAGTTCTTTGAGAAGAAGCTTCACCAACTAGGTTGTAAGCGATTATAATAGTATCAGTTGTAGCTACTGCTGGAATAGCATCTGCTGAGTTCAAAGGAACTACAGTATATGCTGCGCCTGTTACGCTTGTTACCAATCCTTTTACTCGGTTAGCGAACATTAGTACGTCATTAACTCTTACTGGGTAAGTAGTTGTGTTTCCAGTTGCAACGTAAGCTCCACCTGCGTTAGATGCATCCCACTTGTAAGCTGCTGCAATTGTATGAGAAACTTCTGCTCCTGCTAAACCCGCTAATGCATTACTTGCTAACTTTACCACTTCTTTAATATAATCATCTTCAACGTGAATATACTCGTTGTTTTTGATTCCGTTCATTGCCATAGTCATCTCGCAAAAACCTGAAATCATCTGGTTTCCGAAAGGGTGAACTAAAGTTGAGTCAACATTTGGTTTACGAATTGACTGGTCGTATGTAAGTGCTAACGAATCAACGTATGTGTTGTTTGTATAATTCGCTGTACTTGCTGGTGTTTGTCTTAATCCCATTTTTATTGTTTGTTTTTAAAATTGTTTTACATTATTTGCGGTATATTAACCTTACTATATGCATCCTTATTCCTATCCTTATCAACCTGATTAGGTTTTGCTCCAGATGATGGAAGAGATGCGTTAGTTAAGTCATTAACCGCTTCTTTTTTATTCTGTGCTGAATTATGCTCAAGCATCTTCTTATGAATACCAGACCTTAACTCTGGGTTTTGCCAAATTAAATTCTCGACTGTAACTGCTACTCCTTCGTCCTTAACACGATTTTCAATAGAGCCATTTTCGTCAATCAATAACCTGAAGTCTTTCTTAAAAATATCACCTAAAGCTTCATTCAACGTGCTTACGTTTTCTTTTGAGAACTCGTATTGTATTACGTCTTCCCCTACCTTAATATCGTAAGCTGCATTCTTATCAAAGTAGTTATTTATCTTAGTCTTAAACTCTCTTTCCGCTTTCGGAAGAAAGGTTTGTATTCGTCTATCTTCTTCTTGTGCTGTAGCCCTTTGTTCATCCTCTGGATTCATAGGTGGCTTTGCGTTCACCTGTCTATCTTTCAGTTTGTCTAAATAAGTCTCTGCGATTATATCTAGATTAGCCTTAGCTTTCTTATGGTCTCTATCCTCTGGCTCTACATCATCGTCATACAGAGCTTCATAATCATTCTCTAACTTAGCCCTTAGTTTAACCTCAGATACGTTAGGATAATCTAGCTTATAACCTTCTAGTACAACGTCCAATGCTTGATTCACATCGTTTAAGTCATACTTATTATAATCCTTAGTGACTAAATCCCAATAGCTATGCTCATTTAGGTTGTAACCTTGAGCCTCTAATTCTCGTGACCTTTTAATAAAGTCACTTTCCTCAACCGCTGTTTGCTGTGATTCTAACCACTCTTGCTTCTGGGACTCAAAATCTTCTTGAGTTAAATATCCTAAGTCTTTGGCTTTGGAGCGCACCAAATCTTCATTTAGTTCTGGCGCTTTCTCCTCAACCGATGGAGGTTGGGACTCGTTATTGTCTGCAATAGGGGTATCCACTATTACTTCTTCTGCAACCGCTTCCGATTCAACAACGGTGGCTGCTTTTTCCGCTACCTCTGGGGTAGCTTTTTCTGATGTCAATGAACTAACTTCTGCTCTACTTTGCCCAAGGCTAGTATTTATTTCTATTCCTTCCATAATAAATTAAATTAATATATACAAAATTAATAAGATTTTTTAACAAAAACCTAAGTTCTTGGGGTTCCAGTAGCTGCTGCTCTTTTTTGCGCGTCATCTGCTGGTCTAGGCGTTGTTCTAGCTGGCTGAGGTATTCCCCTTCGCCCTCCAATACTAGATTGTGATGAAGGTGTCTGCGATGTAGTTCCACTCGGAGTATTATTTAAAACCTCTGTGTCAGAGTTCACATCAATACTCGTTTTTATTAAATCTTGGTCTACCTCACCTTTCAATACAGTACCTAATCTGCCTTGAGATGCTTTAACTTTCTCTAGTTCTGCTTTAAATTGATACTCAGCTTGTAACTTTTGCATTGCAAATTCGTGTTCAATTTTCATTAATTCTAAGTCCGCTGCTTTAGCAGCTTGGTTACTTTGAATCTGAATCTGTCCGTTGGCTTGTTGCTGTTCAATAGAACGTTGGTGAGCCTTCTCCATAAATTTATCCGCTGCTCTTGCTAAATACTCATTAGCTGCTTTATAGCTTCCTGAGTCTAAGACCTCTCTAGACCTATTAGCTTCTGCCACCGATATTTGACCTTGTTGTACGGCAATCTTAACAGACTCCTCGAACAATGCTTTTTGCTTTTCAGATGGCTTAAACTTAATTGATATACCTAATTCTGAATTAGTTAATTCCTTACTAGCCTTAAGTACTTCTACTCGTAAACTACCCATAACCATTTTATAGCCATTAACCTTTATACCCCTAGCTAGGTTATGCTTAATCATTAAGGCTATCCTGTCCGATGTTCGCTCTATAATATTAGTATACGCATCAGTATAATGTTTTGTAGCTGAATTGTATGCTGATTCCCTATTTTCTTCTACGCCAACCAAAGCACCTTTAGCTGCTGCCGTACCATCTATAGTAGGGTTTATTCCACTTACTTGATACATTTGAGACACCCAATGATTGTATATGCCAACTAATCTTTCTACATCTGAAGATAATCCGTTTTCTAATTCTTTTATAGGAGGCTGACCAGTTAACGTCTGAGGTCTTCCGTTCTTATCGTGTGAACGATAGTATATTCTACCAGTCTTATCGTAAATATCAGCCAACCCTTTATCGTCAACTAAACCGCTTCCCATTCCAGATGTAACACCTTGTAAGGCGGAAATATCTATTGCAACGTTCTTCGGTCTTGCTTGACTGATTAACTGCTGAATCTTCTGCTCTATGTTAATCATTTGACGAACATAAGGAACCATTGATTCAGTCATTCCTTGACTAATAGTATCCTGTACGTTAGGCGTGTAGAATACTATATCAAAATCGGCATTAGTATCTATTACCTTATCTTTTATCTTTCTTACTATGTCATCTTTCTTCTTATACCCGAAACACTTATTAGTGTCGCATACTAGATAGCCTTCGTAAATATCTATAACGGACTTTCTGATTACCTCAGTTACGCCTCTTTTCTTAACTTTATTACCGTCTTCATCTTCATAGTAATCTGTATAATTACTTGGTACTTTATCGAATGATACGCTATTACCCTTCTTAGATTTCTTTTCTCTCCATACCTTATGATTCTCAGACTTAAATTGCCCGAACATTACAAGTACATTAAAGTTATCGTATTCGTTTGATGTAATTCCTTCTTGATAATAAGCACCAAAAGACCAATTTTCATTAGCCACGCTACCCTTATTGCCCGCGTATCTCTTTGCTATATCAAATAACTCTGCTTCTGATAAGTCTCCGTTAGAACGCTGTCTAAGGTCGTTAATCGTCATTTCCAATACTATACCTACATAGGTGGCATCTGAAGCGTCTGGTCTAGTAAAATAAGAATATATAAGGTTTTTTCTATCTACGGAATCGGTTATAATATTACCGTTATTATCGTATCTAGTCCAAGTTCCCGCGCTATCTAAAACGTGTAAGTCTCTCGATATAGTCTTCTTTATTTCATCAAAGCTATTATTCGCATAAACATACCTTATTCCATTCTCTATTGCTTCTTCTTCTTCTGTTTTCCAATTTAGTTCTGAGTCGAATTGTACCTCGTCTATTGTGTCGGGTACATCTTCTACTTCCTCTTTTACTTTTGATAAGCCCGATGTGTCTTGACCCTGCGCTTCCATCTTAGCAATAGCAGCCTTAATCTTAACTCTTCCAAACATATCTTTCATACGTTTATCAAGTTTATCAGTGCTGTCTTTGTCTATTGCTGTGGCAAATATATCGTAAGGTCTATCTGTTAATTTATTAACTGAAATATTTATAAGGTTCTTTAGTACTCCTGCTGCTGCGGGAGTAAAATCTTTTGACAGTAAAGATGTATTGCCATCTTCTATTGTATCTCTGTCTTTATACTCATCAATAGATGGAGTACCCATTGCCCAATTCCTTAAGGTTACAAACCTAGAACGTTGGTCAAAAAAATTATTAGCATCCCTACTATGCTCACCCCACATTGCCGTGAGAAAAGCTATACCGTATTCTTTTGTAGCCTTTTGCTCCTCAGAATCAAATGGGTTAGGGAATCCTCTTAGGGACTTTTGGTCTTTAATATTCTCCAAGTTGCTGAATTTCTTTTTACAAAGATACTATTTTTAACATTACTTAACTCTGTACTTTCTGTGCAAGTTCATTACATTGTAATCTGATGGGGTAGATAGTTCTGATGTGTCTACATTCATTCTACTCATTTTACACGCTAAAATAGCTATCATATAAGCTACAGTTGCATCGTATGGAGTCCAATTATCTACCTCAAAGTCTTGCAAGTCCTCTATTAACAAAGGAAATGGCATTGACCCGTAAACAGGATTTCCTGTTTGGTCTACTTCTATATACCCAATATCATCTACAATATGCGCCCTTGTAACGTTAACTAGATTCTCTCTTATGCCTCCGTTAGTTGCATTGTAAAAACCCCTCTCTTTAAACTTCTTTTTTTGGTCTTTTTCTAGTTCATTATACATTAAGTATTCTTGACATCTCTTGTTCTCAAAATGACGTATTAATACTGACCCTGCGTTATTCTCTACAAACACTTTAGCTGAATAGAACACAGCCATCATTCTCATATCTTCCGCAAAGTCTGTTGGATGGTCTTGTCTGTACAGGTACTCACACACTGCTCTAGGTGCTTTATTACCCATATACCCCGTATCAAGCACTGCGTATGCTGCGTTATCCGAGCCACTACCTACTACGGGTGCTTTAAGGTTAGTGGGGTCAATACCTATTCTAACGTGTTCTCTTGTTGGTTCTCTACCGTATTCTGATATTCTGTATTGGTTTCTATCTTCTTGTGGTGGCATCCAAGCAACAGTCCACCTGCCATTATCTTTATCTTCTTGAAACCCTACTTGGCTATCCTCTCCGTTATTCCAATAGAAGTTGCCTCGTCTATTTTCCGTATAAGTACCTTCATCTTCATTGTACTGTGATTGCTGTTGAATCTTAGCTAATGCCCAAGGGCTTCCTGTTGATTCCATTAGCCACATATCTGATTCTCTTAGTGGATATTTTCTTCTGTATGCTATTAAATCTGCACCAGAACGTTTAGCCATTTCAGCTTCGTGGAATGTTTTAGCGTATTCCCTATCTGAGTAACCCCACTTGTCAACTTTGTATCCGTAATCTGCTGGTACAAACAACCTCCTTAGTCCACTCTTAGTTCTTTTAAGTAGAGGGTCTATTGTTTTAGGGTTTGAGTCATCCCATATTTTCTTAAATTTAGCACCACCTAATCGCTCCATATCCTCTACCGTAGTAGTGTGAAGTGACTTGCCAATAACCTTATCTCTGGAAACAAAACATCTAGCATTAACCTCCCACCTCTCATCTACTTCAGCTACACCCTTTTCTACCTTACCTTCTTCATCAAAATAACCAAATCTAAATCTTAATCCATCTAAAGCTGTGTTGTTTGCAGCAAACGGCTTTATCCAAGAATCAAGAACGTATTTATATTCTTTTACATCTCCCTTTGAGTTCTTTTTCTGTGGTGCTGTAAATAGTAAAGCGTTACTTCTTTTTGTTTCACCAGTATCAATCGGTTTAAAGAAATCAGGCATTCTTTGCCAAGATTCCTGTATTTTTAAGAATACTTCTATGGCATCTCTACTTGTTTTAGATTGGATTGCACACTTAGCTCCCTCTAGCATCATTGCAGTTGTATAGCATATGTTTCCACCTACTGCGGTTTTTCCCCACCCCCTACAAGTACCCCAAACTGCACCTAAACTTTCTGAATCTTTTTCGGCACAATCCCAATGGTAATATCCATCTCTTTGTGCATCTATAAAATCAGGCGTTTTGTAAAGACCGCCATCGGTAGATTGGAGTATCCACCATTGTAGCATAAAGTAATGCTTTCCTGTAACGTATTCTAAATTATCTTTGTTGTAGAAGTGCAGTCCTTCGTCTAACCTTCTCTGCTCTTCCGCTACGAAAATAGTTAATTCTGACTCAGTTAATGTATCTATTACATCTCTATCGTGCAGAGGGAACACCCTTTCAGCATTCTCTAATCCAAAGTTTATAACACTGCCAACATCTGGTGGGTCAGGTCTTACATAGTCATAGTCACCTACCGTTATCTCTTTTCTGAAATTATAGTAAATATCGTGACATTCCTCTATACCCTTACTTGTCTTTTCTTTGCTTGGCATAGAACTCTGGTTTTAATTCGCTAGGCTTTAATCTTTCTTTCTTTGCTCTTGCGAGTTCAGTAGGGTCAATCTTAGACTCTAAATTATAAATAGCGTCAGTTAGTTTCTCTAACTTATCTCCCCATTTAATAAATTCATCAAACGCATCATCGTCTTCACCAAATATTATTTTTTTATCACTTATCTGCCTAGATATATCATCAACTTGACCTTTCATAGAAATGTAAGACTCTAAATACGGACTAGCAAATATCTTTTTAAGTATCCGCTTAGACTCTGTTAAATCAAGCTTATCTATATCTTTATTTTTCATCTATCTCTGCTAGTACGTTATCTTCTTTTACGGCATAATATTTCTTTTCATTAAATAAGAATGAATTATACCCACGTTTCATATATATTAACCGAGCATCTTTATCGTAAGTATTAGAATAAGCAACCTTACCAAGACCCTTAATTATCTTTTCGTTTCTAGGCATATATATACCACCTACCTTAGCCCATTCTTTATCGTCGTCTAATGCTTCCATTATAACCCAATCTCCATAAGGATGAAGTTTCTCTCCTTTTATTACGCCAAATACATAATCAGAATGGGTGAACATTACATTCTCTCCGTTCAATTGAAACCATTCACCTTCAAATTGGTCAGAAGGATAATCATTGTCCTCAGCGTGAATTATAGTATCACCAACCTCTAGACCGATACAGTTAATTAGCACTTCACCCCTATCATTTGGCTGTGCCACTGTCTGCGGGATGTATATTCCGCTATCCGTAGTTTCTTTTTTAACTTGCTTCTTAAAACCTACATATCCATTGGTAGGAAGCTCATCTATAACTCTTACATATTGAATATACTCAGACTCCCTTAAAAGATAATAGAAAACGCCTTTTTCGGTTGTACCATCCCAATCTTCGCTAGAAAACTTTCTGTCTTCTATCCAACACATTCTGTGGTCAAACCATACCTCCCCACCTATATTAATAGGTAAGTTGGTATCATTTTCCACAACAACTCCATCGTGAGTCATGTGTTTTCCTTCGTGACCCCAATTAGAGTCGATTATAAGACCATTCAATAGGTTAGCCTTACCATCATCAACTTTAATAGCGATGTAATTTAGAATGCCTCCTTTAAGCATACTACGTTATAATTAAGCTAGGCTCTTTTACTGTTGGTTCTGGAGCTGTAAATGTCAATCCGTTAAACATATCCATTCGATTTGTGATTTTATCTGCAAATTCCAATAAATTACTAGCTTCTGTTAAGCCTGCTCTTACGCCTAAGTCTAATGCGAACCTATACGAAGCCTCTTCCATTTGTGCTTTCTGTAAGTTTGCTTGAAATTCTTGCTGTGCGATTTGTGCTAATTGCTGATACGCAGCGTTAGCTTCTCTTTCTTTCTTATCCGTCATTATATTAAATTTAAGTTTTAACAAATATAAACAATAAACCCCAACTAATGTCGGGGCTTACTGGATAACATGAAAAAAGATGTGTTTATTTTTTGACTATTTTCTTTTTCTTGGCTCTAGCGTTCTTATCGCCTTGCGAATCAGAACTACTTCCCCTATTAGCTTTTACGGACTTTAATCTTAACCCGTTCTTTGTATGTGAGAGGTCAAGACCTCCCTTACCTTCAATACCACGCCTTCGTCTAGCTTTAGATAATTCTGCTCGTTTTTTCTTCTGCTCTGGACGACAATTAATTTCCTTGTCCTTAGCTGCCTTTACCTTACGAGCCTTTTTAGAATTTCTGTAAAACTTTGCGCTTGCGCTTAGTTGACTATATGGTTTTTTCTTTGGTGCGATAATACAAAGATACAAAAATGATTTTTATTCGTAAGGACAGATTTCTTTATAAAACACTTCGTCTATTTCTTTAATAGCTAATTCCAGTCTATTCTTTTCTAATATAGACACCTTTACCTCGTGTTTAGTTGCGTTAACTCCTAAATCCGATGCTATGTGCATTTCGTGCAGTAATTCGTCTATATCCTCTCTATCTTGATGGTCTGAATAATAACCCATTATATAAATAATTTTTGTGCTGTTTCGTTGTTTAATCTGACCTTTACTCCGTGTGCCAAACACATTGACCTTAATTCCTCTATGTCTTGTGGAAATGGAATTTTAATGTCATCTCCTATGATTATGTGATTTGGAAATATATATTCAGATGTATCTTTAGAATACTCTATACAAGGTATTCTTACAATTCCTTCCTTAGTATCTTCTTCCCATAATGTGCTTTCCGCTAAATAGCGCAACACAGTGTCAGAATCAAATTCAGCACAATACACGGACGTAATAGACAGTAATTGCTCTTTAAAGAGAGGATTATTAGGGCGTAGCCTATTCAACATTTTACTTAACGAATCCATTTTTGTATTTTTGTTTATACAAATATATATTTAAAATCAATCGAATTACATTATGGATGAGTTAATATTTAGTAAAATACGTTCTATTTCTTACGATAAGTATAACGGAGGAGATATTAGAACCTTTACATTTACCGTTGGTCAGCACTTGAGGTCTATGAGCGCAACAGTTACACGGGTAAATTTTGATGAACTACATTTTATTAATACTAAAGTTCCTAGATATTTAATATACATACAAAAGGACAATGAAAGCTATGAGGAAAAATGGAAAGCAATTCCTGCCTACAAGTCCTTAATAGAAGAAGATTTATCTATTGGTTAGTTTGTACTGATACGGACTTATTTTTATCCTTCTCATTCGTTTTTCTGGGTGGTTATCTAGGTATTCTAATACCATTTCTTGAACATCTACGCCCTTACCCATAGCCCAAGCTAAGTTTCTACGAACATCTGATTCTAGAGGTTCTGTTCCTAGCCTGTGTATCCAAGCCCCGTAAGACTTTTCATCCATCTGTATTAAGTCTTTTCCCCCGAATTGAGCAGCGTCAATTACATAATCAGGGGTTTTACCAATCGCTTTTGCAATAGCAAGCACTTGACTTATATTTAGCTTGTACAATGGAGATGAAAGTATATCTCTCATTTCGTCTGTACTAGCAAGTCTAGGCAAATCCAATAGAAGCTTTATATCTTTAAATATAAGACCTGTCTCTAAAAGCTTGTTTAATAAGAATATTTTAGTGTCGTCTTTTTTCATCTAATTGTTCCATTATGTTATTTCTTTATTCAAACATACAACACTTAACTAAGCACATCTAAAAAACTATGTTAAAGATAAAATAATAGCTATAACCTTAACTTATTAGACTATATAGCTAATATAATATATATGTTTTCTTTTTATCTCTTTACTATACT
>TARA_R110001606_G_scaffold188802_3_pt1 | contig 21392 bp, 19 predicted proteins | sample TARA_R110001606 | Tara Oceans TARA_R110001606 (sample SAMEA4398315) | marine metagenome | biome: Polar Biome; feature: [SRF] surface water layer (ENVO:00010504); material: water (ENVO:00002006), including particulate matter (ENVO:01000060) such as... | depth 5 m | reverse complement strand
GGAGGTCGCCGGGTACGGCCCGCCGTGAACCATGGCGTGGCACACCTCGACCCCGGTTGGCCAGCCGTTGGCGAGAATCCGCCCGGCCTTGCGCTCGAGTACCGGCATCAGCGCCTTGGCCGCTTGCAGGTCGCCGTCGTCCATCTGCAGGGTAATGGTCAGCTGGCCTTCGAGCTGGGCCGCGACACGCTTTACTTCATCCTGGTCGGCACACTCGATGACCAGCGAGGTAGAACCGAACACTTCTTCTTGCAGCTCGGTCTCGTTCAGGAAGTCGTTCGCCGTGGTGACAAACAGCCCCGCCTGGCACTGGTTGGGCGACTCGCCCACCTGGCCACGTGCGGCTTCACGCACCTTGCTGCTGTTGGACAGCTGGCCAACACCCTGCTGGTAAGCATCGTAGATGCCCGGCGTGAGCATGGTCTGGGGCGCGCTGCCCTTCACGCCTTCTGCAGCGGCCTCGACGAAGGCATCGAGCTCGGCGCCCTTGACCGCAATCACCAGCCCAGGATTGGTGCAGAACTGGCCTGCACCCATGTTGAGCGAGCCGACGAAGCCTTCGGCGATCTGCTTGCCGCGTGCCTTGAGCGCCTCGGGCATCAGGAACACCGGGTTGATCGAGCTCATCTCGGCATATACCGGGATCGGCTGCGGACGCGACTGAGCGGTCTTCATCAGCGCGGTACCGCCGCTCCGCGAGCCGGTAAAGCCCACCGCCTGGATACGCGGGTCGGCGACCAGCGCCTGGCCGATCTCGCTACCCGAACCGAACATCAGCGAGAAGGTGCCTTCAGGCAGCCCGCGCGCTTTCACTGCACGCTGTACCGCACGGCCGACCAGTTCGGAGGTGCCGGGGTGGGCGGAATGGCCCTTGACGATCACCGGGCACCCGGCGGCCAAGGCCGAGGCGGTATCGCCGCCGGCCACCGAGAAGGCCAGCGGGAAGTTGCTGGCACCGAACACCACGACCGGGCCCAGGCCGATATGGCGCTGGCGAAGGTCGGCGCGCGGCATCGGCTGGCGGTCCGGCATGGCCGGGTCGATGCGCACGTCGAGCCATTCGCCGGCACGCACCACGGAAGCGAACAGGCGCAGCTGGCCGCAGGTACGGCCGCGCTCACCTTCCAGGCGGGCCTTGGGCAGGCCGGACTCGGCCATGGCGCGCTCGATCAGTTCATCGCCGATGTCCTCGATCTCGCTGGCGATGGTCTCGAGGAATACCGCGCGCTCCTCGAGAGAAGTCTCGCGATAGGTGGCGAAGGCCGTCTCGGCGAGCTCACAGGCACGCTCGACCTCGGTCTTGGTACCACCCAAGTAGGTCGGCTCGAGGATCTCGTTGGTGGCCGGGTTGATGGCGTTGATGGGCTTGGAACTGCCGCTGACGGCGTCCTGGCCAATGAGTAACTTGCCTTCCAGAATCATGTCGAACTCCTTGCTGTTTGCTGTCAGAGCGATTTCACGTCGATAGGCGCGCTGTCCGCTTCAAAGCGTAGTGGATTGCGCAACGGACGGCCGAAATCGGCGAGGCTGATCTCGAAACGGTCACCCTCGCGGGTGCGAATGTCATCGGCGAAGCTCAGCGTGGCGGTGCCGAAGAAATGCACATGCACGTCGCCGGGCCGACGGAAACCGACGTATTTGAAGTGATGGTGCTCGAGGTTGGCCAGACTGTGCGCCATGTTGGCCTCACCGGTGAGGAAGGGTTTCTCCCATACCGTCTCGTTGTCACGCACGATACGGCTGACCCCCTCCAGATGCGCAGGCAGTTCACCTACCATTAGTTCGGGGCCGAAGCTGCAGGCCCGCAGTTTCGAGTGGGCCAGCCACAGATAGTTGAAGCGCTCGGTGACGTGGTCGGAAAACTCATTGCCGATAGCGTAACCCACCCGCCACGGGTGGCCGTCATCGCCAATCACATAGAGCCCGGCCAGCTCTGGCTCCTCGCCAGCGTCCTCGGCGAAGTGCGGCACGGGGATTTCGGCCTCGGGGGCCACCACGCAGGCGCCGTCGCCCTTGTAGAACCATTCCGGCTGGGCACCGGGGGTGCCAGCCTGGGGCTTGCCGCCCTCGACTCCCAACTTGAACATGCGCATGGAATCGGTCAGTTCGGATTCGCTGACTTGCGTCTTGGCATGCATGGCCGAGCGCGTGTCCGCGCTGCCCAGGTGGGTGAGTCCGGTGCCTGTGATCAGGCAGTGAGCCGGGTCCGGATGGGTCAGCGGGGGCAACAGGCTTTTTTCGTCGATCAGCTGGGCATAGTCGAGCTGGGTCTCGGTCGCTGCGGCTTCGACGATGTCGGCCAAGGAGCGTCCCGCGGCGATGGCGCGGCGGGCCAGGCTGTAGGTGTCTGCATCGAGCAGCCGAACTTGGCTGTCACTTTCGACCTGGGCGGCATGCACCTGGCCTTGATATACACATTGAATCAATCGCATGCGACCTCCGTTGGTTAGGTTCTCAATGACGCGTCGATGCCGAATCAGCCAAGCAAGGCCAAAAGGCCTACGGAAGACTCATCGGTTATGACTAAAGTCTAGATGAAAATAGATTCTAGTATACTAGTATATCTCATTGTGAAATAAGCTCAACCGATCGATCCGGTGAACGTTGCAGCGCTGAGTGCCAGTTGAGACTTGTCAGGCATAGGCATCGGATAATATCAATATAAAATTAAGGGTCTTAGCATGAGTGAGTGTAATTTGGTGCAGGCAAAGAAAGGATTCGTCCTGCTAGTCACGGCTTCCGCAATGATGATTGCTTTGGATTCTCAGGCTCAAAGCACAGCCACAATTAAGGTTGCAAATTACTTTGCCGAAGATCATCCACAAAACATCGCATTGCGGGAACATTTCAAGACATCAGTGGAAGAGAATTCCGACATGTCTGTGCAGATATTTCCCAATAGCGAACTGGGAGATGAGCGCCAGTACACTAATGGTGTGCGAAACGGCTCTATTGAGATGGTCGTTGCTGGCATGGGTCTCCAAACGGCAGAACCCAAGATTGGCTTTACCGAATGGCCGTTTCTTTTCGAAACATACGATCAGGCCAACACTTTGCTAAATGGCGTAGTCGGTGACGAAATCGAGCCGCTGTTCCGCAAGCTAGGTACGGAACCGCTAGGTTGGACAGCGAACGGCTTCCGAGTGGTCTCGAGCAATCGTCCGATCACTAGCATGGAGGACTTCGAAGGGCTTCGTATGAGGATGCCTAACCTTGCAATGTATGTAGATGTTGGCCAGGCACTGGGCGCCAACGTGCAAACGCTGGGTTTCTCGGAAATCTTTACGGCGCTGGAGCAGGGGGTCGTTGATGGTCAGGACAATCCTTATGCCACGCTTTACAATTCCGGTTGGTATGAAGTTCAAAGCAACGTTCTTGAAAGCCGGCACATGTTCAGCCCCAATATTTACCTCATGAATAAGAAGTTCTTCGATAACTTGAGCGAAGAGGACCAGGATGTCATCAAGCTAGCTGCCGAAGAAGCGATGGAAATGGAATGGCAACTCATGCAGGAGTCTGAAGAAGACATCAAGGCCAAGCTTAAAGAGGAAGGCCTGACTATTCATATGCCGAGCGATGATTTCCGCCAGAACATGGTCGATGCCATGGATCCTCTCTACGAAGATTTTTATGAAGAGTATGACTGGGCTAAAGACCTGGTAAACAAGGTAAGAACCTACTCGGAGCAGTAACGGTGTGCGGAGCCATGCCTGAAGCATGGCTTCGTAATAGTAGTCCCCCCCATCCCCGAGAAGCCGTTATGAATTTTAAGTTATTGAATGCTTTAGAGCATCTACTCAAGGGAACGATTTTCGTATCGCTAGCCCTGATGGTAATTTTCGTTTTTCTGAACGTAGTTCTGCGCTACATGTTCAATAGCGGGCTGGCCTGGTCGGGCGAGGTTGCTCGATATTTATTTGTGTGGATCATCTTTTTGGGCTCGGTGATCGCCGTTAAGGAACAGAGCCACCTTGGCGTAGACATCCTCGTCAGCAAGCTTAACCTGTCTGTGCAAAAGATTTTATATACAGTCTCGACAGTATTAATTGTGGGTGTGCTAGCTCTTGCGCTTGATGGCTTGCTCGGGCTCATCGAATTGAACGCAGGGATAGGTAGCCCGACATCTGATATTCCAGTGAATACCTATTACTACGCTGGCGCAGTTTCTGTCGTACTCATGTCGATCATCTTTGTGATCCATACGGTACGTTTTGTTTTATTCAACAAGAGTGCGCCGCCATGGGCAAGTTTGCCCAGCGACCATAAAGAGACGGAAAAAGCTATGGAGGAAGAGTCATGATCTGGCAGTTTTTGCTGGTACTGTTCTCGTTGCTGCTGATCGGGATGCCTGTTGCCTTCGCTATGATGATTGCTGCATCGGTCATGTTGTTTCTCGTAGGTATTTTCAACACGAGCACATTGGCAGAGTATCTTATTACCGGTGCCAACAGCTTTTCCCTTATGGCGATACCGTTCTTTATCCTTACCGGGGAAATCATGAACGCGGGAGGTGTCTCGAAGCGAATTGTCGATTTTGCCTCCTCCTTAGTGGGGCATTTCCGCGGTGGCCTAGGTTATGTAACAATCATTGCCGGTGTTGTGTTTGCTGGTCTGTCCGGCTCGGCCGTTGCCGATACCGCTGCACTGGGCGCTATTCTGATCCCTATGATGGTTGCCCAAGGTTACAATAAAAATAGTACTACGGGCTTAGTGGCGTCGGTAGGCATCATTGGTACAGTCATTCCCCCCAGTATCCCCATGATTCTGTACGGCGTAGTGGGTGGTGTATCTATTACTCAACTATTCATGGCGGGCATCGTCCCTGGGCTCATTATGGCCATGGGCATGATGCTGGTTTGGTATCTGTTATCAAGAAAGACATCAGCCGGCCGTGTTGAGAAGGCAACTGGACGCGAGCGCCTGCACTATTTCTTGCGTGCTTTCTGGGCGCTATTGCTACCGGGCATTATTATCATAGGGTTGCGCGGCGGCGTATTCACGCCGACCGAGGCTGGCGTGATCGCCGCCGTATATGCGCTGCTTATCAGCTTCGTCTACCGAGAGATCAAGGTCAGTCAACTTTATGATGTACTGGTCGGGACGGCGAAAACAACTGCAATTGTGATGTTGATCGCCTCTGCTGCAATTGTTACTGCGTATGCAATTACGGTGGCCCGTGTACCTGCGGAACTGGCAACAGTACTCGGAGGTATGACCGAAAACCCGACCGTCATGTTGCTGATTATCATGGCCTTCCTGCTACTTGTCGGTTGCGTAATGGATATGACTCCCGCAGTTCTAATTTTTGCGCCGGTGCTGATTCCTGTAGTTGAAAGTTTGGGCATCGATCCGGTCTATTTCGGTGTCCTCATGGTTATCAACCTGTCTATCGGATTAATTACTCCGCCAGTCGGAACTGTGCTCTATGTGGGCTGCAGTATAAGTAAAATAAGTTTGTTAGATATAACGAAAGGTATATGGCCGATGTTGGCAATGTATTTTGCGGTATTGATCAGTTTCATACTTTTCCCGCAGATAGTTACTGTTCCCATGGAATGGTTGTCAAAGTAGGTAAGCACTAATCAACTGATCAGAATTAACCAATATATAGCAGGTATAAAATGGATAGGTGTGCTTACTCAGGATTGAATTACCGCAAGGCTGTCAATGTCGAGGAGCTACGTGCGATTGCCAAGCGTCGTCTACCTAATTTTGTCTATGAGTATATTCATGGCGGCTCAGACGATGAAGTGACTCTTGAGCGTAATCGTGCGATCTTCGACAAGTATTACTTTACTCCCAGAACGCTAACGAAGGTTAGCAAGCAGCGCAGCCTGGAGACGTCAATTTTTGGTAAAAAAATTTCTATGCCAGTGCTGATCGGGCCTACCGGCTTCAATGGCATGGTGACTAAGGATGGTGATACGAAGTTAGCTAGGGCAGCGACACACTACGGTATTCCTTTTACCCTCAGCAATGCCTCGACCACCTCCTTGGAAGACATCTCTAAGATAGATGGCCTATGGCATTGGATGCAGATTTATTTCTATCGCAATCGTGATTACGTTAAAAAGTTAGTCGAGCGCTGCAAGGAGGCCAATTACGATACGATCGTTGTTACTACCGACAGTGCTATATTTGGTAACCGTGAGTGGGACAGAAGAAACTATTCACGACCTTTAGTGCTAACTATGAGAAACAAGTTGCACGTGTTAACCAAGCCGCGCTGGCTCAATGATGTACTAATTCCCGATGGCATACCTCAATTCAAGAATCTTGGCGACCTGCTGCCTCCTGGCGAGACGTCGGTAAAGGGCGCAGCCGCTGTGTTAGGCCAACAGCTCGATCCTTCGCTTAACTGGGATGACATCCGTTGGCTCCGGGACGAGTGGAAGGGCCGGCTTGTCATAAAAGGTATTCTGTCTGTCGAAGAAGCAGCCACCGCAGTAGAAGTCGGTGTCGACGGGATCGTACTCTCGAACCATGGCGGGCGTCAGTTGGATTACTCCGTTTCCCCGATGGAGCTAATTGCCGATATCAGAGCAGAAGTCGGGAATCAGCTCGCCATACTCGTCGACAGTGGCTTCCGACGTGGCAGCGATGTCCTGAAGGCCCGGCTATTGGGAGCCGACGCTGTGTTACTCGGCAGAACCACACTCTATGGCTTAGGGGCAGGTGGCCAGGAGGGCGCTGAGCATGCATTGAACATCATCCGTGAGGAGATGGATCGAATACTCGGCCTCCTAGGCTGTAACGACCTCTCGGAACTCGATTCTGCATCTCTAATGGTGTCATCGTCTCGTTGATGTTTGCCCACTTTCCATCAGCATGGAACTAGTTATGGATACTCAAAACATTCCGAATGTTCTTGTTTTTGGCCCCAAGTCCCCCGATATTCTTGAGGCAATAAGCGAATTCGCGAATCCTATCGCCTACTGGCTGCATGGCTCTCTTGAGGCGTGTCTTGAAGCTTGTGAAGGCAATTTCCGTGCCGTGGTGAATACAGGAGAACAGCAAGTAAGCGCCGAACTTATGTCGCGGCTGCCTGCGCTGGAAGTCATAAGCTGCTTTGGGGTGGGGTATGACGGTGTCGATGTCGGCGAGGCCTCCCGGCGTGATATTGCCGTAACTAACACGCCGGATGTATTGACTGAAGATGTCGCCGATCTAGCAGTGGGGCTAACGCTTGCGGTAAGGCGTAATATCGTTGCTGCGCACAGATACGTTTGTGACGGCTCCTGGGAAAGGCAAGGCCCCATGGCGCTCTCAGCTCAGGTCAATGGCAAGCGTGTTGGCCTGGTCGGCCTGGGGCGCATTGGCAAGGCTATCGCTCGCAGGCTGCAGGCGTTTCAGTGTATTTTGCAATATTATGCAAGCACTGAAAAACCTGAGTTGCCATATCGCTTTTATAGTGACTTGGTTCGACTTGCTGAGGAGAGTGACATTCTAATCGTGACGTTGCCGGGCGGTGCTAACACTGACAAGATCATAAACCGTGAGGTCATGCTTGCTCTAGGCAACACTGGCTGTCTGATCAATGTCTCACGAGGCAGTGTGATTGATGAAGATAGTCTTATCGAGCTTCTCGAGACCCGAGCCTTGGGGGCGGCAGGTCTTGATGTCTTTCGCAACGAACCACATGTGCCTGAACCGCTAAAACACATGCAAAACGTCGTTCTGCAGCCACACGCCGGAAGTGGAACTTGGGAGACCCGTTTTTCCATGCGTGATTTGGTGGTTGAAAATTTGCGCTGCCATTTCAATGGGTTGCCATTAATAACGCCGGTTAACTAACTAGTGAGATATTGATGATAGCCTTCGTTTCGTACTTGAGTGGCTTGCTATAGTCACTTAAGCGAAGCTGATATCGGTGAATTTATGGCCCTGCTGGAATATTGAGTATGAATATAATGAAGAGCAATCAAGCAGTCTCTACGAGCAGCTTCGCATACGCCACTATACGTGACAGGATAATTAACCTGTCCCTGAAGCCGGGAGAAAAGATTTCGGAAAAAGAGCTTGCTGATGAATTCAGTCTTAGCCGGACGCCGATACGGGAAGCGATGATCCGGCTCCAGTATGATGGCTTCGTGGATATCCTTGCACAGCGGGGTACTTACGTCACGCCAATTAAGAAGGATACTGTGATGGCGGCGCATTACGCGCGTTCCACACTTGAGTGTGCCCTAGTCCAGGATGCAGCTAGGCAATGTACTGAACAGCAGATCATTGATCTGAAGATAAATCTTGATGAGCAGGAAGCTGCCTGTCGTAGAAAGACCTACCTTGACATCGAGCGCCTTGACGAAGAACTACACGCTAAAATAGCGGAAGCAGCCGGTTATAGTGCAGTATGGGACGTTATTTATCCTGTACGTCTACATATCAACCGTGTACGGATGCTATTTCTTGAAGAGCAGCGTATTCCATCCATTATCAGTGAGCATGCTGCCTTGATAAGTGCCATTGAGTCTCGCGAACCGGCACAGGCGCTAGATGCCATGCAAATTCATCTCTCTTATATTCAGACGAACCTAGCCAAACTGGCTGATGCTTACTCGGAATATATTAATAGCTAGTAGGGGATTGAAAGTTAATACCTAACAGGTCGCCGCACACAGAAGTACAGTGTTTCCCTCCCGTCAGGTTGCGCGGGGTCGGTGGCCGACAGATTGAAACTACGCACCGGGATAAGCCCCAGAGATAGAACTAATCGGCCGCAATTTTTTCCACTGCGCTGAGCCCGCCTTTTTCATCGGGGGGTGAACGATCGTTTTGAATCTACAGCGAATTGCTCAAAAATAAAGTTATCACCCCCGGCCAAGGCCTGCCGCCAGTGTTTCCGGTCGTCCTCCACAACGGCTCGAAACCTTGGACGGCACCGCTGGATATCTACGAGATGGTTACACCGGAACCGCCGGGCTTTCTGCAGGTCTACCAGCCCCACCTACGCTATTACCTAGTCGATGAAGCGCGCTATCCTAATGACGAATTGGGCTTGCGCCAGACGCCGTTGAGCGGAGTGTTTAGTATCGAGAAAGCCTCTACTGACCGACAAGGGTTACAGCAGGCGGTCGATCGGATTGTGGCGATTATTCAGGCCGATCCGAACAAAGAGCGTATCGACAAGATCATTACCCGCTGGTTAAAGCGCCATCTACAGCGGCTCGGAGCTGACGTAAACTTAGATCAGCTCAATAGTTTGGTAAAGGATAAAGGTATGTTGGCAGAGAACCTAGAGAACTGGGCTCATAAAGAGCGCCAGAAGGTTTTGCAGGAAGCTGAGAAGAGCGCATTTGAAAGCAAACGTAACGCAGCCCGCAAGCTGATAGCGCTGACCGAAATTAACGATCAGCTGATCGCAGAGATTGAAGAGCTGCCGATTGAAGAAGTGGAAAAACTACGTGCCGAGACTCAGCACTGATTCCACGGACTCCCCAACGCCTTCAGGATAACGGGAGGGAAGTACAAGACAGCACACAGGCTCAGGCGTTGATAGACAACCTGCCGACAGAAGAGGCGCTGATAGCTGACAAGGGCTATGACAGTGAGCGTATCCGTGAGCAGGTCGAAGCAAAGGGCATGCGCCCCGTGATTACACGAAAGCGCAATTCAAAAAAAAGAATAACAGTTTAGACAAAGGGTTATCTCGCTATCGGCATCTCGTCGAGAACGCGTTTGCCCGATTGAAGCCGTATCGCGCGATAGCGATGCGGTATGACAAACTCAAACGAAACTACGAAAGCATGGTGGCCTTGGCCTGCGGTTTTTTACGGCTACCCATGTGAAAGGTCAACAGGCCCTAACCGACAGTTCTAGCCTGAAAAGAGATTTGTAGGTTCCTAAACCACAATCTCTTTTCAGAAAACTGATTCTAACAATCAGTGATTTAGCCGCCGTAACAAATCGGGGGTCAATTTCTCCACATCTGTTATACCAAGCAGCGCCATGTTGCGCTCTATTTCGCTACCTAGAAGCATGGCAGCCTTTTTCACACCGGCTTCACCAGCGACACTGGCCGCATAGTTAAAGGGACGACCAATAAACACAAAGCTTGCACCTAACGAAAGTGCTTTGAGTACTTGGCTACCGCGTCGAAAGCTGCCGTCGATCATCACCGGCACTGCTCCAGCGACCGCCTCCAGCACTTCAGGCAACATAGTGAGTGGGGCTACAGTGCCATCGAGCTGTCGGCCTCCATGATTGGAAACTATTAAACCATCGGCACCCGCGCTAACAGCACGCCGTGCATCGTCTGGGTGCAGAATACCTTTTACCACTAGATTACCTTTCCACCGTGTCCGAACCTGATCGAGCGTCGACCAATCAAGATGCCGGCGGCCAGAAAAATCACGATTGACGTTCTTTGCCAGTACCGGCACACCACGTGTCGCCGCATTATTTTCGAAATGCGGAACACCGTGATGCCACAATGTCTTCAGAAAAGTGCCGAATAGCCATCGCGGCCGCACCAAGCCATCCCAAGCTAGCCGTAGACTTGGGCGTAATGGCGAAGAGAAGCCCGCACGACGATGATTCTCAGGATTCGGTGGTACAGCGTAGTCCACGGTGACCACCAGATTGGTAAATCCGGCCTGCTCAACACGTGCCAGCAAGGCGTCGATTTCCTCCGGGGTTCCGGGAAGGTAAGCCTGGAACCAATCCGAGCCATTTGTCCCCGAAAGCTCTTCCATGGGGATCAACGATGTACCACTGACAATCATGGGGATGCCGCTGTCTGATGCTGCTTGCGCCAGTACCTGGTCTCCCCGATAGGCAGTTAGGGCGCTAATACCCATGGGTGCTATACCAAAAGGGTAGGCATAGCGGCGGCCAAGGAGCTCGGTTTCAGTCGACACGCCAGAGACATTCACTAATGCGCGCGGAAGAAATGCGTATTGATCGAAGGCTTCATGGCTTGAGCGGGCAGTGCTGCCGTCTTCAGCCACACTCGCCACGTAACCGAACAGCGGTCGTGGTAGGTGGCGCTTAGCTGCTCGCTCGAAATCGTCAAGACTCAAGATGTGTTCTAAGCGATGAGGCATCATGCCTCCTTAGTATCAGCAGTAACCCGACGCCAAGCGTCTTCATTCACAGCATTGAGAGGACCGCTTCCGGTTAGCGCTCCCAATAGGTTATCGACTGCCAACTGAGCCATAGACTCACGGGTTTCATGGGTCGCAGAGCCTATGTGTGGCGTCGTCACGACATTGTCCATGGCTGCCAGAGGCGAACTGGATGGGAGAGGTTCTTCGGCGAATACGTCTAGTCCAGCGGCACGTATTTGGCCGGAGCGGAGTGCCTCGATCAGTGCGGGCTCGTCGACCACTTTACCTCTCGCTATATTGATTAGTGATGCCGTCGGTTTCATCCGTGCTAGAGCATCTGCGTCAATTAAGTGATGTGTATCGCTATTATAGGGCACGCTGAGGCAGACGATATCTGCTTCGGCTAACAGGTCCTTCAGCTCACGCCTTTGCGCCCCTAACTGCTGCTCAAGCGCAGGCTTGGATGAGGCGGCGGTATAGAGAATGGGCATACCAAAACCCAACGCCCCACGCCGGGCAATCGCCGCACCAATACGGCCTGCACCCACAATGCCTAGGGTTTTGCTGTGTACATCCACTCCGAAGTGCTCGGCACCGATATGTGCTCGCCAGCCGCCATCGCGGACAAGGTTGGCTAGTTCGACTAGCCGCCGCTGCGTAGCCATGATTAACGCAAATGCCGTATCGGCAGTGGTTTCAGTTAACACATCGGGCGTATTGCAGAGAAGAATGCCGCGCCGGTTAAGTGCCTCAAGAGGCAGGTGGTCATAGCCCACTGAAATAGTGGAGACCACTTGTAGCGCTGGTGCCTCGGCCAACATTGCCTCGTTGAGCTCCAGCTTGCCGCCAATTAGGCCATGAGCCTTGGAAAGCGCTGCCATAAAGTCAGCGCGGTTTGATTCGTCCACGTCCTCGAAGTAGTCGACCTCGGCAACCTCGGAAAGCGCCTCAAGCTGAGCCTCACTGAGCCGTCGTACGGCGACAATACGCCACGATTTCGTTTGCTCAGCCATGACTCGCCTCATCTACGCCTTCCATTTGGAATCCTGTCGCTTTAAGCGAAGACACGAGTTCAGACGCACGCTGCTCCTCCAGCTCCACTAAGGGCGGTCGCACACGCCGCCAAGCGTCTTTTCCCGAGAAGTAAGCTGTTGCCGCCTTCATGGCAGGGATCAGTGGGTACTGTTCAAACAGGTCGCGCACAACATTAAGGCGCTGTTGATGCTCGTCGGCATCGTCCGCCTGCCAATGCCGGGCCAACTCAACGATGGCCGCCGGATTGACATTGGCTGTGGCACTAATGCAGCCAGCGCCGCCTGCCCGCAAGGTATCAAGCAAGAACCGCTCGCTGCCCGCATACACGGCAAAATCTTGTCCGGCAAAGCGCTCTGTTAACGCTTGGGTATGGGCCCAGTCCCCGCCGCTGTCCTTGATACCAGCAATAATGCCCGGGAAGGCTTCGCGCAAACGTTCGATCAGTTCAAACGAGAGCGGCACTTGAGTCACAGGAGGGATATGGTAGAGGTAAATCCTCAGACGCGAATTTGCGACACGGTTGATCACCTCGCTGTAGTAACGAAACAAGCCTTCGTCGCTAACGCCCTTATAATAGAAGGGCGGTAGCATCAGCACACCTGCACAGCCAGCGTCCACCGCCTCGCGTGTCAGCGCCACGCAATCATCAATTGTACAGCTCCCGGTGCCGGGCATAATCCTGGAGGGATCGACACCGCCCTCCACCAGCGCTTTTAACAGCGTCTGCTTTTCAGACACTGTCATTGAATTGGCCTCGGAATTGGTGCCGAACACGGCCAAGCCAACGCCATTTGAAGCCAGCCACTGGCAATGCGCTACAAAACGTTGGGTATCCGGCGCCAAGTCGGCGCCGAAGGGGGTAATGACGGGTGACCAGACGTCTCCACTCAATTGTGACATGACCTTCTCCTTATTGTTTATTATTCAATTAGTGCCAAGGCTCGATGGCGTAGCGCTCAAGCGCAGCCTGATCAAATCCAAAGCCAAGGCCGGGAGCGGTAGGTAGCAATAGTTGTCCGTCGGCAAACTCCAGCTGTGTATCCACAAGCCGCCTGAAGTTAAGCACCTGATCGTCGGCAAAGAACTCGACCATCTTCACGTTGGGCGCCGATGCCACCAGGTGGATATGCAAGTCGTGGAACCAGTGCGGATAAATATCCACTCCATAGCTGGCAGCCGTTGCGGCGATACGCCGAAACTCTGTGATACCTCCACAAACCGCCGCATCGGTCTGCAAAATCATAGCGGCTTCCTTCTCTAACAGTTCCTTAAAGCGCCAGCGACCTGCTTCAATTTCGCCGGTGGCCACCGGAACTGGGGTGCGCTCCGCCAAGCGGCGATGATTGTCGATGTCATCAGGACTGAAAGGCTCCTCGATCCAGAACGGATTATAGGGCTCGGCCATACGCATAAAGGCCAGAGCTGACGGCAGATCCCGCCAGGCATTGTTGGCGTCCATCATCACTTGCACATTGGGGCCCACCGCCTCGCGAACTGCCGCCAGACGTGCCTCCTCTCCAGCCAAATCTTCTCGGCCCACTTTCATCTTCACTGCGGTGAAGCCCTTTGCTACGTAGCCGGCCATTTCTTCACCAAGCATCGCGGGCGTTTTGCCGTCCAGGTAGTAGCCCCCACTGGCATAAGCCGGCACGCTGTGGGTATTGCTGGCGCCCAGATACTTATAGAGTGGAAGTTTCGCCGCACGGGCGTTACGGTCCCACAGCGCGGTATCCAAAATACTGATGGCGCGCATCACTGAACCGCTGCGACCATGCAGCAGCGATTCCTGGTACATTGCCTGCCACAGTGCTTCAGTCGCATGAGCGTCCGCCCCCAACAGCACCGGCTTCAGTAGCTCCCTTACTGCATTAGCTACTAGTGAGCCAGCATTGTTGCCGCCATAGCAAAATCCAATGCCTATATGGCCATCATCGCCAACCACTTCGACGAGCACATAATCACGCTTGAGTACCTGACGATTGGAAAAGCTAGTGGGGTTATCCAGCGGTACATTGACCGTTCTAGCACGCACTTCGGTTATTGTTGTCATGATGAAGCCTCGTATTAAGAGTGGGGTTATTCTGTCTGAGTACGTGGGCGCATTGCAGCCCGCACCCAGCGGAAGAAGGGTGTCGCTTGGAGTACTGAGAGGGCGGCAATGCAGAGAAGCACGACAGCGATAGGGCTGGTCAAAAAGATGCTCAAGTTGCCTTGCCCGATTAGCATCGATTGCTGGTAACTTGTCTCCATGACTGGGCCGAGAATCAAACCGATTACCATCGGTGCTGGTGACACACCTGCTTTATTCATCCAATAGCCAAACAGACCGAAGCCCAACATCAGCCCAACCTCAAACAAGCTGTTGTTGATAGCAAAGGCGCCAATCACGCACAGCGTAATGATCGAGCAAGCCACAAAGCTGTCTGGTACACGTGTCACACTTACGCAGAGTCGAGTAAACAGCAGCCCCACTAGCAGTAGTCCAATGTTGGCAAAAATCACCGCCCAGATAAGGGTATAAGTGACATCTCCATAGTCCGTGAGCAGGTTAGGCCCTGGTAGAATACCCTGGACCATTAGCGCACCGAGCAGAATGGCGGTAGAGGAACTGCCAGGAATACCCAAGGCAATAGTGGGTATCAAAGCACCGCCCACTACCGCATTGTTAGCCGCTTCAGGTGCCGCCACCCCAGCGATGTCTCCCTTGCCAAAGCGGCTCTTATCTTTGGCAAAGCGTTTGGCTTCGTTGTAAGCGAACCAACTGGCAGTATCGCCACCAGTGCCCGGAATTAGGCCGGTGATGATGCCAATGCCACTGGAACGCAAGATGTTGGGTAACAAACGGCGTATCTCAGCGAGCGGTGGAATCAACCTATCGGTGATTTTGCTTGCCACCTTCTGGGCACCATGGGCATTCTCGATCAATATCAACGCCTGTGGGATCGAGAACAAACCGATCAGCGCTACGGTAAACTCGATACCCGAGAACAAGTTAATGACATCGAAAGTCATCCGTGGCGTGCCGGTGATCAGATCCATGCCTACCGTGCTCAACAGTAGACCCAAGGTGCCCGAGAGCAGACCACTGATTACCGAACCTTGTGATAAAGATCCAATGATGGTGATGCCCAATACGGCGATCGCAAACAGCTCGATAGGGCCAAACTTGAGCACCAATACACCAAGCAACGGTGCTGCTGTGAGCAATGCGATGCCACTCAAAAGGCCACCGATAAAAGAAGCGAAGAGCGACACACCTAACGCTCTCCCGGCTTGGCCCTGTTGCGATAGCGGGAATCCATCGAGAACTGTCGCTGCGGCCGAGGGGGTGCCGGGCGTCTTCAACAAAATAGCGGCGATTGAGCCACCGTAGGAGGCGCCCACATAGAGTGAGGCCAACATGCTAAGACCCGACGCGGGGTCCATGCCAAAGGTGAGGGGTAATAGCAGCGCCAGCGCCATGGTCGCTGAGAGCCCTGGCATGGCACCCACGAACAGCCCCAGGAGGGTACCGCCCAGGATCAGGGCAATGTTGGTGAACGACATGACGTTGGTCAGGCCCACCAAAACAAGATTATCCATATGACTAGACTCCAGAAGCCTGCGTCAGGCACCCACCCCCAGCACGTTATTATTGCTTGCTAAGCAATACGAACCGGGGACAAGAAGTGCTCTAATTGTCGTTATGAGGAAAATTGGGGCGGCAGTAGGGGGACAGGTAGGCCCAGAAAGCCGATGAAAACCGCACATACCACCGTGATCAGCAGCACGATGCCTATGGCGGCGAAGCGCCATGAAACATGCCCGATCATCGCCAATGCTACGACCATGAAGCCAACAGTGGCGATCAGGTACCCCAATATCGAAATGCTATAAAGGTAGGCCGCGGCCAGCAGGAAGGTCAGCATGGCCTTCCATGGCTTGCGGCGCCTAGCCTGACCGTTCACGGTTGCCTCCTCCGAAAGGGCATTATGAGTAGAGGTTGCTGCTCCATCAGCCGACATCTGGCGACGCCGCCGGATACTAAATACCTCCTGACCCACCATTGCAGCTCCTAATAAGGCCACAACAACCGAATAAATAAGGGGCATGTTCGCCGCCTTAGCGGGATAGCCCATCGCAGTGATATAAAAGGTCGCTGCAATGCCTATGGCAAAAAACCCCAAGACCAGACGACTTATGTTCATTTCATACCCCTTTGTCGATTCGCCATTTCCCTCTGCCGGTGCAGCGACTTACTGGTTGACCTCATCTTTGACATCAGCCCAGATCTCTTCGAATTGGCCTTCCATGTCCTGCATCATCTGGCCGTAGTCGTCACCGGTCTGGATGTCGAGATTCATGGCACGTTCCTGAGCCGTCTGCTGGAACTCCTCGTTATCTTTTAGGGCTTCAAAGGCAGCAATAAGCTCATCGCGTGCTTCATCAGGAATGTCTGCGGGTGCGCTGTAACCGCGTGAAGAGCCAGCCACGACATCAATATCTTTCTCAATCATGGTGGGCACATCAGGCAGGATATCCAGACGCTCTTTGGTGAAGACGGCGAGAGGGCGCAGGCTGCCCGACTGGATGTGGCCATAGACATTACCAAGGTTATTGAAACTGGCGTCGACCTTGCTTCCCAAGGCTGCTGTTGCGGAGGGCCCATCGCCCTGGAAAGGGACTTTTTGGAAGGACAGCCCCGTTGCCTTCTCAATCATGATGGTCGAGAAAAAGTCATCTCCACCGACGCCTGAGTTTGCCACCGTAATCTGGCCCGGGCGTTCCTCGGCAGCAGCGAGAAAATCTTCCACTGTTTGATAGGGGCTGTCTTCCGGCACCACGATAACGCCTGGGTCGGTTACCACGTTGGCGATGGGTGTAAGCTCGTCGATTGAGTAATTAATAGCGTCATTCATGATGTAGTTCGTCATCAGCATCGGGGTATTGGTGATGCTAATGACGCTGCCATCATTTGCCGACTGTTGGGTTAGGCGGGTCCAGGCAATCGCGCCTGTGGCGCCGGGAATGTATTCATTAATAAATTCCACGCCCAGGGATTCTCGCAAAAATGGTTGGGTCAACTGAGCCAAGGTATCGCTACCTCCACCTGCCTTAAATCCTTGAAGCACCTTAATCTCATCGGCTGCTGAATACTCCGCCTGAGCGGCGCCTGAAAGCATCAGGGCGGATAGTAGGGACGCTGTGTAAATGCTACGGATTTGCATTGTTATTTCCTCAAGTGCTGTTTGTCGTTGTGATGCACATGGTTGCGCAAGGCGTGCTTGCACTATCCAACGTAGTTGCATATCAATAATATTGTCAATAATATTATTAATAATCTTGCCAGCTAGATTTATACCGCCTAGCCTAATGATCAAGAACCGTCTTTACGGACCCCTCCGAGAAACCGCGAACAAAATAGAGGAAACCGCAATGAGCCAGAACTTTAAAAACAATAGCAACGGCAAAGAGCGTCATGAATCGACATCTGAAGGCCCTACCTTGGGCATGTCCAATCGACTAACCAACTATGGTGATGCAGACTTTTCGCTCTTTCTGCGCAAGGCCTTCATCAAGGGCATGGGTTATACGGATGATGCACTCTCGCGTCCGGTCATTGGGATTGCCAATACCTACAGTGGCTACAATGCCTGTCATGGCAATGTGCCTGGATTGGTCGAGAGCGTTAAGCGTGGCGTCATGCTCGCTGGCGGGTTACCGGTAGACTTTCCCACCATTACCCTTCATGAATCTTTCGCTAACCCCACCAGCATGTACCTGCGTAACCTTATGGCATTGGATACGGAGGAGATGATTCGTGCCCAGCCGATGGATGCCGTGGTACTGATCGGCGGTTGCGATAAGACCGTGCCCGCGCAGTTGATGGCTGCTGCTAGCGCCGGTGTTCCGACAGTCCAAGTCGTTACCGGGCCCATGCTTGCAGGCTCACACCGTGGTACGCGCGTCGGAGCCTGCACCGACTGTCGCCGTTACTGGGCCTCCTACCGTGGTAATGACATCGACGAAGCGGAAATTAACGAAGTCAACGACAAGCTGGTCCCTACCGTGGGTACTTGCTCGGTAATGGGCACCGCAAGCACCATGGCCTGCCTAGCCGAGACACTGGGAATAATGCTGCCCAACAGCGCCACCGCCCCGGCCGTCTACGCTGATCGGCAGCGCATTGCCGAGCAGTCAGGCGCCCAAGCCGTCGCGCTTGCCCACGCAGGCGTTACGCCAGATCAAATTCTCACCCCTGAAGCTTTCGAGAATGCCCTGCGTGTACTGCTCTCCTTAGGCGGCTCCACTAATGCCTTGATTCATCTGACCGCTATCGCAGGGCGCTTGGGCATCGACATTGATCTTGAGGCATTTGACCGAATGAGCCAGGAAACCCCTGTACTGATGGATCTCAAGCCATCAGGAGAAGGGTACATGGAAGATTTGCATCGAGCAGGCGGCCTGCCCACCTTGCTACGTGAGTTAAAACCGTTGTTACACTTGAACGCCATGACCATCAATGGCCATACCCTGGGTGAAAATATCGATGCCGCCGTCCATCTCATCGACCAAAAAGTCGTGCGGCCCATGCACAGCCCGGTCTACGCTCAGGGGGGCATAGCCGTATTGCGCGGCAACTTGGCACCGTCCGGCGCCATTATTAAGCAGTCAGCCGCCTCGACCGAACTTATGACACATCGCGGTCGTGCTGTCGTGTTTACGGGGCTAGAAGACCTGGCGAACCGCATCGATGATCCAGATCTGGATGTGCAAGCTGATGACGTGCTAGTACTACAGAATATCGGTCCCAAGGGAGCACCGGGTATGCCCGAAGCGGGATACATCCCGATTCCCAAGAAACTCGCCGCTCAAGGCGTCAAAGATATGGTGCGCATTTCCGACGGACGCATGAGTGGCACTGCGGCAGGCACTATCGTGCTCCACGTCTCCCCAGAATCCGCTGAGGGCGGCCCCCTTGGGTTGGTGCGCGATGGCGATTTCATATCGCTGGATGTTGCTAACAATCAGTTGAACCTAGAAGTGGATAACAATGAGCTTGATGCTCGACGCCAAGCCTTCAAGGGTGAGGAGGGCGGGGCACCCCTATTGGGCTATCGACGCCTGTTTATGGAGCAAATCCTTCAAGCCGAGGAGGGCTGCGATTTTCGCGCTTGCCGACCTGAACCTACGTGCCGGATACCGAGACAGCATGAAGCCTGAAAGCGATTTTGATACACTTACTTTCCTTGTGCACTGCAATGAATGCTGAGAAAGCCATCATGAACCGAACTGTCCAGCCGCTCACCGCAAGTGGCGCCGTGACTAAATCCGCTACATCTGCAAACGGTGTCGATGACATCGTGAGCGCTGTAGAAGAGGATATTGTGCTCGGCCGATTGCACCCGCGTGAGCGGCTGGTCGAAGAGGCCATGATGGAGCGCTTCGACTGCAAACGACACGTTGTTCGCCAGGCTCTCTTCCAACTTGATACCATTGGATTGACTGAGCGCATCAAAAACAGAGGCGCTTTCGTCAGGAGTTATCCGCCGGAAGAGGTTGAGGATATCTACGCTATGCGCGAGATTCTCGAACTAGCGGCAGTCAGTAGGCTGCCATTGCCGGCTCCGCAGGAATGGCTTACAGAGCTTGAGGAGGTTCATCAGTGTCACAGCGAAGCTGTGGACGCTCACAACCTTAGGCAGGTGTTTCATATGAACATCGCTTTTCACCGCACCTTATTCAGAGCCTGCGGGAATGAATACTTGTACGCTACCATTAATGAATTCGCTCAGAAGGCTCATGGCATCCGCTTCATCGCGATTACGGATCGCGATGCTCTAGCTCAAGCCAGAAATGAACACCAGTTGATGATTGACGCCATTCGCGACGAAGACCGCGAACGCCTGTCTGAGCTGTGTCGCCAGCATCTACTACCCTCCAAAAAGCGCTACTTAGAACTTTTTTCTGGAACTCAGGATTAAGTGGCTCAGCTTGTAGAAACTTGTGTGTCTTAGCTACGTTTAAAAATTAGCTACGTTTAAAAAGTCGTCAAACATCATAAAGCCCAGCCGGTCGCTGGGCTTTATCTTATTGATGGATAGAATGCTGCGGATTTTTTAGATGTTTGCCTGCCATGCAGCCAGAGCCTCAGGGTTTAGGTCGATCATCATAGTTGTTGTTAGAGTGTCGCTCTGTTGAATTGCGCGGAGTGTCCTGCGGCTCTTGTGTGTTCGGTTCGGTGCACTTAACATTTCAGTATCAGAGGCTTTGATTAAAACAGCCGAGCAACCTACGCATTGGCATGATGCTTGATACGCTAGTGGCGATGGCATCTTCCCCTTCGGCCCCGCAGACATGGCGCAATAGCGCCTCCAAACCTTCCGGTTTAAACATCCAGTGTGGAAAATGCGCCTTATTTGGGTGCCAGCGCATGGCTATGAATCAGCCCTAGCGTATGCGCATAGTGCCGCAGTAACGTGCTTGGCTCTCGATGCCCGATCCACTTGGCAACATGCAACAATAAAGAGCCTCTTTTAAGCGTGTCGTGCCTCTCGGCGCCACAGAAGTATCTCAAAGTATCTCGCAAAGACATCGGCTGAAACATCCAATGATGACAATGCTGAAGCGAATCCCTGAAATCGTCGTGCTGCGCAGCATGCAACCTCAGCAGCGTCTAGGATACAGCGGCATGGCGCAGACCATGGAAATCAATATCTTCGCCAAGTAAATAAGCCCCATGGCCCTCTCTTCGCTATTTTTGGTTGAATAGCGCCTTGCTGAAGACGGCTTCTGTGCCTGCAAAGGTGCAGGCAGGTGCCTACACTCACCGTTTCGCCGAGCCGTATCACTGGGTGTTGGTTCAAAGGTGGGTCAGCGTGCTGGGTGTGGTCCTGTAAGGCGGCGATGAGTTCATCGGGCACCTTGGCAGGCGTAAGGTCAAAGCTGACCAGTTTAGCGCCCCCACGTGTTGAACGAATGGGTCGCCAATCACTATTGGCTTGGTCAAGGCGTAGTAAACAGGTAATAGGGGAGAGGGGCTCTGTTATCCTCTGCAAACGGCCTTGGCACTTTTTGTGCAAATGGAGCGTAGGGTGAAAGATTTCAAATCCCTGGTTGGCTAAATTTTCAGCGGCATGAAAGGACTCCCCTCCCTTGCAATGAACGGCATACCAGCTGGTGTTCGTTTGTTTCTGCTCCATTGCGGTTAGTCTACCGCCAGAGGAATCATGGATGATGTTTTCATATAGCTTTCAAGTGGTTGAGTGTATATTGTTGTGCTTTAGGTCGCCCGAAAGGGCGGTTGAGCGGCCTACCCCCTTTGGTGCT
>TARA_R110001606_G_scaffold355847_1_pt1 | contig 21395 bp, 24 predicted proteins | sample TARA_R110001606 | Tara Oceans TARA_R110001606 (sample SAMEA4398315) | marine metagenome | biome: Polar Biome; feature: [SRF] surface water layer (ENVO:00010504); material: water (ENVO:00002006), including particulate matter (ENVO:01000060) such as... | depth 5 m | reverse complement strand
GCTGCCGCCTTATAGGGCCAGCCATTATCTGCCGAAACTTTTGTAGTTTCTATCAAATAGCTGCAAAAAGCCTCAATACGTTGAAATTAAGCTGATTTTTAAAAGTGAGGATTGGTGATTAAACCTAAAAACAGAATAAAAAGTCCTATTTGAAGATTTTTTGAAAAAAAGTAGACTTTATTTTAGGTCTAACTGATTTTAGAAGATTCTTATCAATTCTTCCCTTGCCTCTTGGATTAGGCTTTCAATTTTTTCAACCCCTTTGGGTGTATCTTCAAAGTCCGTTTCTGACACCTCCATTAAGTTGTAGATGGTTTGAAGATACTCAATTTCATCATCTTCGTAGCGGTTGCCCTCCAAGGTCTGTTTGACCTCTCCTTTGATCTTGAAGTATTGCTGTATGGTATGGCTGAAATCCATACTTTAAAGCTACGTAGACAATTGAACTTTTCAAATACAGCTAGTAGACGAAAAAAAAACGTGACTCCTCGCATTTAAGAAAATTTATTACCTCTCGTTCATTTTGATACAGCGTTCTTTGACCAAACTAAAAAAAAACTAATATGGAAGGTGAAAAAACAGTGGTTAAAAGAGTGTCGTTTGAAGGAACAACAGCAACCATCAACGAAAATGCATTATTAGAGGAGGTCAAAGCAGAAAACCCTGATTGCAATGTGTGGCGTAATGAAATGCATCCCTATGTAGGTTCATTTGTAGTGGTTCCATTTACTGTAAGACCTATTCAAGAATCAGAGTCTTTTGATATGGAGGACTTGTTTTTTTTCGGTGGCAGTTCGGAGAATGACTAATTGTTTCAGATGTTCTTAAGCTGATTATGTACTCTGATATATTCGTGTTTGGCTTGGATATAACCATACCTATAACCGATATACAGAGATGCACCCATTAGTAGCAACGTAAGGAGGAACCAGACTATAAACCTGTTCCTCCTTTGTTTATCTTCGATCAGAATCATTATCTTAAGATAGACAATTATCAGCCATGGGACTAAGTATTTTAGAAGTGCTCGACAATTTAATGAACCTGTCAATTAAGGAACTGGAACAGGAGAAGGAAAGAATATTGGAACTACAAAAGGAACACCCGGACAACCACCCGGTTGTATATCGGTTGGCTCTTGGTGCCTGCGATGAGGTGATGAAATGGAAAAATAGTTGATTTTTTCTCTTTGGTTTTTTCAACTGTATCTACATCTTTGGGGTATGTATTTTTACATATCTGAAAAAAGCTTGAGACTGTTGATCAAGCTTTTGAAATGGATGGTTGCAATTACCATCCTATTGCTTACCGCCTTCTGAATAGAAGTCGGAAAATTGAAATCCCAAATTTTTCTTAGTAATTCAATCCATTGTACGGCTTGTAAGCAAAATTTGGATTAGTAAATAGCTTACAAAGGGGCTTCGGCCCCTTTCTCATTACCCTTATTCAGTTGTTGGTGATCCGCCATGATAGTTTGAAATGAAATAGGTACTACCTACTACTTTTGTCGATATACCCTGACTTTCGGTCAATGCTAAACCTATAGCTTTCAGGATTACCCGTCTTCCCAACCTCAAAATAAAACAAACCATTTTCGTCAAGATAGTAGCTATATATTGTCTCGTTCAATTGTCTGGAAACATTCGGGCCAATGGTAGGTATACCGGTTGTTAGCGTCAATAGTAGGTCATCAAATAGACCATTCTCAATTTTATTCAAATCCGCCCTTAGCTGAATAGATGATATTTTCATTGTGATAAGTTTCCCTGAACTTACAAAATTATCAATCTATGCCGCTCGCAATTCTTTAATTAAATCTTCGAGCTTCATTTCATTAAACCTGTCTGTCAGTTTCATAGGCTTATCTACGATCATAAGAGGCTCATCAGGCGCTAATTTCTCTTTGGCTGGGGATTGCTTGTCTTGGGGAGCTTTCATTGATCCTACGGCCTTATTTGAAGCCATGAAGGAATGATTTCTTTCAGTTACCCAATCCTTTACTAGATGCCAATGCTTTTCAATGGTCTTCTTTGCTCCAACCTTATGTTTAATTAAAAGACGTTGGGTAATCTTACCCTCATTAAAATTATAGTCCTGAATGAATTTATAGATTCTATCTTGTGCTGCATTGGAGCTAACAGTATTGCAGACGCTATAGGCAATCTTTTTCTTTTGATCAACAGAAAGTGTTGATTCAGGATTAAATAGAATTTTCTTGTTGGTGGTAATTGGTTTGAGCGTACCAGCTTCTTTTTCTTTCCAAATGCTATTTACTACCCTGTGCAGGTGATCAGGGCCAGCAGGATTATAACACAACTTTTTTGAATAGTAGTTAGCAATATTATATAGATCGTGCTTTGATAATGAAGGGTCTAAATAACAGCGATTCTTTACATAACCAATTAAGAAATCATTCTTTGAGTTGTCGGAGTACTTGCCATCTTTTACATAGGTCTGGACAATCTCAAAACCTTTATCAAAATCAAAAATGAACTCTTCACCATTAAATTCAAATTCATCCTTATTGTTGAACCTAGATTTTCTTATCTGCTTGTTATTCTCCTCAACAGAAGATATAAATTCATCAATAACAGATTTTGCCCCTACTCCCTTCTTATATGTCTCTTCTTCTCTCTCTCTCATCAATGGGAGTAGGGGCAAAATACGTCTCTCATCAATCGGAGTAGGGGCAAAAACATAACTGTCTGGATTGTAGAAGATTTCAGGGTCAAAACTCAATACTGAAAACTGAGTTGGTTTGATGACATTGGTATCAATAGACTCAATTATACCCAGCTCTTCGCAAACTGAAATATAGGTTGGTTTGAAATTCTCTTTGGTTAGTCCTTCAACCCGGACAATGATAGCCCAACCTTTGCCAGAAATAGACCTATAGTAGGCAAACACTTTGGAGGTGTCCAGACAAGATATGTCAAAATTGGGGGTGTCTATGTCAATGTACAGTAGACCTGTCGATGAGATAATATTTGAATCCTTCTTATAGCCATCAAACAGAAAATTGAAGGTGATACATGGAAGATCAGATTTTAGTTTCTTGGTTGAATTATTCTGTCTGGCTGACTTGATAGCCTCTGAACGTGTAGATGATTTAATTTTTGAGAACCAGCTTAAAACGTTGATTGAGTTTGTAACGGTTGGTTTGGTGATATTGGAATAAAGGTTGACTTTATACATTGTAACATAGGTTTTGCTTTTATAGTTATTTCTTCTTTCATCATTCAATCAGGCTTTAAAAAGAAGTGGGAGAACTTACGGGTTCCCCCAAATAACTTAAAATCACCTATGTGTAAATGATTGATCGAGGATCAGTCGATCAGAAATAAATACTACAGACCTAAAGCAAAAGTCAGGTTTTGAGGAAAAATATTTTTTCACAAAAAGTAAGTATCAAGATTAGGCCACTAGAAGTTTATCAATCACTTTGATTGTTTCGGGGCTGGTATCCCTCATGTTACACCAATGATCTTTGGTAACTTCCATATACCTAAATATTAGATGTCCATTCCTGACTAGTTCACGTTTGGCTCTTTCGTTTACTATTTTCTTTTCATCATCGTAGTCACCAAACCAATTCTGTCTGTAGTAATTCCCATTCCAACCCCAACACTTATTCCAGCTTGATATATGATTATGGCGATAGTGTGTAATGAGATTTGCAAGCCAAAGTGTTTTAGGGTCATCAAATATTGTTGACAGGTATTCAGATTGTTGAATCCTATGCAAACTAATAGGGCAATATAAGAACCTGTCACTTTCTGGCAGGCTCTTAAAGAACTCAAGATTTTCAATTTGCTTTGATGCGTCTAATTTTCTCATCTCCTATTAGTTTAAATTTCGTAGGTAATAGGTATTAGCTCTTCTCTCAAACCCATTAATGACGAAGAGACTCTCTATTAATTCTGGCATTGATATTTCTCTGTTTTTTGCCAGTTCAAGACCTTGGTAAATGCCATATGCCATATGAATATATTTTGTGACAACCGGATAGGGATTATTATCAGGGGTTGGGTTTTTTTCAAGCTCACTACCTACAATTATTATGATCGTTTCCCATAACTCATTGCCCTCTGAAGATTCTGGAAATACATCAGTTTGAAGAGCATCAAAACAAAATGCAAAAGCATTATCAATGTTAGTGTAATCAGTATTTGACATAGAATATTTTAATTTTTCAAGATTATAAGCCGGAGATCATCACCGACATTCTGCCATGATATACGGAATCATTTTCAGTTTGTTTTTCTTCAAAAATGCCACCTATTGAAAGAATTGGATGTTTTTTCTTTTAATTAAAAAGAACTTCCCTGATGTGCTAAAGCACTCAGAAAACGCACATTTTATGAATTGAACGAGGGAAAGGAATTGTATTATTCCACGTAAAATTTTTTTCTCATTTCGATGTATTTATAATAAAAAAAGCAATGAGAGAACAAACCTATTTCAAAACCATGGACGCCAAAGGTGGCTATCTATTCACCAAGGCATTCGAGAAAAAGCCAGATGTTAGAAAGATAAGCCTAACACCCAAAGCATCAACTATAGACGCTTACATGATGTCAGGTGACACCAAATTGGCAGTCGAGATAAAGATCAGACCTGATCAGAAAATTGATGAATACAAGACTCTTCAAATAGAGTATGAAAAATACTTCAACCTTCAATGTGAAGTACGAGAAGGTAAAGCGGATGCAATGCTATATGTGACATTCTTCCCAGACGGGTATAACTATATGGTCATTCCATCCCACAAGCAACATCAACCAGATTTCAAAAGCTGGTATGTTAAACAATACAACATCGATGATAGCCCTTATGTGTATAAAATGATGGCATTACTAAATAAAAATAATCAAGAGTTGCACAATGTATCAACCACATTCACCCCAACTCAACAATACTTAAACTATATCACAACATGGAAATAAAAGAATATGTAAAACGAGAATGGCCCGGACTGGAAGACAGGACAAACAAACGAATTGTACCTGTACCAATCCAGCAACAAACAGAAATAAGAGGAGGAAAAAGAGTTGTGGTTAGAACAAAGCAAGGAGTAAATTCAAACGGAAGTAAAATGTAAGAGAAGTATTTTTTTGAGTGAAAGTTGGGAGTAATTGGTATTTTGCTTTGCTACAATCAAACCTTGCATGAAAATAGATATATTAAGTGTTGCAATCGGAGTTGTTATTACCGTTTTAGCTGGATTAATACTTATAGTACTAACGCCTTTTGTGAAACCTTTGATCCCTTCTGATGAAACTGTGAAGGGTTTTTACAACCGTATCAAATCAAGCCCAAATTTGGTTATTAAAGGATTAGCATTATTACTACGAGGTGCTTTTTGGGTGGTCATTCATTGGCCTGTGATTGACAAAAAAAGAAGGTCTTTAAAAGTTTTTGTCAAGTACGTGTTTAATGCGTATCATCCAAACTACATTTTTTACCTTGTTGTTTTTACGGCTTGCTTTCCGATTATCGCTCCGATGTCAATTTTTGCTGCTTCATCTCTTTTCGGAACAGATACCTTTGGTTTTGATGATCCTATAATATTTCAATCACTTAACGGCATTACCGGGTTATCACTGGAACAAGTACATTATGTCATCATTACATTCGCTCTATTGAGAATTATCAGTGAGCTTTCTATTTTTCTAAAATCTCAGGAGTTTCATAATCAATACAGTTATAATTTGATATACTTTGGGCTCCTCTACAAAAAGGAAATAATTGATAGCAACACACTTATCAATTATGAGAACGATTACGAACGAAGATTCCGTAGGTCATTGAGTAGTGGCATTTTGGATGCCGCAGCTACGCTTGGAAAAATGAATAGCGAAAGACAGTCAATCGAAAAGTATCTGGGTATTTACATGGTAAATAACCTTACTAATAAAATATCCCCCACAGCCTACTTAGGATTTTCTCAACGGATGGATAGAATAGAAGAATTCAAAAAAAACGTGAAGCCAAATATTGGAGGTGAAGAACTGCCCGGCTCGTTCAAATATATTCCATTTGATAAATAGGCACTACTAGGTAAAAAGTAACGATTAATTTTTTCGACTGACTCGGTATTTATTTTCAAATAAATACCGAGATGTATAACGTTGATAGATCAAGCAAACAACAGTTTTACCAGTCCAAAGAATGGGTTCAAGTCCGCAACTTTAAGAGAGTTGCTAACCCCTATTGCGAGATATGTGAAAGGGTTAACGGGTTAATAGTCCCGATGTCTGAAGTAGACCACATTCAGGATATAGACGAATTACCCCGTTCTCGCTGGCTTGAGATAGACAATCTCCAATCACTATGTAAGCCCTGTCATTCAGCCAAGTCTATCACCCGGCATAAGCAAAAGGTCAAAGAGGCAAAGGATAATCAACCCAGTGAAGAACAAAAGATATTGCTCAAGGCTTTCGGTCTATTGGGGGCTATTCCAACATCTTAAGTGATTGGGTTTAAATCACATCTCCTCTTTTCTGCATACACAAGCCAAAAATATTTCACTGGGGGGATCAGTATTTATTTAAAACAACCCCATGATTTCAATTACTGATAGAAAATACAAGACCAAGAAAAGAGAGCTTGAAAAATTTTTGAAAGAAAAAGGCCAGTATGAAAAAGTCGATTCGTCTTTGATCGACCAATTGATTTACCAGCTTTTTCTTTTCGATCTATCAGTAGTAGAAATGGAAAAGGGATTGATAGTAAAGGGGCTCAACGGATCGGAGTATTTGAATCCTGCATTCAAGGCCAATTCTGTAATTGCGAAAAATATTGGCGTAATCTCAACCAAGATGAATATCACTCCACAGGAAAGAAAGAAATTAGAAAAAGACAAGCCTGTTGAACGGGTTAATGACGGCTACGACGAGGAGCCCTAAGATCGTCAAAACGACATGTACCACTTTTTTAAAACGACATGCACCATTTTTGATCCCCAAATCTTAAAATAGTGAAAATTCATTTCGGTATTAGTCAATTTTGCCAAGGTTTTTGGTACATCTGGTTTTGATTTTTTGGTACATCTCGTTTTTACTCCCTTATAACTATTTATCCATAAAGGGTAAATGTCGGATATAATTGAAAAACGAAATGAGTACATACAATCTCAGATAGCCAAACTAGAACAATACGCATCAGGTGTTGAATCAGGCGAAATATTAGCCAATAAGGACATCAAACAGGCGGTTAAACAGTACCGCAATTCGTTCAACAGAGGTGATATTGAATTCCGTCATGACGAAATCAAAAGGTTCTTTGCCTTTACGTTTTACGCTCGAATATTAAGAGAGTCAGATAAGAAGTATATCAGACCTGACTTTGAACCCTTTCAGGTTTTTTTCATCTGTAACCTTTACGGCTGGTTCTACAAAGACACAGATGAGCAATTTATGAGAAAGGCATCGCTCTTTATTTCCAAAAAAAACGGGAAAACTACGCTGTCAGCATTGCTTGCAGCGTTTGCCACTGCTAAAGATAAGTCAATAATAGACGGTTCAATATTCATCATTGGCCAATCGATCAGGAGCACAACAGAAATAGGCTTCAAGTTTTTAAAGGACATCATTACCCATTCGCCTGCATTAAAAAGGAACTTCAGGCAACGTCAATATACAATTCATCATGCATCATTTTCAAATCCTACCTCAACCAACACTTTTAAGATGCTTCCAGCCAGCTATGAGAGTACAGCGGGACTAAAAGCGAACCTAGCAATCATTGATGAAATTTTCCTTCATAAGGATTCGATGATCTATGACGGTATTTGGTCTGGGATGCAGAACGTACCGAACAGCCTTTTGATAGTTATTAGTACAAGGGGTTTTAATACCGGTTGGTTTATGTTCGACCTTGAATTGCTACTCAGAAAAGTACTATACAACGAGGTTGAAAACGATGGTGTATTTACTCTGATGTACGGATTAGATGAGGAGGACAATCCAAATGATTCATCAACATGGATAAAAGCAAACCCCGGACTTTCTAACCCCAAATTTTTAAAGCTGGAGAACCTAAAAATAGGCTACAATGAATCAATCAATATGCCTATTGCCTTAAGGCGTTTTTATGTTTACCACCTCAATAAATGGGTGTTAGGTGAATCGATTCCCTTCATCCCAGATGAGCAAATACAGCATGCTTTTAAACCTGATTTAAACATAAATGAGTTTGCCGGTTGCAATGCTGTCATTGGCGTTGACTTAGCCCGATCTAGTGACTTAGTTGCAGTAGCCACCATGATCGAAAAGGACGGAATGTTTTACTTTTTCATTCAGATGTTCTTTGCCGGGACAGCCGATAAGCTCACCCGGAATGGGGGGTTTGATCTATCGCCATATATCAGGTCTGGGGAAGTTGAAGAGGTAAAGTTTGATGTCAGTTTTGAGCCTATTTTCAACCTCATTCAAAAGCAAAAGGAGATATTAAATATTGATCATGTGTTCTTTGATCCTTGGTATAGCGAAAGCATTATGAATCGAATCAAAGATGAACTTCAGATTGATTGTCAGCCGGTCAAGCAAGGCCCGTATTTGTCCCCCGCTATTGCTGATTTCAGGTTACTGTTTTTAAACGGGAAAATTCAGTTTGACAACTCTTTCATGAAGTGGTCATTTAGGAACGTGGTATTAAAACAGAAGGGAGACAATGAACAAGCAACGAAGGATAAAGCATTAGATTCAATTGATGGTGTGATTGCCATGTTAACAGCCTATCAGGGGCTTAAAAAGAATGGTCAAACCTCAACTAGTAGATTATTTGAACGCTACGGTGAGAATTAAAAACTCGACAGTATTTATATCTAAATACATCAATGAGTTTTTTAAGCAGACTATTTAATTTAGATAAAAATATAGAAGTAAGATCAGAAGGAAAAGACGGTTGGGGTGATACAAACACCAATTTTTCTGGGCTAAAGGTTGGTAATTTTTCCGTTAAAAACATAGAAGGCATCAACACCGTTTTTGTGTGTTGCAGAATTCTCTCAGACACGGTTAGTAAAATGCCTGTACACCTTATACAGGAGACTGAACAGGGCCAAATAAAACAGTTGTCTAACCCATTATACAGGCTCTTACATACCCGGCCTAATGGGTACCAAAATATTCAAACGTTCTTTTCAACCCTTGAATTGCATCGTTCAATCAAGGGCAACGCATATGCATATATAAACCGTGTTGACGGGTTTCCAGTGTCATTTACGATAATTCACCCGGACGAAATTTTAGGTGGTGACGTTGAAGAGGAACAAGTATTTTATGTACTTAAAAGAGGTGGTGTAATACCCAGTCGGGATATACTCCATTTTAAGAATATTTCGGTTGACGGAATCAATGGTTTAAACCCACTTGAGGCAGCCAGATTATCAATCAGCATAGATCAATCAGCCCAAAACATTGTTAACAACTTCTATAAAAATGGTGCACATGGAGTGTTACAGGGAACGACATCAGTAGACATTCCAACGAATAGCCAAAAGGATTTTTACGAGGCAATTAAGAAATACAAAAAGGAATGGAAAGGCGTAAACGCCGCTGGCGGGTTGATCCTACCTCCTCCATTTAGTAAGCTTGAGGCATTGTCTTTGAACTTCGATGACATCAAGTACATAGAGATTGCTAAACTGTCTCAAAAGTCGATAGCGTCTATATATGGCGTTCCTTCTGTCTTACTGGAACACAACGACAGCAACTATTCAACAGTCGAACAAATGCTATTATTCTACAAGTCAAACACGATCAGTTCAATTGTAAACATATATCAGGCAGAGCTTGAGAACAAGCTACTAAATGATGAGATGATAGATAAGGGATTTAAGATTCAGATGAATACGAACGCACTTTTGGCAACTGACACGACCTCAAGAATAAATTACCTATCCCAACTATCCAGACTTGGCGGTTTGTCAATAAACGAGTTGAGGAAAATAGAGGGATTCGAAAAGATAGATAATGAGATGGCCGATTACCATTTCATCCAGTCTCAGAACGTCCCTATTGAACGCTATGAGGAGATGAAAAAAGATGCTCCTCAAGCCGTCAATTTGATCAGTAACTAACTATTTATAAGAGATGAAAGAGAAAAGATTTTTTACCACCAATACAGATATAAGCATTAGATCGGTTACCGACGAACAGGGTAACACCACTGATTATTTTTCAGGTTATGCTATAGTTTTTGACCGTCGTTCTGTTGAGATAAACGACTGGAACGGTACTTACTATGAGATAATAAAAAGGGAAGCCGTTGAAAGCTATCTGAACAGTAAAAAGCCGAAAGATATAGTATTGACATTCAACCATAATTTGCAAGAACCCCTTGCCAGATACAAAAGCACCCGTGAACAAAACAACCTAACATTAACAGTTGATGAACGAGGGCTTTTAATATCGGCTCCAATAGGAAATACCCAACTTGCAAGGGATGTCAAAGAGATGATTCAAAGGGGTGACGTTGACGGTATGAGCTTCATTTTTACAGTTGACAAAGACGGTGCAACCTACGACAAAAAAGAAACTGAAGTAGTGAGAACTATTAACAGTATGTCGGGAATTTACGATGTGTCGGTAGTTACATTCCCGGCCTATCAAGACTCAGATATTGCTATTGCTAAACGCTCAATTGAGAGCTTGGAAAAAGAAACAGAAAAAAATTATGAGCCTGATTTAGCCCTTGAAATTGATTTACTAAAGGCTAAATCTTTTTCATGATTTTGAACTATTTATAAGTACAACAAATAATAATAAGAGATAAATTTTTTACGTAAAAAATGAATTTAAATGAATTAAAACAAAAACGTTCTGAGGAAGTGAAAAGAATGGAAGCGATTAAAGCGACCATTGACAAAGAACAAAGATCGTTATCCGCTGATGAAAAATCTCAGTGGAACGTTATCAAGGCCGAAATCGAAAAATACGATGAACTGATTCAAGTCGAGACCGACGTTGAAGAGGCAAGGGCTAAAAAAGTAATAGAGAAAGTAACATCAAGAGCTTTACCATCTGACAAAGAATCAGATTTGTTTGAAAGATTTGACTTGGCAAAAGCATTATCTGAAGGGGCTAACCCAACAGGTGCAGAAGCTGAAATGAGACAATTGGCTATTGAAGAAAATAAAAGTTTTAGGGGTTCTAAAGGGGTGCTGATCCCTCGTTCATACTTGGAGTATAGAGGCGTTCTAACAACTTCAACAGGAGCAAAAACAATTGCTACATCAGTAGCTAATAAAGTTGTTGATACAGATGCAAAGACAATAATTCAAAGTTTAGGTGTAACCAGATGGGATAACCTAGCAGCAGGTTATTTTAATGTTCCTACTGTAGGTGACACAACAGCGGTTTATGATGCTGAAAACAGCACACACACCATTACAGACCCAACAGTTGGAGGAATCACATTACAGCCTAAGTTCTTGCACTATACAACTAGTTTCACGACTGAACAACTTTATTCAATGAGCAACAACACGCAAAATAAAGTGTTGGCAATGTTTGTTAATGCAATCGAAAAAGGATTTGAGAAAGAATTGTGTGCTAAACTGGCTGCAATTGATGCTATCTCAGGTTATGCAACAGGTTCAACTTTTGTAACATCTGCTGCAACATCAACAGTGTTAACATTGGAAAGTGAATTAGCTGTTGAAGGAACTGCTTACTTAACATCTCCAAAGGTTAGAGGTTATTTAAAAGGTCTGTCGACCGACTCTGGAAGCGGTATTAAAGTATGGGCTAACAACGAGGTTAACGGTTATCCTGCTTACGCTTCAAGCTACATCAACAGTACATTGACTACAAGTGGTCAAAAGTTCGCAATCTTTGGAAGGTTCGAAGACGCTCACATAGGTACTTGGGGTGGTATTCAAATTCTGATGAACGAGCAAGGCGACCAATTCTATGACAAAGGTCTAATTGGCGTTCGTGTAAGTCAGATGTCAGATGTACAGGTAATTTCAAGTTCATTCAAATTGATTAAAAACTACCCAGTTACTTAATAAGGAAATTTAATAACGGTTCATTGTTAAATATTTTTTTTTGGAAGGGCTACCGATTGGTAGCTCTTTTTTTATGCCTTCCCTAGTATTTATATAAAAGTTCGATATGAAGAAAATTGAAACAAATATTAGCTACTCAGGCATCAGCCTAGATGAAGTGAAAACACAAGTCAGGGTCACCCATGATTTTGATGATTCCTTCCTTTCTGGATTGTGCAACACCTCTTACCATGTGGTTGAAGATTACATAAATGCACACGTGGCAATGACAGATGTAGAGGAGGTCGCAACTTCATTTTGTGGTCAATATTATGAAGTAGTTGAAGCTAATATACTGTCAGGTTTTACCATTACTGTTAGCGGTACACCTGTAGAATATCAAGTCTTAGAGCAAGACAAATACAGCACATGTTTAAAGTTATCAAGCTCTCTAAGTGACGTGACTTTAAACGTTGCTTACACGGCTGGTTTTGCTTCTCTTCCCCTTCCTATCAAGCAAGCGATCCTTGTAAAAACTCATGACCTGTACGAAGATAGATCAGGCTATAATACAGGTCTTCAGCGGACAGGACTCTTTGAAAAATTACTTAACAAGACAGTTTCAAAATACTCATAAAAAATGCTTGCTGGAAAATTAGATAGACCCATTACAATAGAACATAAAGTAATTACCCGTGACAGTATAGGGCAAGAGATAGAATCATGGACGGGTGATAGTGTGGTTCATTGGGCCACTGTAACACCTGCTAGTAACGGCTATAAAGTGACTCAAGGAGCTATTGAATCTCTGTTTGGAAAGACACAATTCTATATCAGATATAATTCATCCATTACTTACCACTCAAGGATAGTATACAACGGTGATTACTTCTACCCGGAAGACATTCATGAAGTCGGAAGAGCTGAAGCCATGAAAATAATTGCAAGCAATAGATCAACTGACAACCCATGAAATTCGACATGAAACTACAAGGGGGAAACCTCATTGAAGAACTATTAAACTCAATCGGCAACTACAAAGTGACAGCAGCTATTTACAGAGATGCCAACAAAAAGATATTGAAAGATCATTTGCTTAGTCAACTCAAAGAAGCTGCACCAACACCCGATATTAAGAAGGCTCTAAAGCTGGTTAGCCTGAAGAATAGCAAAACCGGTGCCATGGTGGCCATCGACAAAAAAGCAGCACCAAAGGCATATATAGCCCATTTTATAGAATTTGGTGCAGGTATTGAAAAGCCAAGGGAAACCAGAAAGACAAAAGAGAATCGAGGCACCCTAGACGCTCAACCCTTCTACAGGCCAACTTATGAGTCTCAGAAAAGCGAAATATTAAAAGCTATTCAAAACGAATATGGCGACTACATCAACGACCAGATCAAAAGAAAAATAAAGCAGACTGAAAGAAAAATTGACAAACTAACTTAATGCAAAACGCCATCCATGAAGAGCTATATAATTCACTTTCTGCCATAACAGGCACCACACATTTTTACCCATCCAAGGTGAAAAGCGGATTCTCATTTGCCCAGAAAGACGCAATCACTTATGACCTGCAATTGACTGAATCTATTTCAACTAAGTCATCAAAAAACCTTGGAAACTTTTTTACCATTTACTTCAAAGTCCTCTCCATGGATAAGAAGAGAATGAATGCCCTGATTGAGGAGTTAAAGACCCTGATGCTAAACAAGCGAACAACGCTCTTTAACATGGTTGAGCTTTCATTTGAAAATTCAATATGGGACTTTGAGCAAGAAACATGGGTTGGGAATGTTGACTTCAGAGCGTTTAGCTATCTGGGAATTACACCTGACGCACCTGACATCCCAGAAGATGTTGTAACCATTGAATCTGCCATCCTTTGGATAAAGGGACTGGTACAATCTCGTACTTTGTGGAATAACCCAAACAAGCAACTTAATAATAACCAATCAACAACATTGAATGGTTTATTGAGGAGTGGTTTTGGTGTAAATTTAGTGGGGGCTAATAGTGATTACATTACGTATCCTGAAGCTAGTATTGGCGTAAGTGAAGATTTCACACATATTTTTAGAATACAAAGATCACCGGGAGACTCAAATTCTCTGTTTGTTGCTGCGGGTAATACAGGAGCTTACCTTGTGTATGTTCAATGGGGTTTAAGTAGATTGGATGTTAGACTAGGCGGCGGAGTCCTCTATAGTGTTCCCTTAACATTATCTGGAGATTCAAATTCTGAGAAATTAATAGCAATAAAAAGACAAGGTGCTAATCTGTACGGTGGTGTTAACGGCGCATTTTTTACCCCCGAAACTGCGGATACTGTTGATAAACGAGCAGCAATAAAAATTGGTAGAATCAATAACCTTTCAGGTAATTACGACTCTTTTACAATTGGGAATACAATAATCTTCAATACTGCCCTTACAGGAGATCAATTTTTAGAACTCTACAACAACCCACAACAGAGATTGCCAACGGGTGTAAATGAGAGTAATTTATTGAGATATTATAAACTATCTGAAGGTAGTTATTTAAATAATTCCGTAGTCATTGACTACTCAAATAACGCTCAACACGGTACATTTTATACCAGTGCTGCGGGTGCCTACGATGCTGGTATTTATGGGCTGTCAGGTGGCAGTCAATCGGCATTAAGCGGATTTAATATTTATCCTATTCCTAGCACCGTTACAACCCCAAATGTTTTTGTAACTGGTATTCCAAACTTGCCAGTATTACAATCAGTTGGTCAATATATAGAGTGGGGTTTAGTTAGGGGTGGAACATCTAGTTCAACCTATGCTATAGCTTACAGTACTAGCTTATCAAATCACGGTTTTTTGATCGGAAGCAGTTTAAAAAGATGGTATACAACGAGCGGAAATACGAATTTTTCAATTACTGTTGATACAGACTTTTCAAAATGGGATAAGTTCAGAGTTGAGAGAACAACAACAACAGGTTTAACCGCAACTTTAACTTATAAAGACGGCTCAACGAGCGTTGGAACTGCAACTGCAATTTCAGACACGGAGGTTCTTAATTCAATTTCAAATCTTGTAGGCGTTGGCCCAACAAAGTATATAAAATACATCGATGTAAACGGTACTAAGATAAGGGGTGACTATAGCGGGTATACTGTCAATGCATCGCAGGTGGAAGAATATAAATACATCTTTGGCTCTGAATATAATTCAACAGGTGACACATTCGGCAACGCTATACAATACCCTTTCAAACAAGGTCTACTAAATTTCAACGGAGCCAAACACAAAGGTGTTTTGATAGATAATTTTCCATCATTTACAACTGGTTCAACTCTTGCTTATTGGCACAAGCCGGTAACAGGAGGAACACAATATTTACTTGAGAGAAAAGATAATACAGACTTTGGAAGTAATATTTCTGGATCGACTATTTACATCAGACCAAACAACAATTCAATTAATACAACACCCGTTATTAATGGATGGAATTTTGACGGATTTCAAATAGCTGATGGTGGTTCAGTTGATTACTATTCAGCGGTTCTAACTTCAACAACTCCAACGTTTAAATCTTCAAAAACAATTGGTTCATTAACTGGATTTCAAACGCTTGCAATAGGCTCAAAAGTGGATGGAACATTACCATTTAATGGGTATATGTCACCACCTGTTGTATTTAATTATCAACCATTTTCGACCCTGAAAACAGAGTTCGAAAGAATGCAAACAGTTATTCAGGCACTGGAATAAATTTTTGCTGATTGTCAAAGTATTTATCAGTAGATGAATACAAACGAATCACAATCTATAATTATAGTTGGCAACTTAAATAACCCTTTGCCTGATAGTCTGGTACCAACAATACATTCTGTAATGCCAGCTTATACAATTGCAGTTGATGAAGAGGGTACAGAATCTTTAGGTGAAGCAATCCCAGACGGTACTTATAAACAGCGTATAGCCTGCAATTATTTAACCCAATACCCAATCTTCGACAAAGACCGTTGTGAAAGAATATGTTCTCAAGAACCCGTTGAATATAATCCTTCAAATAGTGACAGTATTGGCAGACCAATAACTCTTAATGCCTCATTGACTGGCAGAACATTTTACAAAATCAATATTGTAAAGGTTGATGGATTTGACGAAGATTTATTAGTTGCAAAACAGGCATTTGAAGCAGCTACAGATAAAGTTTTAGCATACCCAGAAGGCAGGGCAATTTCACCCTTGGAATACGAAAAATATTTTTCAGCCGATTTAAATTCATGGAGTATTTATGATTAAGAAATAAAGACATTTTTTAATTATAAATACAATGCAATTAATATCAGATGATTTCAGATTATACCTAACACTTTCAGGCCAGACAAAAGAAGTTGCTTCAAGCACAAATGCTTCATTAGACATTTCAATAGCGGAATTAAATACAAGTACTAAAAGTTCAGGGCGTTTTAACACCTCAATTGGTGGTCAAATATCGGGCTCATTATCATGTGACGTTCTTGTCTTAGAAACTGCCGATTACGGCACAGGCGACACATACTACTTTGAAATAGTTCAGCACGTTTTAACCAACAGGCAACCGATTTATTTTGAATTTAAACCAGAGGGGTCAGGTCAGTACTATTACACGGGGCAATTAACATTTACAAGCTTGCCATTTCCGACCACAAAGGGTGAATTAATTGTTTCCAGCTTACAGGCCGTAACATCAGGCACAATTAGCTTAGGTGTTGTTTAACATATTTTTTCTTGAGATTTATTTTCAAGTTTTTTTGCTCGAATAGCAGGATTTAAACCCCTGCTATTTCCTTTTTTGAAGAAGCTAAGTATTTATTAGAAAAAAACACCATGATATACTACTTAGACTACACTGATTATGATAACGGTAAGGAATTACCAGCGGTAAAAATCCCTGTATTTATCTCGAATAGAGCTACCAAGGAATTTCAAGACATCACCCAAAAAGACATTCAGTCAACACAAACTGAACCGGTTGAAAACTTGCCTATTTTATTAAAGATTACGATCAAAGAAGGTTACCGAAGATTGAGAGTTGAAAACCCTTACTCAGATGACCAATTAGAAGACATTGCAGATGCATTGTTTTTGGATTTTGCAGCGCTGATTACCAATCAATATTTTGTTGACGTTGAAAAAAAAATGACTCCAAAGAAGGTGATAGCACCGAATCGAAAACCGTAAGCCTATATCAAGAAATCAATTGGCTGGATGTGTACGAAGTCATTGCTTATGCGAAGGCCCATACATCTCTTAGCTATGAAGAAATATTGGATTTAGACAAGCATGAAATGGAGCTTGTTTTTAAACATACCAATATCAAAAATGAGCTTGATAGACGTGAAAAACTTCAACTGTTGAGGCTTGATTTTCAGAATCGTATAGCTGTTTTCACTGGAAAGAACCTGCCTTTAAACAAGATCATGCAGTTTGATTGGGAAAAGGAAAAGGAGCCTGAATTCGACCTTGAAAAGTATAAGAATAGGCCAAAGGAAAGACCCAAATTTTCAAAAGTGACTCCTCTTTAATTCTTCCATGATCCGCTAGTATTTATATCAAATAGATATGCATGGATTTACTAGCGAATATGAAAGTTATGCTTTCTGCAAACTCAGTTCAATTAACTGAAGAGCTTAAGAAGGCAGAAAAAGCACAGGATAATTTTAAGAAAAAGGTCAAAGAAACTAAGGACGAGTCAAAAGCATCTTTTGGAGCAATCAAAGACATTGCCGGTAATGCTCTATCATCATTAACCGGGGGATTATCAGATACAGTTACAGGGTTTGCGTCAACCGGTAAAGGCGTTTATGATGCTATAAAGGGTTTTAAACTCCTCAAAGTAGCTATATCTGCAACAGGATTTGGAGCCCTTGCCCTAATTCTAGGATCGGTTATTCAATATTTTTCTGGAACACAAGCTGGCAGCGAAAAACTCAAAGTCATCTTCAAGCAAGTTGGGGCTGTAGTGGGTCAATTATTCACCCGGTTAAAGGCTTTAGGAGCTGGATTTTTAGACGTTGGAAAAGCAATTGGGCAATTCATCGTTGCGGGGGTTAAACTTTCAACCTTTGATTTCAAGGGTGCTTTTGATGCCGCTAAAAAAGGGGCTGACTCATTGAAAGATGCATATGAAAATGTTAGTAAAGCAGGATCGGGTATAGCTGATGGTTTCAAAGATGCCATTGCTAGAGGAAAAGAAATCGGTGATAGGGAAAACAAGCTGGCTAGGGACAAGGTAGATGCAACAGTAAAGCAAGCTCAACTTGAACTAATCATTGCTGAATCTCAACGTAAGGCAAAAGACAAGCAAGCATTTGATGACAAGCAACGTTTTGAATTCCAAAACAAGGCAATTGAAGCTCAAAAGGAGCTTTCAGAGTTATTAATTGGATTGGCTCAAGAGGAATTAGCTATCAAAAAGCTGATTGATGAAAATGATGAGAATAAAACCTCCGATTATCAGGAAACCGCTAATCTTCAAGCTCAATTATTAAAGCTTCAGGCAGACGAAAACAACAAGATTAAGGGTCTAGTCGAAGAGAGACAGGCCATCAACTCAGAGCTTGAGACAGAGCTTAAAAACAAGCAAAAGATATTCGAAGAAGAGCGAAAAAGGGAGAAAGAAAAGGCTGATGCATTAAAGCTTTTCCTTGAGGAGCAAAAAGAAAGTTATACTCCCAAACAGGACAGGGAGCAGCTATATAAAGACCTTGAAAATGCGTTCAAAGAAATGGGTCAAAGGATTGAAGACGTCCTACCAAAAGACGCCTTCGATGTACTTGATGAGGAACAACTATCTGAAGAATTGCAGAAGGTTGAAGATGAGCTTTCAGAAAAGAACGCAAAAGCTGTTAAGCTTGCAGAAGATACCAGCGCAATAGTTACTTCACTTTATGTCGATGCATTTTCTTTGCTTGGTGAATCCCTCGGAAATTTAATGTCAGGAGATGCTAACGGCTTAGCATCATTTTTAGATGGAATAATTGGTTTACTTTCTGACTATTGCCGCAAGTTTGGTCAATTGCTTATTGTAGCCTCCGTAGGTGCTCAAAAGCTTAAAAATATCGTACTCTCACCAGTCGAAGGTATAGCGGCAGGTATAGCCCTTATTGCGGCTTCAGCGGCAATTAAAAAGCTATCACCTTTTGGCAATAGTTCAGATGGTGGAATTGGAAAAACACGTGGATTTGCCAACGGTGGAACGATACCCGGGCCAAGTTCAGGAAGGTTTAGTGTCGTCGGGGAAAGGGGCATGGAGCTAATCGAAAATTCAGCCTTTGCAGGAAGCAGGGTATATAATAATTCCGATTCCATGAAAATGCTTTCAGGTGGTGCTAACAAAGTTCAGTTTGAATTGATTGGAACAACATTGCCATCAGGTGACATTCATTTTTCATTGAAGGAATACGAAAGAAGAAAAGGCTTAACAAGATAATTTGATTGTTGAGGGTATTTATATAGAAATACCTTCAAATGTCATACGGAGTAAAATATTATACATACTATCAAGATCACAGGCTCAACGAGCAACATAAAATTGAAATTCTTGGCCTGAATTACTCAGGGTCAACCACCGACATTATCAATCATGGAACGGATACACCAATTATAAACTCAAGAGGTGGCAGAGATTCAAAAGATGATATTGTAAACGGTTCTGAATTTGAATTAACAATCCTTGTCGGTGATGATGAGAGCTACAGCGATCTAATAGATTCAAATTACAAAGATTTCAAAGTTCGCCTGTACTCAGGGTCAACCGTCTTACTCCATGAAGGGTACTTGAAGCCCGAACTATGTTCACGTTCCTACATTGACACAACCTATTACTTAACCCTATCATTTACAGACGGGATAGCCGATCTAAAGGGATTGGAATTCGTCGATGATCAAGGCAACCCATATACAGACAGTCAGACTATCCTTGAGGTAATAAAGAACTGTACAGACAAGATCGGAATTGAATTTCCAATCATGGTACATAGCAATATGTATGAGTCATTATTGATGAGCCCAAATGAATGCTTTGCAGATAAGGTTACAGTAAATACCAATCGATTTACCAAGAACCAAAGCGGGCTATTAAAACAGGAGAATTGCAACACGGTATTGAATGAAATCCTAAAACCCTTTGACTGTACATTCAGGCAGTCAAACGGGTATTATAAGATCATCGACAGTAAGCAATTCACAGGCAATACATTCATTTATGATTACAATACTCTAACCCTTCAATCATCTGGAGTAACTGATATAACTATCAATTTAGATAATGCTGAATTCCTTGATAGAGGCTCTTTATCAAAGGTTTCTCCTATAAAGAAACTAGAATTGACCTTTGAAAATAGGAATCTCGGAGAAACACTCCTGCCTAATTCTGATTTCACATCAGGCACTACTTTTTGGAATTATAGTGGCTTCGATTCATTCCTAGTAACAACATCAGGAACTACCAAAATAGCCCAACTAACAGAGTCATTTGGATTTGATGTTACGGGCACTGAATATGCTTTATACTCCGATCAATTCAATATCGCAACACCTACAACAGGATCATCAATTCAGATTCAATTTGATTACAAGTTAGATGTTACAGGAGTTGGACATGTAGCGGTGAAACCCTATTATCAAAACCCGTCTGGAACATGGATTGCCCTTAAGGAAGATTATGAATTATACCCGGCTGATGATAATGTTTGGTTACAACAATATGTTTCTTTCGATGCCTCAACAGTGGGTAATTATCGGATAAAATTGGCCGTTAAGTTCTTCCATGATAATGCTGATTATTCAGACTTAAGGTTCTATGTGAAAAACATAGTTGTTCCAATTATTACAGTCAATGACTTGACAACAGATACATTCATACGGATGTACAATCCTGATATTGAATCACCCAATTCTGATAGCTTCAAAACACTGTACGGAGATAGTTACCAGAATAATGATGTAGGAGCCCTGAAGGTAAATTCAGTTCTTACAAGTGTCTGGGGTGATGAAGATTTACCGATTCTGTACTTGCTGGGTAGATCATGGCTTACCAATTATTCAAAGTATAAGGATTACTTAAGGGTATCTATTCTGGATGAAGACAACATGATAAACATCGAAGATGTAATAGTCATGGAGGGCAAGCAGTATATCTTTACATCCTTCAGTAAGAACTTAAGGAATTCGACAATATCAGGTGAGCTAATTGAAATTGTTACTTCACCTGTTGTAACACCTGAATTCTATTCCCAAAATCTTTCATCTGTTGACGGTGTTGGGGGTGGTACTATTAATAATTACAACGGCAATTCGATTAACCTAAGCTTTAATTTCAATAGTAATCTAATAAAAGACTCAACAACAGGTTTAACAAAAACTTGGTCTTCAAG
>TARA_R110001606_G_scaffold74779_1_pt1 | contig 21455 bp, 31 predicted proteins | sample TARA_R110001606 | Tara Oceans TARA_R110001606 (sample SAMEA4398315) | marine metagenome | biome: Polar Biome; feature: [SRF] surface water layer (ENVO:00010504); material: water (ENVO:00002006), including particulate matter (ENVO:01000060) such as... | depth 5 m | reverse complement strand
ATCACTGCTGCTTCTGCTCGTAACATGGCGTTTAACCGCTCTGCACTTGTACTAGCTGCTCGCGCTCCAGCCCGTCCTGAAGAAGGTGACATGGCTGAAGACGTAATCCTGATCACTGATCCACGTTCAGGTCTTACAATGGAATTTGCAATGTACAAAGGCTACAGAAAAGTACGTTACGAAGTTGGTCTAGCTTGGGGTGTTAAAAACATCAAGCCAGAGCATACCGCTCTATTGTTGGGTTAAGTCTAAAGATAGCCATCTCCTTCGGGGGGTGGCTTTTTAGGATTGTGATATAAGCAGTAACTCTTAAAAGGCTAAACAATGTCATCACAAGGTATCAGGCTTTCTACATCTAAAAAGGGTGATACTTCTCACGAATTGGTGACAAGATTAGACCGCCTTCCTGTTGATAATATAAACAATGATATTGCTCGCGGTAATGTGCAGGGCGCTAGGGCTTTCTCATCTTTTGGTAGTGCATCTGTACAGGGTGCTGGCTCAAAAACAATTGTCTCATCAAATGCAACATTCCCTGACCCTTTTATTTCAGGCGTTCAGTTTAGCTTTAGAAGCACTAGCGGTAATGATTTTGATAACGGTAGCATCGGCATAAGGTCTATTGAGATACACTATCTTGACAATGAACTTGCAGAACAAACTGAAATAATAAGTTTAACTGGTGCGTCTTTAGTTAATAGTGTCGCAACAGACATTAGATTTATAAATGATATGCACGTGTACACTTTTGGATCAGGCTCTGCTGGTATTGTAAAAGGTCACGCTCAAGGCAATATTACGGCTGAATATCAAGGAACCGTATACGCTAAAATTGGAATTAATCAACGATTGCAAAAGTCTAGTGCTAGAATGGTTCCTAAAGGTAAAAAGCTTTTTGTTGCTGACACTACCGTAGGATCAACAAGCGGTTCGGCTGATGCAAGATGCACATTTACTCTGGTGGCAAACAAGTACAATAGTAAATTATTTGATAATCCGTTTTTGTTTATGCCGATTAATGCCATGTCAACACAAGATAATTCAGTGTTATTTACACTTCCAGTTCCATTAGAGTTTCCTGAAGGGACTGTAGTAGCATTTGAGTTTTCAAGAGACAAAACTTGCACAGTAGAAGCAGCCTTTCATGGCTGGATCGAGGACGTATAAATGGCAACAATAGTTGTAGAAACAGGTGCAGGATTAACTAATTCTAACTCATATGTAAGTGAGGCAGATTTGTCCACTTATGCTGCGGATCGCGGCATTACATTAACCGGTACATCTTCTGTCTTGATATTAAAGGCAATGGACTATTTAGAGTCTAAGATGTTTATCGGCTCAAAGAATAGCATTACCCAGGCTTTGCAATGGCCTAGATATGGCGCAGAGATTGATAATTACTACGTCAGCTCTGACGACATACCTACTTTACTTAAAGAAGCTGAGATGGAGCTATGCATAGCAATTGATGGTGGCGTTAATCCACTGGCTAACCAAGGCCGTGAAACGCTAAAAGAAAAAGTTGATAGCATTGCTGTTGAATATAAGGCAAGCTCAAGAGCAGATACATATCTTACTGCGGCTGAGACAAAGATGAAAAAGCTACTGATTAAGACTGCTAGGGTGATCCGTGTTTGATTACGCCACATTACGCAAAACTGCGGCTGGGCTGATTAAAAACTTTGGCGCTGAAGCTGTTATTACCCGTGATGTTGGTAGAAGGTATAATCCAACGTCAGGGTCGTTGTATACGGGTTTAACTAATGAGCTAAAGCTCAAAGCAGTTAGATCGCAATACGGGCAGCTTGAGAAATCAACAATGTCTATCCAAGTGGGTGACATTAAGCTGTTAGTTGAGGCAGGATTAGGTGAGCCGTTAATCGACGATAATTTGTTATTTGACGGCATTAATTACAGAGTCATGCAGGTTAATACTACTTCTCCTTCGGGTACGGATGTGTTCTATGAGCTTCACCTTAGACCTTAAAGAATTTGCAGAGAAGTCGCACCTTGATGCGCTAGAAGTAGTGCAAGTAACTGCTATTGACTTGTTTACTAGGGTTGTTAAACAAACACCTGTGGGTAATCCTTCATTATGGAAACCTGCGGGTGAGCGTAAAGCACCTAAAGACTATCAGCCTGGTAAGCTTAGAGCTAACTGGCAAGCAAGTGTATCTACGCCAGAGAGGTCTATTTTAGATATACGAGATACTGACGGTGGTAAAACTATAGCCGGTATTACACAAATAGTGCAGGCTTCTACTGGTCAAGATTTGTACTTGGCAAACAATCTTCCTTATGCGGGTAGAATTGAGTTTGGTGCTTACTCTACTCAGGCTCCCGCTGGAATGGTAAGAGTTAATGTAGCGGCTTTTCAGCAAGCAATTGATAAGGCTATAAATAAGGTAGTCAAATGAGTACAGTGTTTTCAGATATTAGTACAGCATTAGATGTGAGATTAGACTCTCTTGCAGGCCGATCCCCTATAGCTTGGGAAAATATTGGTTTTAAGCCAGTCAAGAATAAATTATATCTAAGGCCGACCCATTTACCAGCCCCTACAGTTCAAGCAGGTTTAGGTGTTGGCGGTTTAGATGAATATGTAGGTATATACCAAATAGATGTGTTTGCTCCAGCAGGTAAAGGCCGAGGAGCTTCAGAGAAAAAATTAGATGCTATTGCTGACCATTTTAAACGTGGCACAGATTTGTTGTACAATGGTGTTTATGTTCGGCTTGGTAATGTATCAAGAAACGCAGGATTTATTGACGAAGAAAGATTCGTCACTTCAGTAACAATTAATTATATGGCTCATGTAGCGCCGAGGTAAATTATGACTATAGCAACAGGTTCACGACACAATTTGGCGTACATAGCCGAAACCACGTTTGGCACTACGCCAAGCACCCCAGGATTTCAGAATTTGCGCCATACTGGTACAACTTTGGGTCTATCTAAAGATGCAATCGAATCAGAAGAATTGCGCGATGATCGTCAGATCGCACACTTTCGTCACGGTAACAAAAATGTTTCTGGTGATGTAAACATCGAGCTGTCTTATGGAACATTTGATGACTTTATTGAAGCTGCTTTAGCAGGAACTTGGGCAGCTAACATTCTTAAGGCAGGTACAACTCGCAGAAGCTTTACTATCGAGCGACACCATGAAGATATTAATAAGTATTTGCGATCTACTGGTTGCAGTATTAATACAATGTCTTTGTCTGTTGCACCTAATTCAATGATTACAGGCTCGTTTGGCGTAATTGGTAGCGGCTTTGCAGCAACCGGAACAGCTATAACAGGATCTACTTACACTGCGGAAACTACTACCGCACCATTTGATTCATTTACTGGATCAATTACTGAAGGCGGTTCTTCTATTGCTATTGTTACTGGACTAGAGCTAAGTATTGATAACGGTATGGAAGCACTATACGTTGTTGGTCAAGATACGACTCTTGAGCCATCTATCGGTAAGTCTACTGTGACAGGTTCCGTAACTGCTTACTTTGAAGACATTACATTGCTTAACAAGTTTGTGAACGAAACAGAGTCTTCTTTGCAGTTCACATTAACTGACTCAGCAGGAAAAGATTATATTTTCCTAATGCCTAAAATTAAGTACAACTCTGGTAACCCAGAAGCAGCAGGCCCTGGTGCAGTAACTATTTCATTGGATTTTGTAGCTCTTTATGATTCTTCGGCAGCAACCCAGTTGAAAATTACACGCCAACCCTAGTAATATAAAAGCTACAAACCTAAAGGGGCTGAAAGGCCCCTTAATTAACTCTGGAGAGAGATTATGGATTTAAAACAGTTGTACACTGCTGACGCGCACAACGAAGGCATTGAGATATGCATTAAAAGCCCCTTAGACGGCAAAGAAACTGATTTCTATGTAACCGTAATGGGTGTGGACTCTAAAGCGTACAGAGAGGCTGTCAGAGCTTATCACAGGAAGCTGCTTAATAAGGAAGAGGGTGGTGATATTGATCTTCTTGTATCGGTGACTAAATCTTGGAAAGGTCTTCAAGATCAAGGTAAAGATGTTAAATTCAGCCCAAAGGTTGCTGCTAAGTTATATAATCAATCACCTAATGTTGCATCTCAGTTAGATGCTGCTGTAGCTGACCGCAAAAATTTTATCAAGGGTTAATTGAAGAGTTAGAAACCTTTGGCCAGTGGCATTTTTGGGCTGCTGGCTATGATAAAGGTTCTAAAGTTAGCCGATTAGACAATCTAAATCAAATAGCAAAATCTTTAGGTAGAAACCCTAAAGAGCTAGACGAGCAACCTACTTTGCGTGATGAACTCACGTATTTGTGGGTTCTTTTCGTGTCTCTCAAGAATGCTTCCAGTGGCGTTATCAGTTATACTCAAATCAAAGATTACATGGCTATCTATGGCACCTTATTACCTTTTGAGGTAGATGCAATTAGATCGCTTGATTTATTGCATTCTAAAGAGACGAATAATCATGGCTGAAATGAATGAGCTAATCATTGGTGTTAAAACGGTAGGCGCTAAAGAATCCGCTGCTGAATTAGATAAGTTAGCTAAATCTGGCGAGAAAGCAGAGAAGAAAACTAAAGGCGTTGGTAAGGGTGCGGGCCAAACTGTAGCTCCATTTAAAGCTATGCGCGGCGCTACTCAGCAAGCCTCTTTCCAGTTGCAGGATATTGCGGTACAGGCACAGTCTGGAACTGACGCTTTCATTATTATTGGTCAACAGGGGCCGCAACTTGCCTCTATCTTTGGCCCTGGTGGTGCTGTTTTTGGTGCGCTAATTGCGTTTGGTGCTTTAATTGGCGGTGTTTTGGTAAAGCAACTTGGTGTTGCAGACACCTCTATAGAAGACCTTGAGACAGCATTAGGTCGCCTAGATACCGCAATGGAGTCAACTGATAACGGTGCTTTTGAATTAGCTAAAAGAATACAACAATTAGCAGATGTTTCTACAAGTGCTGCTAGAGCAGAACTTTTATCTTTGTCCGTAGATACGCAAACAGCTTTTGAAAACACCGGCAAAGCAATTGACAAATTTGTAAACCAATCACTGAATAGCGGCCTTTTGGATGGCGACCCCCAAATACTTCAAAATCTAACTCATGGCATTGAGGAAATGCGAAAGAGAGGGTTTACTGAAGATGACATTATGAATATCAATTCAATGGCGAAGGGGTATGCTGGATTTACTACACTTAGTAATTCTTTGTCAGAAGTAATTAGTGAGTTTGGTCTTAGCACCGAGCAAGCCGGCCTTTTTGTGGAAGCTGCAAGCCAGTTAAACGATGGAGATTACAAAAGTTATCAAAACTTTTCAGATGTTGTTAACCAAATAGGCGTTGAAACGAATTTTGCTGACAAAGAGCTAAAGACTTTTAGAGATGGTTTATCTGACCAAATGAAAGTAATGGCAGACTCCACTGCAAAAGCTGACCTGCTTGAAAAAGCTTTAGCTGCACTAAATAGCGGAGATTCTGGCGCGCTAAGTTCTTTAATGAAAGGCTCTATATCGGAAGTAGATAAAGCCATTGAAGCCGAGCGTAGTTATATTGCTGCGTTAAATGATGAACTGAAACAGCTTACTTTAACTGGCGATGCATTGCTTGAATATAATGCAATCAAGGGAGGTGCTACCGCTCTATCATTACAAGCTGCTGTTGCTTTACAAAAAGAAATTGATCTTATAAAGGCAAAAAATGAAGCTGAGAAAGAAGCAGCCAAACTAGCAGAAAGTGCCGCTAAAGTTGCTACAAAAGCTCGTATCAAAGCCGAATCTGACGCTGAAAAGCTTGAAGGTAATCTTGATACATTCTTTGCTAAAGAAAATGTCAAAAGAGATGCAAAGAAAGCAGCTGCACAAGATAATCTTCGTGAAATTGAACGTGACTTAATGAGCGAGAGAGATTTAGTTGCTTCCTATGAGTCTGAGAAATTAGCCCGTATAACTGATGAGCGTGCTTCTAATTTGATTTCCTTGCAAGAATTTGAAACAGCTAAAAACAATATAGAGCAAACAGCTGCTAACCAGCGAAAGCAAATATCAGAAGACGAAGAAAAAGCAAAAAATGCAGTAAGGCTGCAAGCTTTAGGAGCGTTGTCAGGCTTAACAAGTCAATTATCTGGCATTGCAGAAGAAGGTAGTAGAGAAGCTAAAGTATTATTTGCCTTACAAAAAGCAATTTCGATTGCTCAGATTATAGTTTCAACCGAAGTTGCAGCTAATGCGGCTGGCGCACAAGCGGCGCTTCTAGGAGGCGCTCCTGCTTGGTATGCTACACAAGGAGCTATTAGAGCTATGGGTTACGCTTCTGCTGGCTTAGTTGCAGGTACGGCAATTGCGGGTCGCGCTATGGGTGGTCAGGTGCGTAGCGGAGAGTCTTACTTAGTAGGTGAGCGTGGGCCAGAGCTATTAACTATGGGAACATCAGGTAGAATAGCTACAAATGAAAACCTAAAACGAGCAGTTAATAGCGACCAAGAATCTAGTAAAACGCAAAATGTGAGTGTTAATTTTAATATTGTAGCTAACGACACTAAGGGTTTTGATGCGCTTTTAAACTCTCGCAGAGGTCAAATAGTTAGCATGATCAACAGAGCTGTTAATAATAGCGGAAAGGCAAAACTAACATGAGTGGACAATACCCAACAACACCTGTATTTGAGTCGGTAAGCTTTACTAGTAAGTTTTATAATTTATCTAGCACAAGCTTGTCAGGTAGAACCCAAGTAAGAAACATTGGCGGTCAAAGATGGGAGTTTTCTGCAAAATACTCTCGATTAACCAGGGCCGAGTTTGCTCCTATTATGGCATTTATTATGTTGCAGAAAGGTAGCAATGATACTTTTACAATTGTACTCCCACAAATCAGCATTAAAAGTGGGGCGGCAACTGGCACTATCAAAGCTAATTTGGCAAGTACTCGTCAGATAGGAGAAACTGACATTATTGTAGATGGAATAACTGGTGGTGCATTAAAAGCTGGTGATGTGTTTAAGTTTGCAAACCACACTAAAATTTACATGATTACAGAAGATTTATCAGCTGATGGAACATTAAAGTTTCAGCCACCACTAGTTAACACTGTTCCTAACAATGTAACTGTTACAAAAGACAATATACCTTTTACTGTTCGCTTGAATAACGATGTTCAAGCTTACGATTTAGGTTCAGCGTCATTGTTAGATTTTGAAATAGACTTTATTGAGGCCATCTAATGCCAAGAGGAATTAATTCAGCAACTATTGCAGAGTTAGCTAAAGATAGTTTTAACTTAGCTACTTTGGTAAAACTTAACTTTAGCACCCCTTTAAAGCTTACTGATTGGGGTAGAAATGTAGATGCACTTAGCCAAACTTGGACTAGTAGTAGTCACATGATGGCTCTTGATAGTCCAGTTGAAACGCAAGAGCTTAGAGTAAATACGTTAAATATTACTATGTCTGGTGTGGAACAAAGTTTATCTTCAATATTCCTTTCACAAACTGCCGGTCAATCTACATATTTGGATACTACTGTTGAAGTCTATCGTGCTTGCATGAGTGATACTGACACAGTGATTGGCGCACCTATATTAATGTTTCAAGGATTAATAACTGGATTTGATATTAATGATTCTGAAAATAGCAGTACTTTAACTATAGAGTGCGCATCGCACTGGAAGGACTTTGAGAAACAAAACGGAAGAAGAACTAACACTAATTCACAGCAAGTACATTTTGCAGGTGATATAGGATTTGATTGGGCAGCTTTGACTATTGCTGACTTACGATGGGGTAAATCATGATATTTGTATGGATTGCAGTAGCTGTAGCCGCAGCCTCTTATGTAATGGCAGTTCAGGCGCAAAAGAAGGCGCAAAAAGCTGCCGACGACATGAAAGGGGTTTTGTTTAATAAAGAGTCTAACATTGAACCAATTCCTGTTGTTTATGGAACAAGACGAGTTGGTGGAGTGCGTGTATACGTTGCCACAAAAGATGTTCCAGATGGCGATGATAATGAATTTTTATACATTGCATTGGTATTGTGCGAAGGTGAAGTAAATTCCATTACAGATATTGAAGTTGATGGCAACCCTATAACTGATTCTCAGTACACAGGCTTATACACGATAAATGCGTTTACAGGCGCAAATGGTCAAGGCTCTAGCACTTTGATTCGACAAAGCGACTCTGCTTGGAGTACCGATGCAAGGCTCAGAGGCGTTGCTTACTTAGCTATTAAGTTGAAGTGGGATGAAGATGCCTTCCAAGGTATACCGACGATTACTGCGTTAGTTCAAGGCAAAAAAATATATGACCCTCGTCAAAATGTTAACAGCCCAGTTTACGATGCAAGTGTTGGCGTAGGTACGCAACGACCATTTAATCGCAGCACTTGGTTATACTCTGATAACCCTGCTTTATGTATAAGAGATTATCTAACTGATGATACATACGGTAAAGGTTTGCCTGAAAGTGCTATTGACTACGTTGCTTTTGCTCAGGCTGCGGATGATTGCGAAGAATTGTTTATTCCTTTTTTGCTAGGCTTGCAAAGAAAGCTGTTTAGAACTCACGCTGTTCTGCAAACCGACAAGACCCTGTTTGAAAATATTGAAATGATGTTAATGGGATGCAGAGGATTCTTGCCTTTTAACCAAGGACAATATTCTTTAGTAATTGATAAAAATAGATCAAGTACGTTTTCATTTAACCTGGATAACATGACATCTGGCTTGCAAATAAAAGGCGTGTCTAAAGATACAAAATACAATCAAGTTACAGTCAAGTTTGCAAACGAAGCAATTGAATATGAACCAGATGAAGTGACATATCCTAGTCCAACTGGAACGACAGCCGAGCAAGCGGCTAGAACCGCTTATTTAGCTGAAGATAACGGAACTGAGCTTGCTCTAGACGTAGACCTTGAAACAGTAACTAATGTATACGTTGCTAGAGACTTTGCTCAAGTATTTTTGCGTAGATCAAGAGCAGGCATGATTTTGCAATTTAAAGCTACAAGTGAGGCTTTGAACTGCTCAATTGGTGACACCGTAACCGTTACACATCCATCGCTATCACCTACTCTTGTGCCTAAACTGTTTCAAGTAAGCTCATTAAGCTTTAATTATGACGGTGAAGTGTCTGTGCAACTGTTGGAATTTGATAGCACAGCCTACACATACGACACTATGAATGAGATTGCTGCTTTTAAGCAACCACACTTGCCTGATCCTTTTACTATAGCTGCGCCCACTAATTTATCTGGCTCATCTAGTACTTTTTTAGGTTCAGATGGTACGGTTATTCCTGTTATCACTGTTACATGGACAGCCGCTGCGGATTCTTTTGTTAATAATTATATTGTAGAGTGGAAAAAGACTAGCGAGTCTTCTGCCGCATACAAATCAGCAACAATGCAAACAACTACTTTTGAGTTGACTGATGTTGTGATCGGAACTTCCTATAATGTAAATGTTTATTCAGTTAATGCATTAGGTGTAAAGAGCGAGCCTATAAGTATTACAACAGCAGGAGTTGGTGACACAACTGCACCTGCAACACCTACCGCTTTAACCGCTACAGCTGGTTTGAACACTATTACCTTGAACTGGGTTAACCCAAGTGACAGTGATTTTAGTAATGTAAAAATACTTAGAAAAACAACTGGTGCTTATGTACAAATTGCAACTGTTTCAGGTGGCCCTGGATTAGCGGCAAGTTTCAGCAATGGAGGTTTAGCGGCTGGTACGCAGTTTTTTTATACAATAAAGTCAGTAGATTTTAGTGGCAACCAATCTGCTGATACTGGTGCTGTTAATGCAACAACTAGCTTAAACCCAAGCAATGTTGATGGTAAATCTACTTTTGTTGCGCCTATTTATCTGAGAGCGACTTCTACTCCGGCAACCCCTACAGGTGGCAGCTTCAATTTTGGCACTAATGCGTTGACTACACCAACAGGTTGGTCTGCATCAATTCCCAGTGGTACAAATCCAGTTTATTATTCTCAGTTTGTTTTTTCCATTGTTGGTGATACAGGTATTGTTAATGGAGGAACTTGGTCGGCTCCTGTTGTGACCGCAGAAAATGGTACAGATGGTACAGATGGATTAAGTACATTTAGATTTAATATTTACAGAAGAGCTACTTCTCAGCCTTCCGCTCCAACAGGCGGCTCATATAACTTTACTAATAACACTATTGCTACACCGACACAATGGTATTCTGCACCGCCATCAGGCACAGACCCTATGTGGGCGTCAACTGGTACAGCTCAAATAGCAGGCGCTACTGGGACAGATTCGAGCATAACTTGGTCTACAGTTACCCAATTTGTTGTCAATGGTGCGCCAGGTGCTGCGGGTGATGATGGCCCAAGAAATGCAAATGGATATATTTACTTTCCCACGGCGCAAACTAATACACCGGCTGACCCTGGAACAACAGGAAGTTACAACTTTACTTCTTTAACTTTTACCAATTTAACTAATAACTGGCAGCATGAGCCACCAGAATATGAAGCGGGAAGTAATAATACATTTTGGGCTGCAAGCTACACAGTTACAGAGGCTACCTTTAATGGCACTCAATCTAAAAACTTTTCGTCACCATATAAGGCTATTAACTTTGATGGCTTAGTTACTTTTACCAATCTAAATAATTCACTCGCACAAGGAACTACTGTTATTGATGGCGATAGAATTACAACAGGGACTATAGATGTATCAGAAGTTAATATTAGTGGCACATCACAAAGTAATTTTAACTTACAATCTGCTTCTAGCGGGTCACGCATGAAGATTACTAATGACACTATTGAAATATTTGACGGCAATACGTTGCGCGTTAAATTAGGCAACTTATAATGGCGTATGGATTAAAGGTGTTTGATAGTTTTGGCGCTGTACGGTTAGACACTACTGATAGGCTTTTTAGAGTCGTCTCGACAACAATACTTGGGTTTACTAGTGACACTAACAACTACACTGTAAATGTATCTGGAATGTCTAATGACGGCACTTGGGAAGTTTTGCTATTTCCGCACGTAAGCTTTAATTTTTACAACAGTCCAGAAGCGGCAGTTGTTAGCTACAATTCTGGAAGTTATGACGCTAACTTTAAGGTTGGTTTCGGCCCTATTGGAGCCACTGTCAATTTTACGGCTATAGTGTATAGGAGTTAATATATGTCGTATGGGTTTCTAGCTAAAAACGACTCAAATTTTATACAAATAGACGATAACTTTCCTGGGTATGCTGTTTGGTTGTCAGGCACTGTTACCGTAAGTTCGACTAATTGGTATCCAGGCAGTACACTCCCATCCAGTTCAGATGTAGGCCAGCCGTGGACAATTGTAAATTTACCAGACGGCATTGACCCAGGAACTTTAATACTTGCGGTTAAGCCAAATTCACAAAGCGGAACTACCTATATTCGCGGTGTCATGCAGCATTATTTAGACGGCTCTACAAAAAAAAGTGCTGTTGCTATTGCCGCTAGTCCTGGGGCTACTATTAAGTACAGGGTTTTGCGTAAGACCCAAGATTTGACTGCTGGTACAGGATATGGTCTTAATATTTTTAACGCTAGTAGTGGTTTAGTATTTTCATCAGACTCTGGGCAATATAGAGTAAGAAGCTTTCACACAGGAAATATAAATACTAGAAGTGCTAGTTATACTATTTCTTTATCCGATTTGAGTGGCATCTATGTTGTTTGTCAGAATCTCGGCCAAAATGGACAAGTAGTGCGCGCCACAAGTCCACCAGCGTTTAGTTCAAGAGTGGTATGGAATGCTGCTGAGTTTAATTACAGCGCCAACACAATACGAATTGGAGTTCCTACTGAGGTTTTAACAAGGCTTAACACGGTTGTTGCATCTAGTTACTATGACTATATAAACAAACCTAATCAAAGAAAAGTATCCATAGGGAAAATTACATGAAAAAATTTGCAATGATCGACAACAGTGGAAATATTGTAAGCATAATTTCCCCCTCTATGGATGATTATTACACTGACGGAACTTTATATGCCCAGCAAGTAGCCAGAGAAATACCTTTAGATAGTAATGATGTAAGCTACATAAACGACAAGTACTGGCGAGAAGGTTTTTACGATAAGCCTATCAAGCCAAGCAGACATTACATTTGGCTAGACTACCAGTGGGCTTTTGATTCTGTTGGTTTTTGGTCGGATATAAGAGTAGAAAGAAACTTAAAGTTAACTGGTTCAGATTGGACGCAAATGGCAGATGCTCAACTCACAAATGCAAAAAAATCCGAATGGTTAGCATATAGACAACAGTTAAGAGACATTCCTTCTGTATATGCAGAAGAAACAAACATTGATAACATGGTTTATCCGACACGACCAGAGGCATAGCATGGAAATTTATACATTAGTAAAAGGCGACTCAGCCCCGCAGATTAGAGCTACCGTAACCCGTGAAGACGATGGTTCAGTAGTAAGCTTTGCAGGCGGCGTTGTACGCATGAAGTTTCGCAAGAAAGATACAACTACAGTATTATTTACCATGTTTGGTGCAGACTCAGGTAGTGACTTTGCTAATGGCATTGCCACATTCTCTTTTGCTTCAGGCAACTTGAACCTCGATGCCGGTTATTACCAGGGCGAGATTGAAATAACTTATTCTGACGGTCTGGTTGAAACTATCTATGAGATAATGGAATTTTACTTACGAGATGATTTCTAATGCTAGTCTTTAAAATAGTATATAAGAAGGCCATTGCTGCCATTCAATTTGGGTATTATTATGTATTCAGATATTTTACTGATGAAGCTAGTGTTCAGGATGATTACCGGTGGCAATTAAACCGCACAATACAAGATCCATCTACAGTTTCTGACAATTCCGTATTAAGTGTAAGCAAGGCGGTATCCGATACAGCGAATACGGCAGACAATTACACAGTATCGGTAAGTTCGGTTCGTTCAGAAAGCTTAGATATTGATGAAGATGTTACTTTTAGCATATCTACAAGTAAAAGTGATACAATCGGAGCATCTGATTCAGGACTAATTGTTTCACAAGATTATTGCAATATAAACTATTTTGCGGCTGACTTTGTTGGTGAAAGCGCATCCATTTAAAGGTATAGAAAATGATTAACGATAAAATGCAAGTAACTGGTGATGTTACTCTGACACTTACTGATGAAAAGGGCAATCTCAAAGCACGCCAAGAGATCAAAAACCTTGTTGTAAACACTGGTTTAACCTTTATTAGTCAGCGTATGATTGGTACTAGCCAAGCGGTTATGTCGCACATGGCTTTAGGTTCTGGCACAAATGCTGCTGCCGCAGGCGATACTGCCCTACAAACTCAAGTTGGCAACCGTGAAGCTTTAGATACCGCTGTAAGCGATTCTCCTGGTGTTATTACATACACCTCTACGTTTGAGCCTGGTGATGCAACTGGCGCTTTGACTGAAGCTGGTATTTTCAACGCAAGCACTTCTGGTAATATGCTTTGTCGCACTAAGTTTGATGTCGTAAATAAATCATCGACAGATACTTTAGCTATTACTTGGGTTGTAACCATTAGCGTATAAGGGGTTTATCGTGTCTACTATCGTAACAAGAGCAGGAAAAGGTTCACCGCTTACCAATACGGAAGTGGATGCAAACTTTGACAACCTGAATAACGACAAATATCAATCTGGTGATTCGCCTAGCTTTGTGAAGGTAACAAGCACACAGACAGGCACTGCGCCGAACTTTCATGCAATTGGCACTAGCGCGGGGGCAAGTAATGCGCCAACCATCTTGCTGGAGCGTGATTCAGTATCGCCTGCTAATGGAGATAACATGGGCGTACTTCAGTGGAAGGGTAACAATGACGCTGATGAATCTACTTTATACGCGCAGCTTTTTACAGAGATAGTTAATGTGGCTGATGGCAGTGAATCTGGGCGCATGGATTTGCAGATAAGAACAGAAGGCACCCTAAAGAATTACCTCTCGCTATGGACAAATGGCGCGCAAGCAGAGGCATCAATTAATAACGCTGGTACTGATATTGACTTCAGGGTTAAAGGTAACAGCGATGACTCTTTGCTATATTCTGATGCTAGTCTAAACAGAATAGGCATCGGCACAAGCACTCCAGCATCTAAACTAGATGTCAACGGACAAGCCGTTTGTAAAAAACTAATCTCAACTATAGAAAATGGAAGACCGCTAGACCTGAACCGAACTGGCTCTAATGGCGCGCTATTACAGTTTCAGCTTGATGCAGCATCTAAAGGTAATGTAGGCGTTAATAGCATTGATGACTTGTATATTACGAATGACACTGGCGGTGTGCGCATAAGTGCCACAGAGTTGAAGCCAACTTTGTCAGGATATAATAACAACGATAATGCTGTAAATTTGGGTAGCGCTGGTAATCGCTTTAAAAACATTTATCTTTCTGAGGGTGCTTTCTTAGGCGGTACTGGTAGCGTAAACCACCTGGACGACTATGAAACAGGAACTTGGACTTGCGGCGTTTCTAACAGCGCAGGCAGCCAAACATCTAGCACAACTAGAACTGGGCAATACACCAAGATTGGCAGGATGGTTCATGTTAGCGTCAATATGAATAACATTAATGCCAGCACTTTTACAGGCGGTGCTTTAAGAATTACTGGTTTACCTTTTGCAGTTAAGAATAATAGCGCAGCTCGCGGGCATGGAGTTTGTCAAATCAACAGCTTTATAGATGCCGCCGCACCTAATTATTATATCCAAGGCGTACAGGGAACACAGACAGCACAAATTAAACATAATAAAAACGATGATACCGCCCAAAGTGTTGATGTGGCTAAGTTAAATGACAGTAACACTAGCACCATTATTTTTGATTTAACCTATATCGTTTAATAACCATACGCCCAGTGGATGCTGGGCATAGACAGGAATAAATAAAATGGCATTAGAAAAAGTAGTTACAGAAGATAAGATTGAAATTGTTGGCGAGTTTAAAGCCGTACAGGTACGCACCAAGACAGCAATCACAGATGACGGCCTTGAGATTTCTTCAGCATATAGCCGCAAAGTAATATCTGCTGGCGATGACTATTCAGGTGAAAGCGCAGAAGTTCAAGCTATTTGCGCTGTTGTACACACGGATGCAGTTATAGCTGCTTTTGCAGAACATATCGACTCAATGGAAGATTAAATTATGTTGGACTCAGGTAAAGAAGTATTAGATGTAGCTGCTGGATCTACAGCATTATTATCAATGGCGGCTTGGCTACCGCCTATTTCATCTTTGTTTGCAATCATCTGGTTTGCAATAAGGATATTTGAGTCCGACACAGTTCAGGGATTACTTCGCAATGATAAATCTGACTAGTTTAATAGCTCCAGTATCAAAACTTGTAGGAGGCTATTTTAAAAACAAATCTGAAGAAAAACAGGCCGTTCATCAAGCCAAAATGGAAGTCATTAAAAACGATGCCAATTGGGAATCGAAGATGGCTGATGCTTCAGCAACAAGCTGGAAAGACGAGTTCTGGACAATAGTATTGGCTATACCTATCTTTATGATTGGTTACGCAATTATTGCTGATGACACTACGGTAATCGACCGAGTAAAACTAGGGTTTATTGCTTTAAATGGATTGCCGGAGTGGTATCAGTATCTTTTGTTTATAGCTATTTCTAGCTCATTTGGAGTTAGAGGCGTAAGCAAAATAATGAACATGAGAAAGTAAGATATTGAAACGCTTTTATTTCTTATTACTTGCTGCTTTATCTACCTCTATTTATTCGGATAGCTCTAACGATCAAGACGGCAGTCTGAACACTAATACTGTAGACTCAACTGTATCTAGCAATAATGTAAATGAAGATAAATCGGTAAGTAATACGTATAACGGTTCTGGAAGTAGCAGTGAAATACCTGTTGGCTCTGCCATAGCGCCAAGTTATATGTCTAATGGATTAGAAACTTGCTTGGTTGGTACGTCTGGATCATTCCAAACTGCTGTAATAGGCGTTTCAAGAGGAAAGTATAAGTCCGACCAAGAGTGTAACCGAAGGCGTGACAGTAAAATGTTAGCTGACTTGGGTATGAAAGTTGCTGCTATTGGACGACTATGTCAAAACAATCAGGTGTGGCGTAGTATGCTTGTTTCTGGTACTCCATGCCCAATCCTAAAAAATGGTCGTTTAATTGTTGGCAAAAAAGCTTTTTTAGTAATGAAAATGCAGCCTGAAACCTATATACCTGATTACAATAAAAGCACTCAAGATTGGTACAATACAATATTAAATATTGGAGAAGAGTCCAGTGAAGAACAGTCTGAAGATATTATTTCTGTTACTAATAAGTTCCGCAGCTCAGTCAAACCCGATTGATAATTTGCTTGATACTTCGGCAGCTATTGTTGATCAGATAGATCGTGGATCAATGCTTGTTGGCACTGCGATCAACTACGCACACACTGGCGATGGTGTATCAAACGGGACGCTTGCTGGATCAGCCCATATATCTTCTGGACAATTAGACGATTACAATAATGCTTTATCCGGTATGCTAGGTTATCAGCCTTATGGTGATGCCCAGGCATTTTTGGAGGAAGCTGCAAGCGAACAAATATCTATGATGAATGACGCTGTAGATGTCTTTACTAGTGCAGTTGTAGATATGTCTAGCGTTATAAAGGTTGCAGAGATTTCTGAGTTAGCCGTTACTCCAAATGATAAAGCTGAAGTGGCCGTTTACGTTGAAACTAATTACGAAGAATTACAGATTACTCAAGAAGAAGTGGAAACTTATAACCAATCGGTTACAGATATTGAGCAACACGCAAACTCAGCAAGCGCATATATCAACCTATCAAAAAACAAAGAAGCAACAAATTACCTAACACAAGGCGCTGTAGATAATAATAATACTTTCCAAGACGCTAGTATTGCTTATAACAGCCAAGATCAGTATGCACAGGTTGCTTGGGTTTCTGGTGGCGCAACAGATTTGTATGTTAATGGATCTCAATTTAATACTAATATGTACGTTGATGAAGCTAATATTCTGGCTTATGGCGCACAGACAGAGTTTTACTACACTAGCCCAACTGCATCTGGTTACGAATGTTTTATGAACCAAACTAACTGCGAAAGATGAGCCTCGAAGAAACCGAACTAAAGATTGCTGGGACATCATTCAAAGGTGTTTATATTGCAATAGTTTTAAGCTTGGCAACCACTCTTGGTGGCGGTGTGTGGACTGCCAGTTCACTTTATAGCCGGTTACAGGACTTAGAGTCCCAATCTATCCCAGATATTAAACCATTAAAAGAAACTATCGGATTGATGCAGCAGCAGCTTACCGATAACGATGTCAGTCAACTCAAAGGTAAACTTGCAGAGCTAGGTGTCAACTTAAATGTTATCGTAGGGCAGCAGAAAGATTTACTTGAAATACAAAAGCAAGTAAATGAGCTAGACAAGGCAATTGAGACAATGAAAAGCACGGTTGCTGAATCTAAACTCTTGGCTGAAAACAATAAAGAAATAGACAGCAAACTAAATAAACTAACGCGAGAAATAGAGGACTTATGGGAAGGCTTAGATTATGTAAGCAACCCTCTTAAATAATGCAGATGCAATACTTTAATATCGAAGAGTTTAACTGCCAAGAAACTGGCAAGAATAATATGTGTCCTTTCTTCCTTGAGAAGCTAGATCAGCTACGTCATGAATGCAATATGCCATTCCATATAACTAGTGGATACCGAGACAAGACACATTCCATTGAAGCTGCCAAAGGAACGCCAGGTACGCACGCTCAAGGCATCGCTGTGGACATTCAAGCTCGTAATGGGTATGAACGGTATATCATAGCCTCAACTGCTCTTAGAATGGGTTTTACGGGCATTGGCATAGCTAAGACTTTTGTACACGTTGACACTCGCAAGTCTGTTCCAGTTTTGTGGTCATACTAGACGATACATGATTGATTTCATGGTCATTGGACTGCCGCGCAGTAGAACTACCTGGATGGCAAACTGGCTAACCACTACATCTACCCTGTGCCTACATGATGCTATATCTACGCATACCCAGGCCGAGCTAGATTCTTACCCAACAAATCGCAAATTTGGCATTTCAGAGACCGCTATTTTCCACTTAGGCAACAAGTTGAATGCTCACCCCGCCAAAAAGTTAATTATTCACAGGCCCATCCACGAAATATACAAATCTATTGGCAGGCCAATACCTTTTCCCAATGCAGATTGTCTGCTTCAAGAGATTAAAGGATTGCATATTCAGCACAAAGACATCAATAGTCGTGCAGAAGAGATATGGATGCACCTGATAGGCTCTAAATTCGATTCTAAGCGATTTAACGTGCTATCTGGAATGAACGTACAGCCAAACTTCAAAGGGCTTAGACCGCAAAACCAGAAGGTTATACAGACTTGGTTGGGATTTTAGTTCTGGGTGTTATATATCTTGGATAGCGATAAGAATTAAACCGCTGATTATTAGGACTATGATGTAACTGGTAATCATTTTAAACCTCACGTTAATTAAGCGCGCATCATACACGCGCTCTTTTATGATTTATAATGATATATATTCATGTTAAATATATCGGCAATGATATATCGGCGTACCAGTAAAACGGTTTATAAATTGGTCACTATAAGGCGCAATACTCCTTAGAATGGTAAGTATATAAACCATTCTAATTTAATCTTGCGTCTCATCAAATGTTAAGTACTCATAGATGAAGCTATTACATAACAAACAAACAGCCCCAACCCTGCCGCCGATAAAATCGACCAGCGCTTTTTTCTGCGCTCTTTATCCTTACGGTATCTTGCATACCAATAATCAAAGTTATTCATTGTCCTGCCTCATGCCCTGCAAACGCTTCGGCTTTCATTTTGCCTCCTTTACGAACACGCCATCAATCATCTTGCCTTTACGATCTTTTATGTCGTTATAGGCATGGTGCATACATTCGTATAAGCTTAAATTGTTTCGATGTGCAATATTAATTAAAACTACAATAATGTCACCAATATCATCGACTATGCCATTTTTATTGCCCATAGCTATATTGACACCTAGCTCATCTACCTCTTCTAAAAGCTTTCCCTGATACTGATCTAAATCTGTTGATCCATTTATTAAGTTACGGTCTTTATGCCACTGGATTATCTTATTCTCTAAATCTTCTCGCATTACAACTCTCCGGTAATAAAATAACACCCCATCCAAGACTGGAATTTGCCGTTCTCATATTCCTAAAAAATCAATTCAGCTCAAGGCATTCATGTATCTCTCAAAGGAAATGTCTCTTCAGGGGTGCTAGTTTAACTTTTAATATTTATGCTTTAGTTGGGTGGCTCGTTTCGACTACAGGTGAGCCAATCCTGCTTCAAAGGTCAAGGAGTAAACCTTAGTCTATTTTTGGTATGGCGGCTTTTTCTTTTTCTTTTTGCTTTTCGCGCCAAATATATTGTCGTAATTACTACTAAATTTATCTCTATCTATTTGCATAGGTCTCGCCTTATCACCTTTACCACCATCGCTCATTAGTCGCATCTCATTGTACCTAGTGAATTGGTACGACAAGTTGTGCCTGTATTGCTGCGCCAGGTTCCAAGAGAATCTTTTCTCCATGATGAACCATCATTGCCGCGTATAGTTCCAAGACTATCAGTTCTATATGTAGATCCATCAGAACCTCTTGTAGTACCTAAGCTATCAGTACGGTATCGCGTACCAGTAACTGAGTCAGTCGTAGTGCCTAAAGAATTAGTTCGCAATGAACCGTTTTGACCGCCATCACAACTATATACAGTAGTTCCTAAACTATTTACTCTGTAAGTGCAGGCAGCATTAGCCGTAGATACAAAGAATTGCGATGCTACTAAAATTATAGTTAACAGCCAGCCGCGATTTATAGTTACAACAGGAATGGATGACCACGCCATAATTCGCGCAATAGTTCTGACAAACTTTGATTGATTGTTTTGCTCTTCGATCAACTGATCAGCAAACTTATGTGCATCTTTTACCATTTTCTTTACTGACATACATTTCCCCTTCATAGTTAAGTTAATTTACATTTCATCCATCAATTCACGCCAGAGTTGCGTCTCTGTTTTACACTCGCGATATTGAATTTCATCTTCCATTGCTTTCTTAAACTGTGGAAGCATTCTTGTTTGCGTATTTAAACATGAATTTATATGCTCAACACACATATTTTTTAGCTTTATGTAATGTAATTCCGGATCACCTTCCAATCCGTAACTACCCCAAAGCATTCCTTCCCTAATAACCTCATGTGAATCTTCATCGGTAATTGACAAATTAACCTCATCACCGTTTGCGCTACATCTTGAGTAAGCACATCCACCATCTACCATATAAATCTTGCCGTTTGCATCTTTATGTTCGACATAATCATGTGAATACTTAGAGTGCAGAATAGTACCGTCAGGAGTTTGTATGCTATTTTTTATCAGCAGCATTTTTGCTCTCGCGTCTTTTATAAAATCTATTTTGAGCATCTTTAATAAGTAACAAAACGCCGCTGCAAATAAAGCAAGTCAACAATCCCATCACTAAATATGTAATAACCATAATAATCTCCAATGTCTGAGTGTGGATATTGCTACAAATTACATTAAAAGTAAAGTATTAGTATGATTTACTACAGGTCATGTTGATATTCTATTTTCTTGCTCTTTAAGTTGCGCTTTAATATCGCGTGCAAATTGGATTACTTCTTCTCGATTAAACTTAGGTGAAGCTCTCCAGGCAAGCCGCTCCATTGCTTTAACTTTGCGTTCTCCGTGCGTGTCCACCATCCATTGCCGGTAACGCAAAACGTAATGCGCTTGTTTCATACCCCATAAATTGCAAGAGGGGCATTGTGGGTTGCAATTTGGCTTATATAGCTTGAACACAGTCCTACCACGCGGAATAAAATGACCACCTTGAAGGTCTTTGTAGTGGTCTATCTTGCCGCAAGTAACGCATTGTGCGTAACCGTTATCATCTGCTGCTTCCATCCGCACCAACCGCTGTAAAAGCTTCGCGGCTTTTTCTACTTCCTGTGCAACAGTAGATTGTTTGCGTTTTTTTGGCTTTGCTTTAACGCTTTTCGCCATATTCTAACTCCAGTAATAACTCACAGTAGTGAATAGCCTTCCGAATATCATCTGCGCCATTCTTTCTGCCATGCCTGGAAATGTATTTCACCACATTGCCCTCGCAGTAGTCCAAGCTGTTCTGGTAAATGTATTCAACAGGTTGGATCTTCATATCGTAATGACTTCCACCTTCTTGCTTATCAAGCGCACTCAATGTTCTATCTCCTCAGTAGATAAATCAATTTCATCAGGTATGTTAAGATCACAGCTAGGACATAGACCGTAAGCACAATCGTCATTCCCAAGCCAATAAGTAACAGGGAGTTCACATTCT
>TARA_R110001606_G_scaffold348213_3_pt1 | contig 21504 bp, 21 predicted proteins | sample TARA_R110001606 | Tara Oceans TARA_R110001606 (sample SAMEA4398315) | marine metagenome | biome: Polar Biome; feature: [SRF] surface water layer (ENVO:00010504); material: water (ENVO:00002006), including particulate matter (ENVO:01000060) such as... | depth 5 m | reverse complement strand
GCTTGGGATCGGCTGCTTGAACACACTAAAGAAATAGATAGTGAAACCTTAACGACTAATGAGGCACTAGAACTCAATGAGATTGCTGGCCAAGTTGGCCGACACCGACATCTATTGATGAGTGAAGCGAGGCACGTCGAAGTTGTCGCGCTTACTGTCACAGCATTTAAAGTAGCTCACGGTAACTACGAGGTGGTTGGTAAAAACTTCAGCGATGACATAAAAAGTATGTTGCTACCTTATGGTTTGAAAGAAGTAAGTGATATGGATATTCAGCTAGATATGTTTGAAGTTGTCAAGAGCAGTAGAGAAATGAAATATCAGCAATATGCCGGGCTGCTATTAACTAAAAATGAAAGTGATGTCGTTAGAAATCGTTATGAGTTGGCAGTCGCTTACTTGGTGACTGCCACTTATCTGTATGTAAAAGAAAAAGGGCTTAATGTTAGCTAGATTGCAGCTGAAAGTTTTTGTAGGGATTGTCATCGCTCATAATGGAAAGAGTAGACAATACATATGACTTTTGTTTAGTAGGGCCTTTAGGGTTTTCCAAGCGCTCACCGGTGTAGTATAAAATGTCGTTATTAACTTTTGCAGAAGCTAATGTCATGATGTGGTCAGCATGATTGGAGGAGAGCGTAAAAGGTGTGCTTGAGACTTTATTAGTTGAATCGATATTATACAGAGAAATTGTATTGCTGTGTTCTTCATATCCCGCGGGAATAGCATAACCTTCAATGGGGATTGGTTTAGGCGTTTTAAACGTTGGTGCGCAATACTGACCGCTTACTAAAATGTCGGCTTTTGGTTGTTTTTTATCATCTATCTCAAGTGATACAGTAAATGGGTGCTTAATGGATTTTCCGCTTTTTTTGTTAATGAATTTTTCAGACTGCTCGAAAATAAAAACTTTGTCCCCTGGTAAGATTTGACTGGTATGGGTAATGCTTAAAATGTCTCTTTGTGTGATGACGGAATGCGTTAATTCGTAAGCCAGTAAGGCGAGTTTACGTGTTAGGTTTTCTTGGTGAGGCTGGTTGCTTAAAAACAGCATGCCGATATATTTGTTCTTATTTTCGCCATCTGTTTCTATAAAAAATTTATTTTCAATGCGGTCTTCGTTATCAGGCGATAGATCTTCGATGTACTTAGTTAAAATACTTTGTAAGTGGTAAGTGAAATCTTTTATTTCAGTATTTGCTAGATTTTCTGGGGTGCATTCGATGCCGTTGATATATTGAAGCTTTATAGCATCTTCTAAAGAAACTACTTTTATGATGAGGTTTTCAGGATACTGAAAATGCGTTTTCTTTTGTTCTTTGGGCATGTTGTTCCTCAATACTTTAGGATCGAAAGGTTTAGGCTCTATGCTAAGAAAAATTTATATTGTGTAGTGAGATGTACTACCGACTCCTTCTTATTCGCTACTATATGTGCGCAAAAATAATTTATCAGCTACTACATGTGCTCGAAAGGTTAAATAAACGCAGTTTTTAATGCTATTTCCTAATTTAGCAACTATAGCTTCCGTACGCGTGATTAGCGTACATGCGGCAGCTCTTCCCATCGAGTGGTGTAGCTCGGAGTCCGGTGTTCAGAACGTAATGCCCAGGCATTGCCTGCCCGTGGCAACCCTAGCTGTATTGTCCCTTGTCCTAACTCACGATTGAACTGGTCGACAGTGGCCATCAGCCGGTGCTGAGTTTTGCTTCGGCTTCTATTTGCGATGTTTCCGTTAGTGTAAGTTAACAGTTGGCTTTGGGAGAAAGGTCGAGGAGCATGACGTCGGCTTTATGGTAGGCGTAACCCTTACAGCCACAGCTGTCGAAGTCCTTGTGTGGCATGAAACAACTCGCGGCTTTCCCTCGTCGGGCGGTCTGATGTCGCCACTGTTGCTGGGTAAGACCAAGGCTAACGATAGACGTGATTCATGGATAAACGGAACCTAATGGAGCATTGGCACCTCGTAGTTTTCGACATCAAGCTTGAGCCATTTGATTTATGAGTCTATTATATCGGTATTGATATAAGCATTATGAAAATTGAGGAGTCAGCGTGGCGCGCAAGAAACCTGTTGCATTCGTCGGAGACTCTAAGGATAGGCTGCGCGACTTCCCTCTGGATGCCAAGAGAGAAGCGGGGTTTCAGATAGACAAAATTCAGTCTGGAGGTCAGTCAGACGATTTTCGTCCGATGCCAAGCGTTGGCTCTGGTGTGATGGAAATCCGTGTTCGAGAAAATAACGGTGTCTTTCGGGTTTTTTACGTGGCCAATCGAGGTGATGTGGTATTTATTCTCCACTGCTTCCAGAAGAAAACCCAAAAGACGTCCCAAAAAGACATCAATTTGGGCAAACAGCGATACAAAGAGCTGCCCTGAGTCCTGTTACTAAGTGAGGTGAGATAATGGCCATCGAGTATTACAACAGTGTGTGGGATGCCATTGAGGATACGCCTGAGGAAGCGTTGAATATGAGGCTCCGTTCCGAGCTCATGGCAAAAATTGCTGGCCGTGTGAGGGAGTGGAACCTTACTCAGAAAGAAGCAGCCGACCGATTAGGAATTACTCAGCCGCGCCTCAATGATCTGCTGAACGGTCGCATTAACAAGTTCAGCCTTGATGCCTTGGTCAACCTGACAGGGCCGGCTCACTTCCATCTCGAACTAGAGATTGAAGACGAGAAAGAGGTTGCTGCCTGAGAGTGACCAGCTCAGCGCGCCGTGTTTGTGCATTAGCCATCAGTGGATCGCAATATGATGCACCACGTGGCGTATTTTTTTGCGAGCAACTCAAGCAGAAGGTCATTGAGCCAAGGTTTACGGTCGCCTGTGGGCAATCATTCAGGCGATCGGGTTTATTGGTTTATCACCCGCTGACTGAAGCGACATCTGCAGTGGCTTGAAGCTGAAATCAATCTGGATCAGCTCAATAGCTTGGTGGAGGATAAAGATATGTTGGCAGGGGACTTAGAGAACTGGGCTCAACAGGAGCGGTTCTGAAGGCTGTCTCGATGAAGCTCGCGATAATCTTCGGGCGCAGTTTAGCTTCAAATTTGGTGAAGTCCCGCACTGGGCGGAGAATCGGATCGAACAAGTTGATCATGGCCAACTGAAAGTCTGGTCACGCGATATACTTTTTGCTAGCAACCCTGACGAAATGTTCAAGCAGTAACTCGCCAACAGTCTGGTGGGGGATAAAGGTGTGCTGGCAGAAAATCTTGAAAGCTGGGCTCAGAAAGAGCGTCACCAAGGCATCGCTTGATTAGTTGTCCAGGGTCTAACTGTGCCCTCAACGTCTAAAGCAGCTTGGTTTGCCCTGAAGCGGTAAACTGGTACCCCATGGCTTTGTAGCCTTTCTCACGTTTTCGGAACAAGCGTTCAAGCATGGGCAGTCCAGTATCAAGGTAGCCATAAACAGTGACTTCCTGTTTGTCTTCAACCGCTCGGTGGATCCTGCCAGCGTACTGCGACAGCGTTCCTTTCCAGGCGATGGGCAGGGCTAAAAACAACGTGTCTAACCGCGGCAAGTCAAAACCTTCTCCGATGTATTTACCGGTTGCAACGATAACCTGAGCCTTATGTAACTGCGCTTCCACCGCCTGACGTTCTCTGACACGCATCCCACCACGCAACACAACCGACGTTATGGATTCAGCGGCCAACAGTGCTGCCAGTGTCTCAGCATGCTCTCGTCGTTCCGAAAGGAGAAGACAGTTTGCCTGGTTGTTCACATAAGCGGTTGTGGAAGCCGCGGGTGGGCGTAAGTTATTGCTTACGATAAATGTTATATATGGATAGGTACTTATTAATGTTCCAAAGTTTCATTGGAACGAGGTTTTTGGCGAGGGAAAATAAATCCTAGTAACCATTGCAGTGCCACGTAAATCATCGAGAAGAGCAGCGGTAGCATTGCCTGGAGTGTAGGTTCAGCAAGGATTATGTCCCATGGCCCCGGCTCCATTTCCACAAGATGCCCACCGAATCGACTAACCTTCAACGTCTTGCCGGTGGCGTGGCAAGCAACTTCAATACCCGCCGTATTTAGCCCCGCCACAGAGAATACGCAGGCCGTATCGGCTGGATGGCCTTCGGCATTCATTACCCATACTTCATCACCTAGTTGCAGATCAAGCTCCATCACGGGGTAGCGGAGATCCGAGAGCAACCGTTTCTCCATCACTACCACACGGCCTGCTCGTAGGACTGGAGGTGGCTCGCCCATGGTGGCCGCATAAGTCTCGCTACCAATGGCACCGACTGCCAGTAAGCTGCCACTGAAGGGAAGCTCTTCAATGCGAACTTCGAGGGAAGCGGAATTTGCCCAATGCCAGGTCGCATTTTCGGACAACACGTTTTCCAGCGTGATTACTGGAATAACACGAGAAACTTCTTTCTCCTCTCCTTGCGGGGCGCTATTTTGCGTTTCGAACAATGACCCAGGAGTTTCTAACCCCCCAGGCTCATACTCCTGCAGCGTGACCTGCAACGGACCGCTGCCGTAGCGCACCATTTGCACATTCGCCCTAGGGCCAATCTCCACTAGGCCGCTGAATGCATAAGACTCAATGGGACTTTCTCCCAGGGGATCCGCAGCACCCTGCATGACGTCCCCCTGCTCGATGTACCACCGTGTAGCACTAACCCCCGTCGTGACCATATCCAGTATCTCCGTGTCTGCGGCGATATGGAAAGTGCTGGGCTTGCGTAGCGCCTCGGCCAGCAGATAGATCACGCCGGGAAGTAGTACAAAAGTAAGAATCAATCCAGCGGCTTGGCGGCCTAAGTGTCGTGTTCTTGAATGCCATATCACCGTCAATGCAGCAATCAAGCGATTAACGGAGGGGAGCCGTCTAGGTTGTTTCATGGCGCTAAGGGGAAAGGGACTGGTGGGGCGCGGTTGGGGCCCCTAAGACGAACTAGCTCAGTCTGGCCGAATTGCGGTTCACCGTGTTCACGAAGCTCACTAATATCGACCAAGCATTGTCGGTCGAAGGCAATACGCTGAGGATCAGGTATAATATCGCATTCAATGGCTTGCGGTGCTTTGCCCTCGTAAGGAACGACAAGAAAGGTTTGCATACGGCTGCTGTTAATCATGACGGCCAATTTTTGGTCTTCCTCTGGCCGCTCCCAGGAAACAGGCAGAATATGCTGAGCCGGGTGCCCGGGGGCACAATTCTGTTTGACTTCGGCCAGTGCTGTCAGCACATCCGAACGATCCTCAGCATAGAAGGCCGGCTCTCGGCTTTCGAATGTTACGTGAAGCAGAAAAGGCGTCTCGCCTGCTACTAAGGGCGCCCTCAATAGCCCAGTGTAACGCCCATCTCTTGCCAACAAGGACAGGCACAGCTCAGCATTCTCGATATCCATACCCTGCGGCACCCAGACAAAAAGTTCCTTACCATTGGGTTTGCCGCGGTGCTCGAACATGGCCCCCGCGAGCGGCCTTCCCGATATTGGTACGGTGGAAGAGAATCCCTCATCCACCATACGGGCTGTTACCTCCCGCTCGGGAAGCGGCTGGGCATACGCCAGGCTATTGAGCAGCAGACTTATCCCTATTCCCCACCACGCATTCATGACAAACGGATCCGGGCTGGCAAGCTGGCACTCTTACCGTCAGCAAAATCCTCCCCCATGTGCGGACTTCCTATGGCACAGTTCAGCACGCCGGCTAACTCAACACCGGAAAGCTCATTTAATGCTAGTGCACAACTGTATTGAGGAGTGCTATTGCGAGTGTGGCTTTTCAGTTCAATTCGTAATCCTCCGCGAGTCAGCTGGCCCACAAAGTTGTTATTTCTCACGGAAGCCGTTCGGAAGCTTCCAGTAATCTCGTCAGTAGCAGTATTTATCTTCAACTCGGTAAGGATGAGCTCACGGTATAAGTTGTAAGTATAAGCTTGGGCTTGACTAGCCTGAGTTGGCTCGACGATTTCGACGACCAAGAAGTCTCGGCTGTTAATCAGCTGACGCAGCCCTGCGGTCTGCAGCCGCTCATCATCGCTACTCAGTGCCGTCTCCATGGCTATGTTGCGCAGTAGTGAATCCTCACCCTTCATCACCTCTTCGAACACTGCCATTCGCACCGAGGCACTGTCGTCGGCAAGCAGATTGCGCACTCGATCAATAATGCCAGCCCGCTCCTGGGCCGCCTCAAGGCTGGCAAGATCTAACGCCATCAAGGGGGTACTGGCTAATGCTAAGACTAGGCCTACCCAGTAAGCGCGAACATGTTTCATAAGAACCTCTCCCGCAGGTTTGATTGTTGTTGTCAGCGCGCGGTGGTGTTGCGCACTCGCACATAGCCTTCACGGGTTTGCCACCATGGCAGCCCTGTCACCTTTCCGGTTATTTCGACGCTCTGACCCACGCTCAGCCAACGCACCACGGGGGACCACTGGCTAGGCTCCTCGCGGATGGCCGTACGTGCCGTGATAATGGCCGCCCCGCCATGGGGTTCCACAGGCAGGTGGGATGGCGGTAGCTGACTCGGACCGGAAGTCTGGAAGAAGCGAGTCAGAAGATGGCTGAGGGCATCATGTCGATAGGCCCTTACCACGCCATCATCGGTCGTAAGCACCATGCCGACCGGCATGCCGTCCAACAGTAGCTGCGAACCACTGACTCCCTTGAAGGCTTCGTCGCCCTGATCAACCGTCTTCACTTCTACATGACGATCATCTAACCCAGTAAAGAACACAGGATAAGAAACTATGCCGCCCGTCTCACGCACCCGTAGAATCGAACCCTGGCGGCTGTGTGAAACGGCCTCGGTCAGAGTAGCATCGAGGTTATCGATTATCGGCCAGCCCGTACCGCAAGTAATCTTGCCTTGCGAGGCCACACGAATCACCGCGATGTCGTCGCCGAAAGTCGTCTCAAGCGACGCCTGCGCCCAGACACGATCCGCAGACATCACTTTGAGCCCCAGGCCGAAGCCAATCACATGCTCCGGCACGATGGCAAAGCACTCACCACTGCGTACCCGAAGAACGCCCTGGCCTACCTCCTCGGCCTGTACCAGGACAGGATCGGCGGAAGCCAACAGCGTTGTTGTCAAAAAGAGACAACCGCTCAGCAGACATTGCAGCATCACACGCATCCGCGTCCCCACCTTCCTCACTTTGTATTTTCTAAGCATAGCCCAAGATAAACTTTACTCAATCGGCCTAATCATGGTTATTCAACGTAAATCAACAAGCGTTCTCAGAGTTTTATAACTAGAGAATTAGCTATTCATTCTAAAATCGAACGTTATTCACGCTTAATTGCTGTTTGTTGAACCCATTGGAGCGCTTCCAGAACTTTTCAGCTCGAAAACTTATTTAGCTCGTTAGCAGGCTTGTGAAACCAGCAGCGTTGACAGTTGGTCGTCGGTTAGATATTACTCAGAGTCGCCTAAAACCCTGAGGTGGGCTCAATCAGTTGCTTAACCTGATGGAGTCACTAATTTCTAATCCGGTTGTATACCTAGCTCAGGCTGCCAAGGTTACGGGTTTCTTGTAATGCTCCTAGATCATTGCGAGGCAACGTTACCAGTGAGGTAGATGTTGTTGCTTTTGGCCATGAGAATGAGCGGGAAGCCTTAAGTCATCCAGCTATACGCTCGATGAGCTGCTTCATCAGTGTGAAAAGGCAGTGGCTGATGACAATGATATTGTCGCTTGGCAAAATCTTAAAAAACGTTCGAGGAGAATGAGCTACTGTTGCTTGCTAGGTCGGTGAAAAGAAAAAAAATTGTTGAAACAGAGTGCTAGGGAGCGTGGTTTGAAAATCACCGGGGTCGCCATTGTATGAAGTGCTGATTAGATGCTCATTTGGCACGTGCGGAGCGCTAATGTTTTGGCTGCTATAATCTTACCAATCGTGGCATTATTTTGAAGTGAAACAATGGCTGGCATTTCTCAAATTTGGGAAGGTATTTCGCCGATTTTGTTTATCATGATCGCTACATTAGCTGCTGGAGGCTATGAGGTTTTCAAACAAAAAAATTAAGCGCCCTAAGCGTTGATGAAGACTGTATGGCAATTTTTAAGTAGAAGCCTTATAGGTTGTTTGATCACCATTATCTCTTATTTTGCTGTGCAAAATTCATCAATTAAGCCCTTTTATTATCATATTGATACTTTGATTATCGTCATATAAGCGAGAATGTCGATAGCGCTCTTCAACCGGGCGTCGATCATATATTTTCTGATCTAGTGTGTCAGGTTAGTAGTGATTATTATGGTAAACGGTAAAAAAGCATTACTAAGCTGCCAGGTTTTTTCTACATTTCTCAACGTCTATAGCAACCTAGTTTGCCCGGAAGAGGCCAACTGATATCCCATTGCCCTGTAGCCTTTCTCTCGTTTTCGGTACATGCGTTCAAGCATTGGCAGTCCAGTATCAAGGTAGTCATAGACAGTGACTTCCTGTTTACCTTCTACCGCTCGGTGGATCCTACCAGCGTACTGCGACAGCGTTCCTTTCCAGGCGATGGGCAGGGCTAAAAACAACGTGTCTAACCGAGGCAAGTCAAAACCTTCTCCGATGTATTTGCCGGTTGCAACGATAACCTTAGCCTTATGTAACTGCGCTTCCGCCGCCTGACGTTCTCTGACACGCATTCCACCACGCAACACAACCGACGTTATGGATTCAGCGGCCAGCAGTGCTGCCAGTGTCTCTGCGTGCTCTCGTCGTTCCGTTAGTAGAAGGCAGTTTGCCTGGTTGTTCACGCAGCTTGCTACATCCTGAACAATGTCCTGATTCCGGGCGTTGTTCTGTGCAAGCCAGTGGTAAACTGAGGCTAAATGAGGGCGTTCACAAGACTGATAGATATCGGTAGGTGGGATTTCATGACGCTCCCGAACGATGACGCGCTGAACAAACTGGGAGCTGTGTTCCGCCCGAACTTTGTGACGAACGGGCCCTGCAACCATCAACATGATCTTTTGGTGCCCATCCTGGCGGTCAGGCGTTGCGGTCAGGCCGACGACGTAGCGAGCGCTGACTTCATTAAGAAGCATCTCGTAGCGAGGGGCTGAGATATGGTGGCATTCATCGATGATGATCTGGCCGTATTCTCTAACCACGCTGGAGACCGTATTGTCTTTCTTATTGATTAGGCTTTGGTAGGTGGCAACGTCGATCTGACCGATAGGTTTCTTTTTCCCACCGCCTATCACACCCACGGAGATACCCTCCATAAAGGTTTCCAGGCGCTCCTTCCATTGATCTAATAACTGGCGACTGTGAGTGAGGATCAATGTGTTGACCTGCCACTTGGCTATAAGGCCAATGGCCGTTACGGTTTTACCGAACGCGGTCGGCGCATGAAGTATTCCGGTATCGTGGTCGGCAAGTGCCTCCACAGTCCTATTCTGATCATCCCGCAGCGTTGCTTTCAGGCTGATACCACTTAGAACCAGGCCTGGTAGCCTGCGGTCATCAATATTTACCGTTATTCCCTGACCCCGCAACAATGCCTGGAGCTCATCAAATTTTCAGTCTCCTTTGGATTGTTAGCTAGCGCATCACTAACTTTCGCAACAGCCTCTTGGAACGCATCTTTAGCTTTGCTTTGCTCGATCCACAGTTCTGTTCCGAATACATCCATCCATACTACTTTCAACCGCGAAAGAGCATTCCAATAGGCTTGTACTGCTCCTTTTCCTTTATCATCGAATGCAGAATTCATATAAAACCTTTAGAAATAAATTAATGTGACATTGAGCGACGTTGATTGTGCAAGTGCCTGATCATAGCGTAGGGTCTCATGGTCGCTGAAATCTTCGTAACCAGCGGCCACGCCAAAAACCCGCTGAGGGATCATGATATCGAGTTTGTGACGAACCTGTTCCGGTGCTCGGGGTTCATTAATCACGGAGGCCAAGCGGTGCGTCAGACGATGTTGTTTATCGACCTCCCGTAGCAGGAGCAATCCGGCATCGGGGGTAATGTGGCCGCCGGAAAAAATCGGCTTCAATTTGCCGGCGTGAGAGTGGCGAGAAGGTCAGTTTTTCAGGTACCATTTTGGAAGCAGCGGTTGGTGTTGGTTTTTGGTGTAAGGCCTGGAAACGTTAACACTTTCAGCCGCTTTCTTTTGTACCCCGTGAGAAATTCGGGCTAGCAACACTTGGGGCGAGCATGTCTCATCATACTCTGAGGAAGGCGGTCTCAACTTCCAGGCACACGTTATTAAAAAGTGCTTAAACCGGCGACGGGTATCTTGAGCCCCTCGGCGTAGACGTCCAGCGACTTGCGTGGTTGTAAATTCAGTGAGTTGGCCATCTCTTCGAGCTCTTCCTGACTGTAGATCGACAGATCCGTACCCTTCTTCGGCAGGTCCTGCCTCAACAGCGGTGTTGAGGGGCCGGCCATCGGTTGGAACCTCGCTGCCATGGGCTATGCTGGGCAGCAAAGTAAACCGCTGCACTGGTCTTCTGAGTGATCTCGACATGCTTCATTATCTCTTTGTACTGGTCATCAGTCATGAGCAGGCGCAGTGAACGCGTAAGCTTGTCACTGAAGCCGGTGTCCGTCGCAGTGGTGCCATCTACTTTTACCAGAATCACTAAACGCGTCGTGCGCTCCACCATTGTGCCGATGGCAGAACGATAGTTAGCGCGCCATTTCCAAGCATCAGGCGGTCTTCGATTTTAGGATGTCGCAGGCGGATGCTGACTAGGTCTGGAATCTATTGTCGCCTCTTCTTAACAAGTCGGCGAGGGCGCCGTTTACCTTTACCCGGGCGACTAGCTCCTTCTTGAGCGAGCTGCGCGGAATGAGGTAGAGCGCGTTGTAGATGGCTTCGCGTGGGACTTTGTGGTCAGTGTAACCAGGAAAAATACGCTTCAGTGTGTGCTCTTTGCTCTGGTGAGCTAGTGCTTGCGCAGCAGATAGGCCACCCGTCCGAATAACTCACCATCGTGGTTCAGCTTCGGGCAACGAGAGGTCGACAGCGGGTCAGTCGGGCTCGGTAGCCAGCAAGACGGGCGTCATACGCCATGTCAGGCCTGACCGTGTGGCGTGCTATTTCTCGTGAAACGGTACTAGGTGCGTGTCCTAACTGACGCGCGACGATACGAATGGAGTGATAACCCTGCATCAATATGATGCCGACTCGGTATTCCGCAGAAAGATGGCGATAACCGTGAGTCATGGCAACACCCTACCTAATTGGTGAGATGTTGTACTTAGTTATTGAGACCGTCGAAGACACCTTGCGCGGAGAAAACGACCATCTATTAATCACGCCTAGAGATGTGCTCCTAATGACCCTCGCCACGCGCCTCCTTTTGAAATAAAGGGGCTACCATGGCTTAAATTTAGAACCGGATTGCACACCCAACGGGGGAGAATCTCAAACGCCTCGCTGGCCAATGCGTTAAGCGAAAACTAGTATTTACATTCGTTGACATATACATCCGAAAAAATTCTTGACGTTCTCAAAAATCATAACTAGTCTTTCAAAAGTGGATGCGTGGTCTGACCATCAATCCACATAGAAGGGCTAACGAATTACTCTAAAGTGCAGGCTTATTTTTTGATTATTCTGATTAAGGTCAGTCATAGAGCATGGAAATTAAACCTTTAAAAAAACAAAGCTTAAGTGACTTTGTTGTGGCACAAATTAAAAGAATGATAATAGACGGCGAACTGAGTAAGGGTGACAAGCTTCCAGGGGAAAGGGAATTGGCACAGCGGTTTGAAGTTAGTAGAGCGTCAATTAGAGAAGCACTAAAAATACTTTCCTTACAAGGCCTACTGCATCGCACTAACGCGCGCACAGTGGTGACCACAGATTTTCTCAATATCATTGAGGAAACTCTGACGTTAAAAATTCTGCTCGAAGACAGTAGTTATAGTGACATCATTGCAGCACGCTTAGCCCTTGAAAAGTCGATGGTCACACTGGCAGCGAAAGAGATTAATAAAAATGAGCTTGAGTTGCTTGAAAAGTATATCGTTCTTATGGAACAAGCAGCTAAAACAGAATCCATGGATGATTTCGTTGCTTCTGATATTGAATTCCACCGTTCAATAGCCCTTTTTTCAAGAAATAGTGTTCTAAACAGCTTATATAATTCAATTATTTTTTTGTTATTCAAAGTGCAAACGCAAGTGGCATATGATAAAGGAGTAATGGATGAATCGGCTGCTTATCATCGAAGGATTTACCAAGCTTTGGCGCAGAACGATGCTGCACTAGCGGAGAAAGAAATGGAGGCTCATTTGATGGATATTGATGAGCGTTTAAATCACATGCTAATAATTGAAAATTTAAAAAACAGGAATTGAAAAATGTATATACGATTCGAATATAAAAATAAAATAAAAGAAGGTTTCTTGAAAGACGAGAAAATAGCTCTGCTTGATAGAGAGATGCTTGCGGGGGGAGAGCCTACTTCTGAAACGGTGTTGGTGAAGGATGTGACTATTCTTGCTCCCTGCCAGCCTTCAAAAGTGGTATGCGTCGGCTTAAATTACAAAGACCACGCAAAAGAAATGAACATGGAAATGCCAACAGAGCCATTATTGTTCCTGAAACCATCAACTTCCGTGATTGGTGACGGTGAAAAAATTATTGCTCCTCCTCAAAGTACACGCTTAGATTATGAAGGTGAGCTGGCAATTGTAATTGGCCAAGAAGCTAAAAATATTGATACAAAAGATTCGAATAAATATATTTTTGGCTATTCATGCGCAAATGACTTCACTGCCCGCGATTTACAGCTGTCGGACGGCCAATGGGCGCGTGGAAAGTCGTTTGATACCTTTTGTCCAATCGGCCCCGGAATCGTGAAAACGATTAATGAAAATGATGCAGAAATAGAGCTGAGGGTAAATGGTTCTTTGAAACAAAAATCAAATTTGAACCAACTTATCTTTAATGTTGACGAAATAGTTAGTTACATTTCAAAGCAAATGACCCTTCTTCCAGGCGACATAATCCTCACTGGTACCCCGCACGGCGTTGGCACGGTTGTTCCTGGTGACACGATGACCGTATCCATCACCGGGATCGGCACATTGACAAACACTTTGACACAAGCGTGAGCTGGTTATTTACAGGACTAAAAGCCACGCGGGTGAATGAATAATTCTCTCAAATTATTACGGTGATGTTATGACCGAGCCGGTAAAGAAAATAAGAATAGGAACTTGGGTCCAGATCAATAATGCAGATATTGTTGAGTGCATTGCGATTAGTGGTTTTGATTTTGCTATTTACGACATGGAGCACGGAAATATCGATTTCCCAGGACTCGAATCACTCATGCGTGCGGGTGAAGCCAAAGGTCTTCAGAGCGTGGTTCGCGTTCAAGAGAATTGTTCTGTATTAATCATGAAAGCGCTAGATCTGGGCGCAAGTGCTGTTTTGGTGCCGGGCATTTCTTCAGCAGATGATGCACGTTTTGCGGTTGAAGCCGCTAAATATGCGCCATTAGGTAATAGAGGCGCTTGCCCCTTTATCCGAGCTGGCGAGCACACTGTCAAAGACTGGGTCACGTTCTCAGAAAGAATGAACAAACAAACCCAGTTAATTGCTCTTGTCGAAAGTAAGCAGGGTGCGGAAAGCCTTGAAGAAATAATCGGGACGACAGGGGTGGATGGATTAATGATTGGACCTTTTGATCTTTCGGTATCAATGGGAATTCCTGGTAATGTTAGCCACCCCGATATTAGTAAGACGTTTGATGAAGCAGCTCAATTAGCAGTAAAAAATGGTAAAGAATTTTATGGAGTCGATTTTGAGGCAAATAGGGAGGGCGTAGAAAAGATGCTACCTCGTTGGCAAGAAAGAGGTATTACTACAATGGTTACAGGTGCAGATAAAGTGGTTATTATGCACGGATTTAGTGAACTAGCTAGTTCATTCAAACAGTAAAGCTTTTAAAACAACAAAATAGAGAGGTATAACATGAATAATTTGAAACTTCCGATTTCAGCTCTGGTTACAGCCATTCTGACCGTAGGCGCCGGTAGTGCGGCAGCGCAAGGTGCTACATTATCGCTTGCGCATGTGTTCCCTGATTCACATCCTGGAGGAATTCACGCTGAAAAATTAGCAGAGTTGGTTGAAGAGCGAACCAATGGTGAAGTGAAAATTAACGTGCACCATGGCGGTGTACTTGGTAGTGAAGCGGACGAGATTCAACAACTGCAAGCGGGTAATTTAGACATGGCCCTATTGTACGGTGTCTCGAATTTCCAGAATATTAATCCGCGCTTAGGCGTTGAGGAATTACCGTTCATTTTCGCTGATAGTGACCATGCGCAAAGGGCATATGATGGTGAATACGGAGACGCGGTCACAGATATTCTTGAAGAGGAGGGGTTTGTCGCACTTTCTTATTGGGAAAATGGACTTCGACATTTCACCAACAGTGTCCGTCCTATTGTTGAACCGGAAGACATGAGCGGCATTCGTTTCAGAAGCGCAGAAATACCAATCCGCCTAGAAATGTTTGAACTGCTTGGAGCCAGTGCAATCCCTATGGGGTTTAATGAACTTTTCACGGCACTGCAGCAGGGCACTGTTGGCGGTCAGGAAAACCCAATTTCACTAATACATGCCAATAATTTCGATGAAGTCCAAGACTATTTGTCTTTATCTGGTCATATCTACAATTCTGCTGTTCTGACTGCTAGTCCAGCTGCCATGGCAAAGCTCACATCTGAGCAGCAGGACATTCTAAGAGAGACCGGCCAAGAGCTCAAAGTAGAGCAGCGAAACATGATTGCTGAGCAGAATGAAACACTGCTTGCTGAACTTGAAGAAAGTGGCATGCAGATTAATACTATCAACACGGAGCAGTTTAAAGAGATCGTGCTCCCGCTATGGGAATCATTTAGTGAAGAAAACGGGGATGATCTGATTCAGCTTATCGATAAGGCAAATACTGAGAGCTAAAACTTTTCTGGATGGGTTCTACAGTTATTCTGGCGAGGATCCATCCAGTTACTTTTGTTGCCTCGAAAAATTATTTTTATATAGAAAATTGATATAAAAATAAGTAAGAAGCTTACGCTTCCCTCATTCCTTACTAGAAGTAAAGCGTAGCCGATTTATAAAGCGATCGTTTTTATTTTTTCTAGCATGCAAATAAGGATAAAAGACATGTTAAAAAATATCTTCACTGGAATTGAATACATTGTTTCTCGTATGACATTCTTTATTTTTATTGCAATGGTTGTTGCAGTTTTTAGTCAGGTTGTCCTGAGGTTTTTATTTGATTCTTCAATTTCATGGGCTGAAGAATTTGCGCGTTTCGCGATGGTATGGATCGCTTTCCTTGGAGCATCTCTAGGAATGAAAGATGGATCTCACACAAAAATTGATTTCTTTATTAATCGGTTTCCTTGGGGTGTAAAGAGGCTGATTCTTATTTTTAATAAAGCTTTATGCGTCGTTTTTCTAGCGTTCATTTCTTATTATGTAATAGCAGCTTTAAGCTATACAATGAATACGCTTAGCCCGGGAATGCGCATCCCTATGGGGATTATGCATATGATATTGCCAGTGGCCGGTATTTTAATGATAATTTACTTATTAAAAGATATATATCAGCTGGTAAGGAATGAGCCTCTGGCCTCTGAAATTGAATAATAACGATTAATAAGTAAGTTGGAGGTACATAATGCTGCTTTTCATTTTCCTAGGAATACTATTGATTTTAGGGATGCCAGTTGGCTTCGCTATTGGTATTGCCTCGATGCTCTTCTTGTTCCTTGTAGAAGGCCCATTGTCTCCTAACGTCATCGCTTTAAGAATGATTTCGGGGGTGGATTCATTTCCTCTTCTTGCGTTGCCGCTGTTTATGTTAGCAGGTGAGTTAATGAAATATGGGACAACTCCCCGATTGATGCGCCTTGCTAACGCGCTATTCGGTTTTATGCGGGGAGGGCTGGCAGGTGTCGCAGTCGCATCCACCGCTTTTTTTGGTTCTATATCTGGGTCAGGTGTTGCCACCGTGGCTGCAGTTGGTTCAATCGTCCAGCCGGAAATGACTAGGAAAGGTTATGGCAAAGGCTTCTCTGCCTCGCTTGTAGCCGGTGGCGGCGTACTAGGGATGGTAATACCGCCCAGTATGGCTATGGTCGTTTATGGTGTGAGTGCTGGAGTGTCAATTGGAGCGCTTTTTCTTGCAGGTATTTTGCCTGGTTTACTAACGGCCGTTATGCTCATTATCTACGGTGTTTGCATCTCGAGGCGACGAAACTATGGTGGTCAGGGGGGCGGCTTTGAGCTTAGGGAACTTGGCATATCTGCCCGTAAAGCGGTTCTTCCATTATTATTGCCTATTATTATTCTCGGTGGTGTAATGACGGGTATTTTTACGCCCACAGAATCAGCAGTCGTCGCAGTTGTTTATGCTTTTATTCTTGCTTTTATTGTATATCGTGAGCTTAAGCTGAAAGATTTGGTTGGAGCAGTTACTTCTTCTGCTATTACCAGCGCTGTAATTCTTTTTATAATCGCGACAGCTAATCCATTTGGATGGATAATGGCAATTGAGCAAATTCCCAATGCCTTATCTGATCTTCTTTCCAATTTAACAGATAATCATATTCTTCAATTGATTCTCATTAGTCTTATGCTTTTGATTATGGGAACATTTATGGAGACTATTGCGACCATAATCATCATGACCCCTATTCTGGTTCCAATTGCACTCAGCATTGGTCTTAACCCTGTTCATTTTGGTGTTTTGATGATGATGAATTTAGCAATTGGCGGTGTAACTCCTCCACTTGCAGTGGGTTTATTTACTGCAGCAAAGATTAGCGCCATACGTATTGAAGAAACATTCCCTGATGTTTTGTACGTATTATTGGTCATGATTGCGGCTTACGCATTGGTATTGTTTATTCCCTCTATAGCGATGTTCATTCCTGAATATTTTTCTTGATATTTTCAGAACTGTCCGCTCTCGCTTTCGTTATGAGTCACTTTTAAAATTTTCTTTATCCTCGGTGAACGGGTGTGTTGTATGCACCTGCGCTGTGTCGGAAAGGTGAACCTATGATTACCAAAATTAACAACCTTAACGAACTGATTCGGTTTCGGCAGGATCTCCACAGGTGGCCTGAATTGGGTTTTGCGGAGCATGAAACTTCTCGCAAGATTGCTGCGCACCTAGAAGCACTAGGCGTCGAGTACGTCGGTAGTGTTGGCGGAACGGGTATCGTAGCCAAGGTAGTCGGAACTGGAGACAACCACCGGATGGCCAGTGTTGGTCTGCGAGCTGATATGGACGCGCTGCCGCTTGAAGAGCACAGTGGGGTTCAGCATTCCTCAGCAAATCCTGGCTGCATGCACGCCTGCGGACACGATGGACACAGCACAATGCTCTTAGGTGCTATAGAGCATCTGCAGGCCAACAATGATTTTTCAGGGACCGTCTACTTTGTATTTCAGCCGGCGGAGGAGGGTGTCGGTGGCGGAAAGGCGATGATTAATGATGGCCTGTTCGAGCGGTTTCCTATTAACGAGATTTATGGTCTGCATAACTGGCCGGATCTTCCTGTTGGCAAGTTCGGCCTACTCGAGGGACCCATCATGGCGAGCGGGGACAAATTCGATATAACTATTAATGGCCGTGGCGGTCACGGTGGCCTCAATCCGCACGGGTGTATCGATCCGATCCGGATCGCTGCTGAACTAATCAATAAGGCGCATACCATCGTGTCGAGGGAAATCGACCCGCTGAGTCCTGCAGTTTTGAGTATATGCGCAATTCAAGCCGGCAGTATGAGCGGATTCAATGTGATCCCCCATACTGCCACCATGACCGGTACGATTCGCGCCATTGATGAGGAGGCCGGTGATATCGTCAGAGGTGCTCTGAAGCGCGTCTGCGATAGCCTCGAGCATTATTATGAAATTAAGATCGACCTGATCATAGACAATAAATTCCTTGCTACTGTCAACGAAGCCGATGCCGTCAAAACGGCAAGGGGCGTGATAAGAAGTTGCTTTGGAGAAGATGCGCTTCAGCAGAACTATAAGCCTAGCATGGCCAGCGAGGACTTCTCTTACATGCTCGTGGAACGTCCTGGTGCCTATGTTCACCTAGGAGCGGGCGACAAGGATCATACTCACGGCCTTCACAGCCAGAAATACGATTTCAATGACAGCATCATTCCTCATGGAATCGTGTTTTTGGCGAATGTGGCCTTAGCATCATTGGATAAGCAGAACGCAGGTTAGCCCACCAATGCCCGGAGTGCAGTACGTTGAATGGTATTAAACAAAACAACCGTAAAGGGGTTTTCGTCCTGTTACATGGAGCCTGGCATGGCGGCTGGTGTTGGAAGCGAGTGATGGAAACCCTTGCGGCTAGCGGCCACCGTGTATTGACGCCGACACTACCTGGGCTCGGTGCCCGAGCAAATTTGATGTCACAAGACATAACGCTGGACACGTTTATTCAGGATTTGGTAGATCTCATTGAGGGTGAAGATCTCCATGACGTTATTCTGGTCGGGCACAGCTTTGGTGGTATTGGCATCACTGGCGCTGCAGAGCGAATCCCTTCCCGCATCCGCCACCTAGTATATCTGGACGCAATGATTTTAGAGGATGGTGACAGCGCCTTCTCAATTTTGCCTCCCAACATCGCTGCTGAGCGACGCCAACAAGCCGCTCAATTTTCCAATAGCCTCTCAATGCCGGTTCCTGACGCAAGCGCTTTCGGCATAACCGATCCTGCGGACAAGGCTTGGGTCGAAGCCAACTGCACGCCACACCCGGTTTCCACCTACGAAGATACGTGCCGGTTGAACGGACTTATTGGCAATGGTTTGCCATCAACCTATGTCGCTGTTAAACCGGATTACGAACCGCTCGCCGCTTCCCGTGCTATTGCCAAGAAGCAACTAGGCTGGAGCTACCTGGAAATAGATGCCGGGCACGATGCAATGATCACATCACCACAGGCCGTAGTCGAATTGCTGTTAGATATCCACAGGGGTATGTAAATGAAAATCAAATAGTTATGACCAGTATTGAACCTGTTTGATTCGACCAAAGCCAACCTGAATAACCTTTAGGTGGCAGTAAATAAATAATGTGAACAATAACCATGGCAGTACCTGACTCCGGAGCGAACATGCCGACCTACACCAATATTGAAGATCTTCGACAGCGCTATGAACGGCGCACCCCTAAAATGTTCTATGACTATGTTGAATCCGGGAGTTGGACAGAACAAACATTCCGAGAAAATACAACTGATTTCAATAATATACATTTCAAACAGCGTGTTGCAGTTGACATGTCTGGGCGCTCCACGCGTAGTCAAATGATCGGCGAAGATGTGGCAATGCCAGTGGCGCTGGCACCTGTTGGGCTTACGGGAATGCAGTCTGCCGACGGTGAGATTAAGGCGGCACGGGCTGCCGAGGCGTTCGGTGTGCCCTTTACGCTATCTACTATGTCGATCTGTTCGATCGAAGACGTGGCTGAGCATACGACAAAGCCGTTCTGGTTCCAGGTATACACGCTCAAGGATGACGATTTCATGCGTCGTCTTTTCGAGCGTGCCAAAGCAGTCAACTGTTCAGCGATTGTCATCACGGTCGATTTGCAGGTGCTCGGCCAACGTCACAAGGACCTTAAGAACGGACTTTCGGCCCCTCCTAAGATGACCGCGCGCTCGATAGCCAACATGGCCACCAAGGTCCCCTGGGGCCTGGAGATGCTACGTACCAAACGTCGTTCCTTCGGAAATATCGTAGGTCATGCAAAAGGGGTTACCGACCCTTCTTCTATTTCCTCTTGGACAGCGGAAGCGTTTGACGCCTCGCTGGATTGGAGTCGTATAGCCCAATTCAAGGAGTGGTGGGGAGGTAAGCTGATTGTTAAGGGCATTATGGAGCCTGAGGATGCTCGGAGGGCCGTCGAGATAGGCGCCGATGCCATAGTTGTCTCAAATCACGGCGGTCGTCAGTTGGATGGTGCCGTTAGCTCTATTCGCATGCTACCAGCGATTATGGACGCTGTAGGTGATGATGTAGAAGTTCACCTCGATTCAGGAATTCGCTCCGGCCAGGATGTGCTGAAGGCCCTAGCTCTTGGAGCCACGGGTACCTATATCGGCAGAGCTTTCACCTATGGGTTAGGTGCTGAAGGTGAGGCAGGCGTGACGAAGGCACTCGAAATCATCCATAAAGAACTGGATATCTCTATGGCGCTTTGTGGGGAAACAAATGTCAAAAATCTTGGAAAGCACAACCTCTATGTACCTCAAGGCTTTGGTGACCCGACCATTAAGCTTTGATAGCTGGCCACAATAGTTGCCGTCTGCCTACCAAGTAATTGTCGCTGTATAGCTGGGGATAGTGTTGGTTTTCCAGCTATACACACTATTTTTGCCTGCCCCCAGAAGGCTAGCCAGTGAGCTTGAGTATTCTCTAAAGATGGCGAACCTGGAGCCAGCTGTATTATTTCTATATAAGTAAGCGGGCCATAAAACCCATCTACCCACATTAATGTTGGCTGATCACACTGGTAGTCTCCTTAGCATTGGAGATCATCATGAGTCGCGACCTCAATTCCACTCAAGCATTTTGGTTAGGGCACCTGTCTTATGCCGCCGCGTTGTAGATGCCGTTAAGCGCGTATGCTGAAGCGCAAGCCGTGACGTTAGCCGACCTGATGGCGTGGGAAAATCGGTTAATCGTGCAGGGTTTTCCCGTGCCACCGCGTTGTCGTCCTGCCCGGATCGAGGTGATCCGCCATGTGCGACACCAATATGCCTGCCCGGCGTGCGAAGAGGGCGTTAAGATCGCCCCGGCGCCTGCCAAGCTGTTGCCCAAGAGTAATGCCAGCGCCACGCTGCTCGCCTATGTCGCGACCGCCAAGTACCAGGACGCGCTACCGCTTTATCGGCATAGCCAGGTCTTTGCCCGCCACGGTGCTGAGATCCCCCGCAACACCCTGGCACGCTGGATGGTACAGGCGGGAGAACGCATAGCTCCGCTGATCGAGACATTACGCCAGCATCTGCTGACCGCTCCTCTGTTCCATATGGATGAGACCACACTCCAGGTCAATCAAGAAGCAGATCGTGCCGCTAGTGCGACGTCGTATATGTGGGTGCAACGAGGTGGGCCACCCGGTCAGCAGGTCGTCTTGTTCGATTATGACGCCAGCCGTGCGGGGCGAGTGCCCGTTCGCTTACTGGGCAACTATGCAGGCCGCTTGATCACCGATGGCTATGAAGGCTACGCCGAGGTCGTGCGTCGCAATGGGCTCACCCATGCGGGCTGCTGGGCGCATGCCCGACGTAAGTTCGTCGAGGCCCAGAAGGTGCAGCCCAAAGGCAAAACCGGCAAAGCGGACTGGGCGCTGAACCAGATCCAGAAGCTGTACGGCGTGGAAAAACAGGCGAAGGCCCTTGAGCCCGACGCGCGTTACGCGCTGCGTGAACAGAAGAGTCGCCCACTGATCGATCAACTCCGCACCTGGCTCGACAAGTCATTGATGCAGGTGCTGCCCAGGAGTGCG
>TARA_R110001606_G_scaffold168261_1_pt1 | contig 21530 bp, 24 predicted proteins | sample TARA_R110001606 | Tara Oceans TARA_R110001606 (sample SAMEA4398315) | marine metagenome | biome: Polar Biome; feature: [SRF] surface water layer (ENVO:00010504); material: water (ENVO:00002006), including particulate matter (ENVO:01000060) such as... | depth 5 m | reverse complement strand
CCGCACTTTTTTATTGCCGAAAATAGCCAAACTCAAGAAAGAGGTTAGTCTCTGCGCTTGCGCAGAGACTAACCTCTTTAATTTTAAAGCTCCATTGTCAAAATCGTCATGCACATTTTGATGCCCTGGCTGATGTTGCCGATGCGGATGTTCTCATTGGGGTTGTGCTGGTTGTTGTCCATGTTCACCATGGGCACAATAATGGCCGGGATGCCCAGGGTGTTAATCGCCGGAATGATAGGTACCGTGCCTCCCATGGTGCGGATGCTTACCGGAGGGGTGCCGAATTCTTTTGCAATAGCTGCCCGGAGCTTTTGACCGATGGGAGCCTCCATGTCGGTTCTGAAGGCGTTGACAAAACCGTTGGTTTTGAAAGTGGCTATTTTTTGGTTCGTGAGCCGTTCTTCATCGGTCGGTGCCCGATCCAGCACGAGGAATCCTTGTTGCTCAATATGCCTTCTGATCTTTTCAAGCTGCTCGCCGCCGTCAGTTTCTGCCACGAGCCGGACATCGATATAAGCAGTCACTTGTTCAGGGATAATTGTTTTTAGCCCAGGGCCTTTCCACGAGGTGTCGATGTGGCGGACGTTGAGAGACGGGTATTGCAGTGCTTCCTGATAATTATTCCCCACTTTCTCAGCTTTGTGTATGACCAATCCTTTTCGAATGTCGTCATTGTCGTCTGGCACCTGGCTGAGAAGGGCTGTCACAGCTGGGGTCATTTCTATGCCGTCGTAGTAGCCATCCACCAGCACTTTTCCGTTTTCGTCTTTCATGCTGGCGAGCAAATGCGACAAGGTGAAAATAGGGTTGGGTACATAGTTGCCATAGTGGCCGCTGTGCTGAGGCAGTTTGGCACCATAAGTAATGATGCTGCAAGTAGCATTGCCCCGGCAGCCAAAAGTGAGTGTGGGTTGATTAGTAGGATGAGCAGGCCCATCCATGATGATCATGTAGTCGGCGGCGTAGTCGGCCTTGTACTGGTCGAGGGTAGAAAGGAAAGCTTCGGAGCCGGACTCTTCCTGCGGATCCAGAATGATTTTGATATTGACCCCCAATTTGGTTTTGGCCTTGTCGAGCAGCTCAACCGCAGTCAGCATCATCATGATCGGTGCCTTGTCGTCGGCTGCGGCCCGGCCGAAGATGCGCCACTCGGGGTCAATGGCACCATCCAGGTTTTTCCAATCGATAGCCGACCAGTTGCCCTGACTATCCAGCTGTTTCAAAACCGGCGTAAAAGGATCTTCCTGGTCCCAGTTGGCGGCGTTCACAGGCTGCCCATCGATGTGCAAGTAAAAGAGAATAGTTTTCGCCTTTTTGCTGACCGTTCTTTCCGCCAGCATAAGGGGCAGGGTGGAGGACTCCAGCATTTTCACTGTGAACTTCTGCTGCTCCAATTCTTTTCTCACCCAGTCATAGTTTTTCATGATGCCGTCACTGTCTGAGGCAACATTAGGCAGGCTAACGAACTCCCGGTGTTTTTTGAGGGTTGCAGGGAGCACTTCGGCAATGGCAGCGTCCAGTTTTTTTTGGGCGGCCAGCTGAAAGTTCGCTGCGATGATCAGGCATGCGCAAAATGCGGAGATAGCTGGAAAGCGGGATTTAGTCATGGGTTAGAAAGGGTCGGTTTCGGAAATTGAGAATGTAAATTGGTGCTTTTTGTTCAAACACCCACCACTTTGATGGTCAACGGTTAACTATTGCTGTCAGGAAGAGACTACCTCAATGTTGTATCCGATAAAAAGCCCGCTGTCCAGCACCCCTGGTATCAATTTGATCTGCTTCTCAAGCCCCTCTTCAATATGGTTGAAGCGCACGTCCAAAATGAAGTTTCCGTTTTCTGTGATGACGGGCCCGTCTTTGCCGCCAGCCATCCTCAGCTGTATACTAACAGCCCCCAACGTTAGCAGGCTGCTTTCGACACTGCTCAGCGCCAACGGAATTACTTCCACCGGCACCGGAAATCTCTCACCAAGCCTTTTCACCAATTTGGAGGAATCTGCAAGAATGAAAGTTTTAGGCGAAGCGGCCATGATGAGCTTTTCTTTGAACATGGCCCCACCTCTTCCCTTGATGAGGTTATTGGCAGGGTCTACTTCGTCGGCTCCGTCGAAGCACCAGTCGGGCCGGGCGACGTTGAAAGAAACGGTAGGGATTCGCTGTTGAGCGCACGTGAGCTCTACCTCATGGGAAGTTGGAATGGCTTTGATCTGAAGGCCCTCGGTGGCTACTCGTTTTCCTATTTCGAGGACAGTGAGGTAGCTGCTGGAGCCGGAGCCAAAGCCTATGATTTCGCCGCTTTTAGCTTTGGCAGCCACCATTGCCGCCAGGCTAAGCTTAGCCTCCCGGTTATTGATGTTGGCACCGAAGTTCAGATTGCTGATCAGTTTGCTGTTCCAGTCCATTCTCTCTTTTTTATGTGTCGTACCTACGGCACTTGCCATGCGCCAGAGACCATCTCCTTACAGATATACCGTCCCGATGGGACTGGACTGGTGCCTGAGCTCTCTGACCGATGTGCCGTCCCGATGGGACTTACTGTGACAACGGCAAATGCCATAGAAGAGCGCTTTCAAAACAACCCAGGCCTGGTACAGTTGATGGTGCCGCTACTTACTCTTCAAGGCCTTAGCAATAGCCGCCTCTGCAAGCGGTTCCATCACGTTGTAGCCCGCTTTAGTGGGGTGCACACCATCTTTAGCCAATTCTGTAGGCAGCCCGTCTCTATCGTCGGCCATGGCTGTAAAGTAGTCGACATACACGATCTTGTTTTTGTCAGCATAGGCTTTGATCATTTTGTTGAGGGCAACGATTTTGGGCGCTGGTTCCATCCCTGGCTTCCACGGGTAGTCATAGGCAGGAAGAGTGGAGGAGAGCACTACTTTGATGCCATTGGCTCTCGCCAGTTCGGCCATGGAGTAGATATTGTCGGCAATCATTTCAAGTGTGGAAGGGCCGGTGTTGCCAGCAATGTCGTTGGTGCCAGCCAGGATGATCACCGCAGCGGGTTTCAAGTCAATGACATCGGCCCGGAAGCGAACTAGCATTTGTGGCGTAGTTTGGCCGCTGATGCCCCTGTTCACATAGGGCTTGCCTTCAAAAAACTCCGGGTTCACCTTGCTCCAGCCTTCGGTGATGGAGTTGCCCATGAACACAATCCTGTTTTCTCCTTTGGCAGGTGGTGCCAGGGCCGCATTTTGTTCACGGTATTTGGCAAAGTTGGGCCAGTCCTGGGCAAACGCCTGGGAAGAAAACAGCATGATGATCGTGAGCAACAGGGCATTGTTTTTCATAATATTGGTTCAGGTAGTTTTAGTGATGTCTCAATCTAAGCATCATTTTCGTCCAATTCCATAAAATCGTTGACAGGCGCTCCAAAAACTTTTGACATTTTCAATGATACCACTGTAGAGGGCACGTATTTTCCTTTTTCAATAGAATTGATGGTCTGCCTCGATACGCCAATTGCCTGGGCCAGGTCTTCCTGCGTGAGGTCTTTCTTTGCTCTTTCCACCTTGATGCTATTCTTCATCTTTGGCTAATTGATATTTGAAGTAACCATAGGTGGCATTGGAATACAAAAGCAATAGTGTAACGACGGCCAGATTTCCCCCGACCTCAGGAAAATGATAGGGTTGCCCGGTCCAAATGGTAGACACCCATGTTATCAGCGGGAAAAGCAGCATGGCAGCGAAAGTAAAACGAATACCGTGCATCATGGCCTTGAACCTGAGCCCCAGAAACATCTCGTCCTCATTTTTTTCTTTTGAGAATAGCAGAAAAAACAGCCCGATACTGAGAGGAACATGGAGAAAAAACAGGCCCCAGCCAGCCCAAAATGCAGAAAAACGATCCATGGCGCCGGTCATCACAACGAGCGTAAAAATGAGCAGCACCAGGGGAATGCCTCCAATCAATAGTATCCAACCCCATTTTCTATAGGAGGGGGTTAATAAAAACGACTCAATTTGATCCAGATTTTTCATATTAAAGTAAAGTTAATTGAAATATGTAAACCTTATACGACCAAAAGTAAAGTTTGTTTTACATTTAGTAAAATTTTTATTTCTTTTTGTAAAGGCAGGTGATGGCTTGGCCTAGCGTATTTTGTTTGTTTTCTTAAATGCTGCCCAGTCGGCTGCCTGTTTGGCTACCACGTCAACATAATGTTTTGCTGCTTTTGCTGTCGAAGTTGTGGGCGTCATATCATTTTCCTGAAGTATTGACATTAACCGGCTGAGCCTTCTGTCGGCTCCCATCAGCTCCCGCTGCATTTGGCTTGCCGCAGCTGCCTGCGATTTGCTTTTTCCCTTGCCAGCTTCCAGGTTTTTACTCACCTTTTCCATTTCATCCAGCATAGCGAGACTCTTTTTCCTCGTTTCGTAGCAGGCCATCGAAAGGAAGAACTGCTTTTGCAAATCCACCTTAGAAGTTTTCACCCTGGGGTCCATTTTGATGGTAATTGACTGGCTGTATGATTTGCCGTCCACGGTTAGTTTCACGTTGTAAGTATCGGGCAGCACAAAAGGCCCGTCAGGTTCTGGCGCTGAGTTCTGATAGATAGCAGCGATGGAGAAACTGCCTGGTGTTTCGAGTTGGGTGTAGTGCATGTCCCATTCAAAACGGTTGAGCCCTGCCTTGCCGGAAAGGATTTTTTGTGGCCTTAGCCAATAGTGCGGAAAGTTGACCGGAGGCACCTCATAAGGTTTGTCGTTGCTGGTGTATTTTTTTATCAAAGTGCCATTCAGGTCAAAAATCTCCAACGATACTTCTGAAGCATTGGTTGGTAGATAATAATTGATGACAGCACCATCGGGCGGGTTTTGCCCTGCCGGCTCCTCTTGGGGCAGCGGTGTGTCGGTATTCATGTTCCAGCGCACCCGGTAGGTATCCTGGGGTTCGAAAAGCACCGGCTGGGTTACAGTTGCCGTCGTCAACTGGCGCAAAGGGGTGATGTCGTCCAGTATCCAGAACGAGCGCCCGTGCGTGCCCACCACCACATCGTCGTCTTTGATCACAAGGTCACGAATGGAGGTGGCCGGCATGTTGAGGCGCAAGGGCTGCCAGTTGGCTCCGTCGTCGAACGACACATGCACCTGCGTTTCCGAGCCGGCATAGAGCAGTCCCTTTCTGACAGGATCCTCCCTTACTACATTGATGGGGTCATTTGGGAGGCCTTTCACGATTTCCGTCCAGGTTTTGCCACTGTCGTGTGTTTTGAAAATATGCGGCTTCATGTCATCGTTGCGAATGCTGTTGATGGCGGCATAGGCGGTTTCCTTGTCGAAGTGACCGGCATCCATCAGCGACACCTTTTCCCATGAAGTGACCCGGGGTGGTGTAACGTCCGTCCAGGTTTTGCCTCCGTCTTTGGTCACGTGAATCAGTCCATCGTCGGTGCCTGCCCAAATCACCTCACCATCAACGTGCGACGGCGCCAGCGTGTAGATCACGCCACGGCGGGGCATGGTTTTCATGCTTTCGTCGGTGTAGATACCCACGCTCGCCGGAATATCCCAGGTGGCCCTTGTCAGGTCGGGGCTGATGACCTCCCAGCTGTCGCCGCCGTTTTGGGTTTTGAACACTACGTTGGCTGCGGAGTACAGCGTTCTGGGATCAGTGGGCGCAAACAGGATGGGCATGGTGCGGATGTAGCGATAGCCGCCATCACGCACAGGATCAGGCGATACGTTTTGCACCTGGCCAGTCTTTTTGTTGTATTTGCTTACCCTGCCGCCATAAATGATGTTGGGATCAAGGGGATCGGCTGCCACATAGCCATATTCTTCTACGCCCACGGGATGCCATTCCCTAAAAGTGATCTGGCCATCGTTGCCACGGCTGGCAATGCCCACCGAACCACTTTCCTGCTGACCACCATACACATTGTAGGGGAAGTCGTTGTCGGTGCTGACGTGGTAAAACTGTGCAGTAGGCTGGTTGTACCAGCTGCTGAAAGTTTCTCCACCGTTTACCGTGATGATGGCTCCCTGATCGGCTGCAATCAAAATAATATCGGGGTTGGTAGGATTGATCCAGATCCGGTGGTAATCGTCGCCACCCGGGGCACCACGAAAGGCGGAAAAGGTTTTGCCGCCATCCACAGACTTCCATGTTACCACGTTAGCTGAATAGAGGATGTCGGGATTGGTGGGATCGACCTGAATCTCTGCAAAGTCATCGCCACGGCCCCATGGCCTTGGGTCGTTGTTGATGAGGTACCACGATTCGCCTGCATCATCGGAACGGAAGATGCCACCTACGTCCGGAGCGTTCACACTGGCGTAGAGCCTTTTGTTGTCGCTCGGTGCTACCGAAATACCGATACGGCCCAGGCCCTGCTCATAGGTCGGCAAGCCCTTGGTCAGCTTTTTCCAGGTATTGCCGCCGTCGGTTGACTTGTAAAGGCCGCTGTTGGGTCCCTGCCAGGCGGCGTTTTCCCATGGGCCCTGGCGAGCTTGCCACATCGAAGCATAAACAGTGTTTGGGTCTTGTGGATCAATCAACACCTGAATGGCTCCGGTGTTTTCGTCCATGTACAGCACCCTGTCCCAGGTAGTGCCGCCGTCTAGCGTGCGGTACACGCCACGCACCTCGTTGGGGCCGTAGGGGTGACCAAGCACTGCTGCAAACACCCTGTTTTCATTTTTCGGATCAATATCGATGCGGCCAATCTGCTGGCCGTCTTCCAGCCCGAGGTGTTTCCACGTCTTGCCGCCATCGGTGGTTTTATACATGCCATTGCCTACGGAAAGGTCGGGGCGTTGCAGGCCCTCACCAGATGCTACATATAGCACATTGGGGTTGGAAGGCGAAACGGCAATGTCACCAACAGAGCCTGTTGGCTGGTCATCGAAAATCGGTATCCAGGTGCGGCCGTAGTCCGTTGTTTTCCACACACCGCCGTTGTTTACACCGATGTAGAACACATTGGGTTGCTGGGGCACGCCCACAGCGCCTACGGTTCGCCCGCCCCTGTGAGGACCTATCATGCGCCACTTCATATCGCCGAATTTTTCCGGCTGATAAATTTGTGCGAACAGTTGAGTGTTCAGTAGACAAAATATGCCCAGCAAAAGGGCTAGTATTGGTTTCGGTTGGTTTGACATGGCAGATTCGTTTGGTGTCGGAATCTACCAAAAAAGTTGAAAGTGTAGCAGGGATAATTGTTGGATGGAGGGAAGCCCTAAATTAAGCGACCGTGTTTATGTGGTTTTGGAGCCTTCTCCCCTCGGGCCTTAGTGCCCATGACACCATCGCCAAGATGACGAGGGCCAGTGGAATAGTCACCATTAGCAAACCGGGCCCCGACGCCGCTCTGGAAAAAGCAGCTCCGGTCAGGTCAAACAGGATACCGGCGTAAGCCCACTCTTTGAGGCGGGGAAGGCCAGGGAGAATAATGGTGGCAGCGCCAAGCAGCTTCCATGTGCCAAGCAGGTAGAGAAAGTAAGCCGGGTAGCCAAGGGTAGCCATATCATGCGCTATATGATCCATTGGGAGGAGGTTCCCCAGGCCAGTAACGGTAAAGGCAAGCGCAACTATAGTGGTGGATACCCAATAAACAGTTTTTTTCATGGTTTGATCGTTGATTTCTGAGGCTTTGCCATGAGATACATATTGAACAGCGTGTAGGCTAGCACAACCAGTGGAATGAAGGGCGGCTTGATCTTCAGTGGAAGCACATCGGCAGGCACGTCAGGCAGCAGGTGGACGTAACAAGCGACAATCATCAGCATGCTCAACGTGACATGACCAGCGTAAAGCCATACTTTTTTTCGAGCAGCCGGCATTGCCGAAAGCCATGGGATGAGCAACAACAAGCCGGTGACTATTTCACCGACAATACCCATGGGATAGGCAACAGAAGGCATTCCGGAAGTTTCTATTTGCGTGGCGTACCATGTTTGAAAGGGATCGATAAACTTCAGCAAGCCAAAGGCAAGACTCATGGATCCGAGAAGGATGGAATTGGTTCTGATGGTTTTCATGCTAGTCGATATTGTTGTTCTTTTTAAACACTTTGGCCATCATCGCCCGTGAAAATGATGCCGGCACCACGGTGTTCATCATTCTGTACTTCAGGCCAGGCAACACCGAAGGCCGGTTTTTCCTCAATGCCTCCAGTGCCTCACTCACACACTGCTGCACCGACAGCGGCTTCATGGGCAGGTTGTCTTTTGTGAAGCCAAGCAACGGCAGCACCGGTGTTTCTGTGGGGCTGGTCACCAGCACTGTGATGTGGATGCCAGTGGCCTTCAGCTCCGTGTTAAGGGCTTTGGCGAGGGCCTGCACCATCGCCTTAGTGCCCGACTCATTGGCCATGTAGGGAAGTCCATCAATGGCACCCATGGCTCCGGTGAGCAGGATGCCGCCTTTGCCTGCAGCCGCCATTTTCCGACCAAAATGGTGGGTCAGTGCGATGTGCGAAAGCGCATTCAGTTGAATGGTGGCCATAAGGTGATCAAGACCAAAGCTGAGGAATTTGCCCGGTTTGCCGGTGCCGGCGTTTGATATCAGCAAACCGATGTTTAGACCATCGGTGCCTTCAATCACTTTTTCTACTCCAGCTGACGTGGAAAGATCAGCCTCAATTACTGCATAGTTGATGCGGTGTTTTTGTTTCAGCTCTTGTCCCAGGTGCTCCAGCAACTCTTTTCTTCTCGCTACCAGCACCAGGTCAAATCCCCCGGCCGCCAGTTGTCTGGCAAACTCCTCTCCAATACCGGCCGAGGCTCCTGTGATAAGGGCCCATGGGCCGAACTGTTGTTTGTCTATCGTTGTCATTGTTACTGTGAATTGTCATGTTCACAGCAAAAGTCCGGACTCTGCACCTGTTTGCTTTGTACAAAAAAGTCAATTAGTTGACTATTCCGGTCGGGAGAGCTGTTTAAGTTTTCGCTGAATTGCGGTAACCGGATGGGGATAACTGAAAAGCGGCTTTAAAAGCCCTGGAAAAATGAGCTACATCATTGAAACCAGTTTGGAACGCTATTTCGCTCACACTTAAGGTACTTACGCCGAGCAACTCTTTTGCCCGTTCCAGTCGCTTGGTGCGGATGTAGTTGGCTGGGCTTTGATGGAAGCTGGCCCGAAATGATCGCTGGAAAGTGGATATACTCATGTTGGAAAGCCTGGCGAGGTCTTCCAGCGAAAGGTTAGAAAAAAGGTGATTGTTGACCACATCCCGGATGTTGACCTGTCGGGGGGTGAAAAGGTCGGAAAACAGCTGAAGCACCGAGTCGGCATTTTTAGTCTGTATCAGCAGCAGCACCAGCTCCTTTACTTTGAGTTCAAGCAGCTCATCGCTGACCAGGGAAGGGTTGTCGAAATAGAAGTAAAGGTTTTCAATAAACTTCCCAATCAGCTGGTCAGGAATTACCTTTCTGAAAAACGAATTTGATTCCGAAGCCTTTACAAAAGACGGAATCTCATGCTTATAAACGCTCCGGAGGATATCTGGATAAAGGTGCACAACAAGAATCTCGTATGTGTTGGAAGCTCCATGCTTAAGCAAATCAGCAAAGTGGCTGCCGCACTTCAGCAGCACGGAGTCTTCCGGCTCAACAGGTAGCTGACCGGAGGGAGAATTGATCCTCGCTTCACCAGCTGAAAAGTGGATAAAACAGGCTTCTTCGTGGAAGTCAACAGCAAATCGAAAAGGGGCCTGAATGACCACCTTTTCGATCAGACATTTGTTGCGATAGTCAAACTTTTCGTGACTGATGACCATCGTTATAGTTTAGCGAACTTCTTAGACACTTTCCGTGTGCTTTTTAAAGTTATCAAGAATAGCCTGCCAGCCACCCCGCTGCATTTCAATTGGGTTTTCTTTTTCAGGATCAAAGGTTTCTACCACCTTAGTTTTGTTGCCATTGGAAGTAAAAATAATACTTACCTTCCGGCCATCTTCCATGGTGTAGGCTATGCTTTTATGCGTTTTTACCTCGTCGTATATTCCGCCGAAGTCAAAGCTGAAGCTGCCGTCCTTGGCGGCCATGGTAGTTTTAAATTTGCCCCCGGTCTTTGGGTCGTTTTCGGCAAAGGGAGCATGCCAGTCGTCGGAGGCATGGCACCATTGGGTGATGTGCTCCGGCTCGTTCCAGCAGGTCCAAACTTTTTCAATAGGAGCATTGACAACGGCTTCTATGGTGATAGGTGCAAGGGTTTTGTTATCGCTCATAACTTTTGTGTTTAAGTGAATGAATGATACAAATTTAGGTCATAGCTTCAAAGAAGAAGCTTGCTTAAACCGGCAAATTGGAGGGTGGATTGCGGCAGAAAGTATTCTTTTACTCTCCAACTGCGGCAAGTGCTGCCTGGATAAGTCTTTGGTGCAATCTAAACTTAATTTTTGAGGTGAGGATCTCTATTTCGGGCTTCAAGAGGGGTATTAGCCCGACAGTTTTTGCCTGAACAAGGATACCCAAAAGTCGGATCAAGCAATATTTCTGGGGAATTAATTTTTTTGACAAGAGTATTATGTCAATACATAAAGAAGCAAAAGGCCCAAGCCTAACCCGGCCGGGCGGGACGCATTGAACCAGTTTTGCTTCTTTATTGTCTATCATTCGCCAAATGGTACAACGTTATTTCAGCGCCTTACTCCCCAGATTTCCCACTTGATCCCCTTTACATTGATCCAGGAGGTGTTTATGCCTTCTATAGGGTAGTTGTATTTTCTGAGCGGGGATAGTTCTGAATAAACTGTAGGAGTGAGAAGAACGTTGTGAAAAAGGTTTTGGAGAAGGTGTAGTTTGTTAATAGCCAGCAGGCCAGTAATAACCGAACTATCACTAACTACTACTAAGTTTTTAGAAGTTGAAAGATTTGATAGTTTTCAAATCGTCAGAAAGATCATTCAAATCATAGTTGAGGTACTCGTTTCTGTGAGTGAGTTCTCTCTGAAAAGCGATTTTATCCAATGAAACAAGTTCACAAGCCTGGCCAATTGAGAGCTTACCGTGTTTGTACAGCGCAATAGCCAATTCCAGCTGCAGTTCCTCACTGATTAGGCCTGTGTTGTCTAAGATAGTATTGTCGATCACCAGAGTCATCTAATTGCTTTTAGTAAAGATAGAAATTTATCACTTCACAGGTCAGGTTTAAAACGACGAAGTAACGGTAAAGAGTTTCCTTTTTTGAAAATCAGTTATTTGCTGAGGCAAGTCACTCAATCACCACCATCTTCTTTTTGCCCTTTATTTTGAACTTTTCCCTGATGAATAGGCGGCCGATCAATCCTGCGCCAATCAGTGAGCCGCTGATAATCATGGTGTTTTTGTCGAACCGGCCTGTGTTGATCACATCGAGGGCCAGGTAACCAGCCCCGGCAATCATGGTAAGCTTCACAAACTTGTAGCCGAAGGCAAACCAGGCCCTGGTTTTTTGATCAGTATAGAGCACCTCAAAATCGTTGGGGTGCACCTCATAACCATCGAACAGCACCAGGCCATCCCTGAAGCCTTTGATTTGGTCGGTTACTTTGAAGTCGTTGTCTTTGATGCGAAAAGCAATGACTTCGCCAGCAAAATACTGAGCCTCACGAGTATTGCTTTTATGGAACAGCAGGTAAGGCTGCTGAGCCCGGAGTGGGAAGCACAGGAGAGTAACGAGGGAGAGCAGTAGCAGAGTTTTCGGCATAGTTGGCAATGTAGCAAGAGATATTTATTGAAATGGCATTTCGCTCACTTGCCACCACCCATCGAAAGGACATTATCCTCCGGCAGCAGCCTTGTTGGTGTTTTACCGCTGACCCTGCGGGCACGATTCCCACCAGGGCTAATACTATTTTCAGGGTGGGTGGAAGTGCCGGTGAACATCAGGCAATGACCACCAACTTCATTTTTCCCTTGATTTTAAAGACCCTTCTGAAGATGACATGACTTAAAACGCCGGCAGCAATCAGGGAGCTGCCCAAGATGATGGTGCTTCTGTCGGTTTCATAATTGTTGAGCAAATCGAGCCCCAGATAGGCAGCGCCGGCAATAGAGCAGAGCCTCGATAGCTTGAACCGCAGGGCAAACCAGATAATGGTTTTGTCGTCCATATATAGGTGGGTGATGTCCTTTGGGTCAACTTCATAACCATCGAAGAGTATCAGGCCGTCTTTAAAGCCTTTGATCTGGTCAGTCACCCTGAAATCGTTGTCTTTGATGCGAAAGGCGATCACTTCTCCTGCGTAATACTTCGCTTCCCTTATCCTGCTTTTATGAAACAACAGAAATGGCTGCTGGGCAAGGCATTCTGACGCAATGACAAATATAAAAAGCAGGGCAAGCAGGTGTTTGACTATGGGCAAAGACAAGATAAAAGAAGGGGAGCAAAAGCTCCCCCCGTGGTTTTAAATATTTCTGCGCTTCCTTCTTATCCGCACTATGGTTACGATTATGAGGATAATCAGCACAAAGGGCCATAGCTCCACCGTCCAAACCATAAAGCCCAGGAACTTAGCCCAGCCTACGCCAAAGCCACTTCCTACTTTGTAGAAAAAGCCAAAGCCCTCGGAGTCGGTCTGGTAGAAGTTGATCCAAAGTGTGGCAAACTTCACCCTGTTTTGCAGGTAGTTCATGCGGCCCTGCATCGATTCAATGTCCGTTCTCACCTGGCCCAGCTGTGCTTCAATGGCCACCATGTCGGTGACTGTTTTGGCTTGCTTGAGCAAATCGATATAGCGGGCTTCCAGCTCTTTTTTGGTTTTGAGCCGGGTTTCCACGTCCACATACTCCTCTGTCACGTCGATGGCGTTCACATTTTTGCTGTCTACCTTGCCTGCGTAGGAAGAAATGGCTGCCATAAATACCTCAAACTTCTCGTCGGGAATGCGAACGGCCACGCTTTGCTCTATCATGCCTTCGTTCTTGTACATGTTTTCGTTGAAAACATAGCCGCCGTAAGCTGTTACAGCCGAATCAAGAAAGGTGCGTGTTTTGCCCACGTTTTCAGTTTTGAAACGCATGTTGCCTTCCCTGATGAGCTTGCGCTCAATGGTATTGGGAGCATCGCCAGAGTGCATTTGGGGAGCCTCTTCAGCAGCAGCCATCTTGCGATCGGCGGCAGGAGCTATTTCGCTGCTGAAACCCATGGGTTCGCCGCCGGAGTTGTTGTTGCCGCATTGCGTGAATAAAAGCACCAGCGCCAGGCCGGTCAGTTTGATTGTGTTGTTCATCTTTATTTTGTGTTTGAGCAATCTCTGGCATTTTTCATGCCATGAGCCGATCTTTTTATTTTTTTATTTCCTCTGCCGACACTTCTCTCTGCACAGTGTATCCCCAGAAACCGATATTGCCAGTGCCTTCTTCCTGGCCTGTGTTGTCGAACCACCAATCCATGTCATTTTCTACATCTTGAGGTCCGCCGTCGAGAATTTCAATAGTGGAGCCAGCGAAGCCGCTAAATTCCGTTACTTTCCACGACCACGTGACATTTCGAAGCAAGTCCTTGTTCAGGTAGGTTTCGGTGCCATCGGCTGCCGCCACTTTAGCCACAACCAGCCTGTCCAGCGCTTCGTTGTTTCTATCAGCAACGATCGCCCTTGCCTTTGCAATGTCTTCAGCGCTCGAAAGTGGCAAGATGTAGGAGTCGCCCTTTTCTGCGCTAAGCTCAGTGACCAGAAAGAAGACGGTGGTTTCGTTTCTGGGAATGTCGTCGTCGGTTACTCCGCAGCCTGCAAGTGCTAGTCCGCTTAGGAGTAAGATGAAAAAGTGCCTGATACTCATAATGAATTTAATGTTTGAGCGATAGGACACGGGGAAGCGGAAAGGAGTTGGGTCGGCGAGTGAAAATAGGTGATACGCTAGCTCAGAGAATCCTAAAAGATTAACATCCAGGCAATACTACAACCTTTGATCTATTCGAAAATATCGCCTACTGTGAGGTTGATTGCGGAAAGCATGCCGCATGGAACATGATCGCTGCCGGAAAGTCTGGCGGCAGACAGGTAATGGCCTTCTGGGTTGAGAAGAAAAATCTCCACGATGTTGTCGTTAGGGAAAACCAACCAATACTCGTTGACCTTGTGTTCCCTGTAAAGCTCGAATTTGTCTTTGAGATCTCTTGAGGCTGTCAAAGGGGAAAGGATTTCAATAATAAGGTCAGGGGCTCCTATACATCCCTTCTCATCGAGTTTGCTGGCGTCACACACGATACAAATATCGGGCTGTGCCACAGTGAATATCTTTTTGTCATCATCTCCCGGTTGGTTGGGCAGGCGGACGTCAAAAGGTGCATGGAATAGCTTGCATGGTTTGTTTCTAATATGGGGGCCTATATGGCTAATAAGATTGGTGCTTATCAGTTGATGCCGTGTCAATTGACCAGCCGACATCTTGAAGATTTTCCCTTTGATGATTTCGACCCTTTCCTCAAAGGCCCAACTGAGGTAGTCGGCATAGGAATAGGAGACTTCTGGATCCAGGAGGGTGAAGTCTTCGATGCGCTCTTCGGGGAATTGATACTCTTTGGCCATGGTTAAAAATATGGAAAAAATATGAGTTTTTCTGTTTGTAGAAAGGGGTGACAGAGTAATCTGCTTGTTAGGATGGTACTCCGAAACTGACAGATTGCTTCAGTCGCTTGGTGTTAATTGCCATAGATTTGGCATAATTCGGCTCCATCGCAATGACGGTCAGGTGGTGGTGGCTTCGAATTTGAAAGCGCTAAGCCCAACTCTACCGTCATTGCGAAGCTACCTCACTGCATGTCTATTATGTGCGAAATCTCTGGGGTAGCTGCGGCAATCTGTTGACTACGGAGCCGTATCCTAATTGACAGATTGCCACGTTACGCTACTATTTCACAAACAATCAGCATTGGGGATCTTTCTGCCAATGACGTGTTACTGAGTCTTTTAAAGAATGTGGATTTCGACGGAGCTCAATCTGACACATTCTTTTAACTTTTCGAATCACGTCATCTCAATTTTTGCGATGCCATAATTGTTGCCTCTCAATGTGACATTTATAATAAAAACACCTTTTGAAATATCTCCAGATGTCCTACCCCTTCCTTTCAGGACGCTTTCTTGGCTCGTCTACTTTTAGTTTGGTGGTGGAAGTTTCTCCGCCCTGGCTAATGGTAACGGTGTAGTTGCCGGGTACGAGGTAGGTCTTGCCATTGTCGGCCTTTTTCACCGCTTTGGCTTTTTCTTCTCCCAGCTCTGCTTTCAGCGCTTCAACTTGTGCATCGGTCACAGTCAGGTCATAGGCATAGTAATTGAGCCCTTTGTCTGCTTTTACAGTGGCCTCGAATACTTTGGCGCCCTTGTCTGAGGTGAGGATGAGTGCTACATCACCCCCTGTTTTCGCATAGAAGGGCAATGTTTGGCTTGGCTCATTCACGGGTCTCCATTGGCTGAAGCCTGGCATACCCCAGCGTTCGCTGTGGGTTACCTTGTCGGTGTCGAACAAGTGCAATGCCTTGGCCAGCACCTCGCCAGTCAGCATTTGCACGTGGACCACATTGCCAATATAGATCGAGCGGCCGTGCGTGCCTACGATAAGGTCTTTTTCCCTTGGGTGTATGGCCAGGTCGTGAACGGCTACGTTGGGCAGGCCACCATCAAAGGCCATGAAGCTGGCACCTCTGTCTACCGACACATACAGGCCGTGGTCGGTGCCTGCGTACAGCACATTTTCATTTTCAGGATCTTCTCTGATGATATTTACAGACTCCTTGGGAAGGTTGGTGCCAATCTTCTTCCAGGTTGTGCCATAGTCCTCTGAAACATAGATCAGGGCATCAAAATTGTCCCACCGGTAGCCGTTGAGCGAGGCATACACCCGACTTTCTTTGTGTTTGGAAGGCTCCACATTGCTCACCCAGTAGTTCTGTGGCAGCCCGTTCATAATCTTTGTCCAGCTGTAGCCGCCGTCTTTGCTCACATGAATAAGCCCATCGTCGCTGCCCGTGTAGAGCAGGCCGAAGCGGGTGGGGGACTCAGCAATCACTGTTAAGGTGCCGTAGCTTACGTTGCCCTTTTTGCCGCCGTTGGTCAGATCGCCGGAAAGGGTTTCGAAGTTTTCGCCCTGGTCCATGCTGCGGTGGAAGCGGTTGGAGCCCATGTAGAGCACGTCCTGGTTGTGGCGGCTGAGGAAGATGGGCGTTTCCCAGTTCCAGCGGTAGGGCCGCTCGCCCAGCTCATGCGATGGCGTGATGCGCTTGCGGTCGCCGGTTTGTGAGTTGCCCCTCACGTAGTTGCCAAACTGCAGGCCTGTGTAGTAAGTAAGGTTGTCTCTGAAGTCGACCTGCACCTGCATGCCGTCGCCGCCAAAAATGGATTTGTAGGGATATTCACCATCCGCTTGCCAACCATTGCTGTATTCGTAGGTGCTTGGCCCCATCCACACGCCGTTGTCCTGCAGGCCGCCGTACACATTGTAGGGGCTGGCCATATCGTAGCTCACCGAGTAGAACTGCCCCAGGGGAATGGGGTTGCACTTGTTCCAGTTTTTGCCATCGTCGTAGGAAATGTTGATGCCGCCGTCGTTGCCGAGGATGAGATGACCAGTGCGGTTGGGGTTTACCCACAAGGCATGGTGGTCGCTGTGCACGTTGTCGTTGTCGATCGACTCCCAGGTTTTGCCGCCATCGAGTGAACGGACGATGGGCACGCCCATGGTGTAGATATGGTCGGGGTCCCAGGCGTCGATGCGCACCTGCCCAAAGTAGTAACCGTAGCTGTACACCAGGTCTTCGATGTAACCTGCGTGTGTTTTGAACCATGTTTTTCCACCGTCGTTAGAGCGGTACATTTCCCCGCCTTTCACTTCGGTGTCGAACAGGAGGGAATTGGCGTCTTCGGTGTATTCTACCAGGTCGAGTGGCTTTACTTTGCCAGCTTCCACGTCTTTTTTAATATCGGGTGCATTGTATTTCTGAGGAAATCGGTTGGCATCCAGATAGGCATTGATGTCCTTGTTGTCAAGCGCCAGAAAGTCTGCTTTCGACATCGATCTCAGCAGGGCTTTGGTCACTTTTTCTTCTTCGCCTTTCTTTTCCTCTTTTTCCCGGAAGTCCTGGTTGTCGAGCATGGCGTACACAATCGACGGATTGGACACCGATACCTCCAGGCCTATGCGCCCCACACCTTTGGTAGTAGGAAACCCGCTGGCTTCGGTATTGATTTTCGTCCAGTTGCTGCCACCATCGATGCTTTTGTAGAGACCGGAGCCTTCACCAGCGCCGTCGAAGTTCCATGCCTTGCGGTCTTTTTGCCAAAGGGCGGCGTAAAGGATGTCGGCGTTGGAGGGGTCTTTTGCCAGCTCAATAGCGCCTGACTTGTCGTTGCTGAACAATGTCTTTGTGTAGGTTTTTCCGCCGTCGGTGGTTTTGTAAACGCCTCTTTCGGCATTGTCGGAATAAAGGTGACCAAGGGCTGCCACCCAGAAGGTGTTGGGGTTAGTGGGGTGCAGGACGATCCTGCCAATGTGGTGGCTTTCTTCGAGGCCAAGGTGGACCCAGGTTTTGCCATTGTCGGTGCTTTTGAATATGCCATAACCAGAATAAGAAGAACGGCTGGAGTTGTTTTCGCCCGAGCCAATATAAATGGTGCCGCTGTTCCAATCGACAGCTATGTCGCCTATCGACATCACAATCTCATTTTGGAACATAGGTGTGAAGCTGATGCCATTGTTTTTTGTTTCCCATAGGCCACCCGAGGCATAGGCCACATAAAAATGGGTAGGGTCGGTGGGGTCTACTTCTATGTCATCCACCCGGCCGCTCATTACTGTGGGGCCCACATTGCGGAAGGGAATGTTTTTCACCAGCGAGTTTTGCTGAAGTGTCAGCCTTTGTTGGTAGCCCTGCCAGCGCTCTGTGGCGGTTGTTGCTTTGGGTACTATTTCGGCGGGAGTAGCTTTTTTTCGCTGTGCCCACGCTGGCAAGGCCAGGAAAAGGGTTAGCGATAAAGCGATCAGTAGTTGTCTGTTGTTCATTTGAATCCTCTTTTTTTGCACTATTTAGCTAAAAGTAGGCAAAGGTGAAATGGGAATAGTGGTAAGTGGGGTGATGATCAGGGCAAACGCATTTAAAACAAATTAGATAAATTATTTTCAAAGCTGTTTTTCTACCCCGGCCCCTAAGGGTGAAACAGCTTTGAAATTCTTCTTTCCCTTTAGGGCTACCGACGTGGAACGGGCCGACCTGGAAGGGTAAAAAAGAAGAATTTCAAAGTTAAATAGTTTTAAATGCGTTTGCCCTCGGGTGATGATGAATGTGGATTGATATGCAAATTGACTATCTTTCATTAGTTATCGACTACGGAAATGCTGAAAAAAGCTATTTAACCCATACATTTACGCAAACTACCCCATTATGAAAACGATGACCTGCCGACAGTTGGGTGGTGCCTGCGACAAAGCCTTCCATGCTGCCACATTCGACGAAATAGCTCAGCTAAGCAAAGCCCACGGCACTGAAATGTTTAAAAAGGGAGATGCGGCCCACCTCGAAGCCATGCAGGCCATGGGCGAGCTCATGAAATCGCCGGAGAAAATGAAAGCCTGGTTTGAGGCAAAGAAAAAGGAGTTTAAAGCACTTCCTGATCATTTGTAAAACTGCATGGCGGCTTGTGCTTCTCGTTTCTTGATGCTAATCAAGTGCGCTAATGGGTGGTAGTGTATAAATTGCCTGAAAAAAAAGACATGCTCACTTCCGTTGTTCCCAAGCTTCCTTTTATCAATAAGCAGCAAACTGTTGATTTCTATGTCAACCAGCTCGGTTTTACCCTGCGGTCCGACTATGGCGACTACCTGATCATGGACAAGGACGGGGTGGAGTTGCATTTTTTTTCGTTTCCCACTATCGTGCCTACCAAGTCCGACTTTATGATTTATGTGCGGGTGGCTAGCGATATTGAAAATCTTTTTGAAAAATGCAGACAAGGCAGCCCTGCCGTAAGAATAATCACTCGTTTGGAGTCAAAGCCCTGGGGGCAGAAGGAGTTTTCGATTAGCGACCCGAATGGCACTTGCCTCACGTTTGGGGAGGCTTATCGTTAGATGTCAAGGCTAGCTTTTTTTCCATGTAGTCCTGCCAGGTAACGAGTAGGTATTTTTCTTTGCTGTTGTGAACGACAGACATAAATCCAAAATCGTAGCAAAAGAGGTAGACATCGCCGTTGCTGTTTTTCCAGTAGTGGGTAAAAAAGTGGGGATTGAAACCTTCGTTGTGAAGTATCTCCCGCCGGATGGTGCTGTGGCCACTAAGGTTGTATTTTTTCAGAATCTTGCGATTGGTTTTTAGTTGTTTGTCGACCTGAAGGAAAAACTGTTCGCTTTCCAGTTTTTTTTCATACTGGTCGACCGACTTGCACTGGACTGAGCAAAATATTTTATCGACCCGACCTTTTACCACACCACCACAAACAGGACAAGTTCTCATATCAGTATATTATACGAATATTATACGACTAATATACGCATAATATACTGATAAGTATCTTTTCTCTCTCTCGTTATTGCTACCCCATGGAGAAGCTGCAAAACATTACGCTAAGACATCTTTACTTCAACGATGAGAAGTATATAGGTATTCAATTTTACCCTCACAAAGTGGTGCAGGCGCTGGTAAAGGAGCTTCCTGAGCCGAAATGGAGTAAGACACATAATATGGTGTGTATTAGGAATACACCTCAAAACCTGACTGCTATCTTTAATAAGTTTAAAGGAGTAGCTTGGGTGAATTGCCATTACTTCTTTAAAAACAGGCCGATCAATACCTACGGGGAAGGGAATGGGGATGTCAGTTGGCTTGAAAAAAGGAAACTAGCGCCTGACTATCGAGCGTGTCCGCCAGAGTACCTGCAAAAGCTGGCGATAAAAAAGTATTCAGCCAGCACGATCCGCACCTATGTTAGCTACTTCGAGAAATTCATCAATTATTATAAGGAGGATGAGCTGGGAAACCTGAATGAGCAACATATCAGGAGATTTCTCGAAACGATTGTAAAGGACAGAGGCTCCAACTCAGCCCTGAATCAGGCAGTGAATGCTATTAAGTTCTATTATGAGATTGTGTTGGATATGCCCAACAGGTTTTATGACATTGATCGTCCGAGAAAGGAGCACAAATTACCCAAAGTGCTGGCAAAAGATGAAGTGTTGGCCATCATTGCTAACACGACCAATATCAAGCACCGGTGTATTTTGGAGTTGCTGTACTCAGCCGGCTTGCGAAGAAGTGAACTCCTCAACCAGAAGGTGAGTGATATAGACAGCCATCGGATGCTGGTTCGTGTGGAAGGAGCGAAAGGTAATAAAGACAGATTTACACTATTATCGTCGACTGTTCTGGCAGATTTGCGCAAGTACGTTGCAAAGTACAAGCCTCAAAATTACTTGTTTGAGGGGCCAGCCTGTTCAAAATATACCGGGAGTAGCCTGGAACATATTCTGCACGGAGCGGCTAAAAGGGCTGGTATTCTAAAAAAGGTTACGCCACACATGCTGCGGCACAGCTTTGCCACACATTTGCTTGAAAACGGCACTGACCTGCGAAATATTCAGATATTACTTGGGCATAATTCGTTGAAAACTACTGAAATTTATACTCATGTGGCTAACAATGCTTTTTCTTCCATCAAAAATCCGTTAGATTAACAAAAAACATAATGTATATATACCAAACCCTTGGTTTACCCAGGTGTTAGTAGCCATTGGGGAGATTCGGGCCTGAAATCGAGCAGGGCAAATTTTTCGATTTCATCTTTTCCGAATTGACTTCAGAAGCTAACGCACGGACTGTGAAAAAATGTAAATACTCTTGAAATATTACAATTATCAGATGAATAAATTGCACTTTTTCGTGCGTTAGTCAGTATGGTCTGCGTAACGGAACTGCATAACGGCAAAAAAGCGATCAACCCTGTACCAACAAAAAGCGACCGATCATGAAATGGCTTGTGCTTCTAATATTTGTGCTGATTAGCTGCCAACGGACGACTGAACTCAGTGACGGGACTTTCAACATCTACAACTTGGCTCCTCCAATTGATAACCTGGTACGCACCAAGATCGACCTTGACGCCGACACAGTAAATAACGGCAGACTAGTGACTGGCAAACTTTATCTGTTAGGAGACAGTATTTTTAAGAGTATAGCTTTAACACATAGACTTAATTACTCCAAGACATTCTATTATTATTCTGATTATGAATCCAAGAGCGTGAAAATAGGTCAGGGGATTGATACCGTTGACTTCGAGATGAGAGTATACGAGCCAGACCTTTCGGACGGTGAATTCAAACGTAGACGTGAATCGGTTGGTATCACAGCATCATTCAGCAATAGGACAAACAGCTACGACACTACATTCGTCTTGACTTACGACATAACCATAACGAAATAAAGGCTACTAACACAAGGCTAAAAATGAATGTGGGTTGTTCAAGTAGGGTGAGTTTGGCTGGCTTGGATTCTCCGCCACATCGGTTAATTTTATATTCTGCGTGGCTAAGCGGTGATGGAAGCAGTACTGCCTAAAATTCCCACACTCATTTTAGTGTGCCGAGAAGCAGAACATCGGCAAATTG
>TARA_R110001606_G_scaffold399268_2_pt1 | contig 21532 bp, 20 predicted proteins | sample TARA_R110001606 | Tara Oceans TARA_R110001606 (sample SAMEA4398315) | marine metagenome | biome: Polar Biome; feature: [SRF] surface water layer (ENVO:00010504); material: water (ENVO:00002006), including particulate matter (ENVO:01000060) such as... | depth 5 m | reverse complement strand
TCAATTTTATTGGCCAAAAGTGGGTCAAAATTAATGGCCATTGACAGAAGGGATCACCTTTCACAAGAGCTCTGGTGAAACCACCGCCACATGCCATGCTTTGGGCGAGGATTTTCATATCGAGATACTTCGGTTGGTCGCGCCAGGCCAGGTACTGCTTGGCCATATCCGCAGGATCACAGGTGAAATCGACATGACCTTTCTTGACGCCCTCGAGAAATGCAAACAGCTCTACACCGATCTCCATAAGACCAGTGATTACTAGGCGCCTTTTAAATCCGCCTACCCCAGCGCCAAAATCGCTTGTCCAAAATACCCGCTCGTTAAGCATGCCAGTCTCATATAGCTTTAGCATGCATTCGCCCAATGATGCACCCTCTGGCATTAGGTTATCGTCACCGTAAAACCGGTTTATCCATTTTGGCCAGTCGAGGTCAGGACACATTTTCTTCAACAATACGTATGCTTTTCCAAGCTCCCCTACTTCTTCAGCGCTTCCCCCCGCCGCCAAGAAATCCTCTTTAGCATTCTGTTCCCATAAATAAGCCATGAATTTTAAGGGCAAGCTTTGTTTGGTTACCCGATCAGCAGCCATATGGGAATCCCATAGGATCTCAGCCGCTTTGCGGGACATCGGTGCATAGCTGTGACGGGCATCCCCCGTCACCAACTTGTCGATCACCGCTTCACGGTCAACGTGGTTATAGACCCGGTGGTTCTTAGGAGAGAGTTTGAAGCCATCCCGAAGCTTCAATAGTTCGCTCATGTGCCTGTAATGGTCTATGAGTGTTCTGGGGGAAGATTTTTCACGGCCGAGGACGTTATAGCCATCCTCTGCTAACGCCTCAAATCCAGGTGCTTCAAGGGCCTCCTCAACGTCAATGTTCTGCCGATCATGACGCTGATGCATGCGGCTACGAAAAGCTTGATCAAGCACCTGGTCCGCAACACTGGCCAGAGCTCCAAGTGCAATCGCATAGCCAATAGAAATGCCGTCTGATTGACTGGTGGGAAAGGCTATTCCGGAGGTCGATTTATAGTCACTATCCCAAGAATCAATAAGCTCATTACCGCCTATCTCGGCGAGGATTTGAGCAATATCGGTGCTCACGCCTGACTCCGGTAAATACCCAATTTCTCGAGTCGAGAGATAATGTTCTGCGTCTGCTTTTCGCTTAGCTTGTGTCTTTCTAGGATAGAGGATAGGTCAGCAGCATTGGACGGCTTAAGGCTTGCCACTTCAGCAATGATGCCTTCCATTTTGAGGTTTTGGCTCTTAAATGTCCGCAGAACAGAATCCATTTTCCGGTTCCCTTCCACAATTTCTTCCTCAAGACCGGCAACCACCTTTCTGTTGGATATTTTAGCCATGACCCAAGTACCCCCGGCAGTCAAAATGCTGGCCGCAGTTACCAAGGTTGCCGTCACCGCTAGTTCACCAAGACGAGCCACTTGAACTCCTTTTCACGCTTAAGCTATCTTTATAGAGGTAATGGGCACTGACATCAAAATGATATCTCGAGGGTAGGCAAGCAAACGCGGAAAGGCAACAAAAAATTGACTTGCAAAGCCGTCATGACTTTGGCGATAACAAGGGCTTCAATGGGTAGGTGAGCGGCGATTTGGCTAGGACACCAGTGCATGGCTTTATTTCGTTCGACTAGGCAAAGGGAGCTTAAGGATCACCTGGATTCCGTACTATGCTCGCGAAGCGGAATGGCCGCGCTGGTGGCGATTTCAGCACGGGTGGTTGTTTCAGCTGCTTTATTCGCTGCTTCCAATGGTCTATGATTTCCGTATTGACAAAAAGTCAATTTCGGATCCCAAGGCATTGGTTATAAAGGGTTTTTAGGGCATCAATATTTGTGGCGTTTAACTTTGTCCGAACGTAGGTTTTGGCCGATTAACTTTGACCGAAGCGGAAAATAACTTTGGCCAAAGTCGTTTAGAAGCGTGATTTTTGGTTAGGTAAGGGCCGTTTAACTTTGTCCGTCTACACCCTCGGTGCGGTAGATCAGCTCGCCAGTTATCTGGCGAGCTAGATCAAAAGTAGGGAGTCTGGGTTTGGTAGTCGCTTGCTTGGTGCTTTAACAGCAAGGACATGTGTTTCTGACTACCAAACCCGAGGCTAGCGAAGTCAGTAGTGATTATTTTGCTAAACGGTCGGCTAGTACTACGGCTGACCGAGGGCGGCAAATCACCTACCTTCAAGCTACTTCAACGACCTTTGCATCAGGGGCGTTGTTCTTAACAGACTCGATGCCATTATCTCTGGATGCAGCAGTGCTGTATGACTGACTGCTACCTATAACCTGATGGTTACCAGCTTTCAGGTTGAACATGAACTTCCCTGCCGCAGTATCTTTGCTCTCATAGCGGGCGTCGTCGGGAGCGTTTTTCTTTACCGATTCAATACCATTCAGACATCCAGATTTGTCTTTGTAGCCCTCGCTAGCGAGTATCGCCTGGCCGTTGCCTGCCTTCAGTCTGAAACGATATTCACCCGCTTTGTCTTCGTAAACTTCAAATGTACCTGACATGTTGATACTCCTGGTAAACATGGGAACGATTAATTACATGCGACGTGCGAGGTGAGTAGATGCAACAGCCCTTAGAGTAAAGCTACCTGCATCAGTCTGGTGTCCTCAAAAATGTGTAGGATCATTTTATTTGGCCATCATAACCAAGCTCGTAACTCAATAATGCCGGCAGGACGGGTACTTGCCAAGCGCTTATGAATCGCACAAACGCAGCCATGCAATTGGATAAATTGGAGCGGAACAGGGACTTCTATGGTCAATACAACCAGGCAGACACCATTGGTATGACCCTCCCTATCCTACAACGACATGTTACTGGGAGTTTCTCATTTAAATCAGGGGCTTAGGTGAGTTTTTACCTCTTTCAGCGAATGTGTCCGAATTGACGAACAGATAGGTCGTGACTAGGTTGAGGGCATCCAATTATTCAGGAGGCGCTATATGTCCAGTCCCGAGCACAAACAGAAAATCTGGAATATGATCAAGGACATCAAGACAGGAATGCTTACCACGCTACACGGCACTGAGGTGCGATCACGTCCCATGCGACTGGTACAGCAGGAGTACGACGGTACCTTGTGGTTCTTTACTGACCTGGAGTCCGAGAAGGTACTTGAGGTGGAAGGTGATAACGATGTGTGCGTATCCTTTGCCGATTCGGAGAAGGATATCTACGTTTCGCTTACCGGTGTTGGTCGACCCATCAAGGACAAGAGCCTTATCGACAAATACTGGAACGGTTTTGTCGGGGTCTGGTTTCCAGAGGGCAAGGATTCACCGAATGTGGGCATGCTGGAGATCAAGGTCCAGAAAGGTGAGCACTGGGATTCTGATACCAGCACCATGGTCAAAAGCTACAAGATGGCCAAGGCCAAGTTAAAGGGCGAACAACCCGATATCGGTGAGCATGAGAAATTCGGTTCCTGAAGGGCTAGGCTTTGAGCCTGAGCCGCCCCTCCCTCCGGGTAGTACGAATGAGCAAATTTTAGCGAAAATCGTCAGTTAAATCGGAATCAAAGGAGGTAGATGGGGCAGGTTCTGCTGGCTTCTGCTTGACGGCTTCAGGGTCTCTAGCAGGAGCAGGCTTGGCAGGCGGGGTGGATGGGTTGCTGGACGCCTCCATCCTTGTACGCAGGATCAGATCGTTGCGAGAGTCTGCCAGCCGCACAGCTTCCTTGAGGGTAATCGCTTTCTCGGTGATCAGCTGAAACAGGTGCTGATCGTAGGTTTGCAGGGCCTTGTCGTCGGTCGCCCTGGCCATAGCATCGCGAATATCCTGAATCTCCCCACGGGCGATCAAGTTCACGATGTAGGGCGTTCTGACCAGCACTTCTACAACAGGTAGACGCGATTTCTGAATGCCTTTCGCTAAACGCTGACCAATGATAGCGGCCAGGTTCATCGAAATATCCCCTAGGATCTGAGCGCGTGCATCCTCGGGGAACATGTTGGCCATACGATCCACCGCCTGGACGGTGTTGGTAGCGTGCATGGTGGCCAGCACCAGGTGGCCCGTCTCGCTGTAATGGAGCGCATGCTGCATGGTTTCGCGGTCGCGTATTTCACCGATCATGATTACATTGGGCGCTTCGCGAAGGACGTTGTGCAAGGCATCCTTGAAACTGTGAGTGTCGAGACCCACCTCCCGCTGATCAATAATCGATTCCTTGTGGTGATGAAGGAATTCGATGGGATCTTCGATGCAGACAATATGACCGGCACGGTTGGTGTTGCGGTAATCCAACATCGCTGCGAGGGTGGTGGATTTACCCGAGCCGGTAGAGCCGGTCACCAGAATGAGGCCCCTATCGAGCATGACCAATCGTTCCAGGACCGGTGGTAAACCCAGTTCGGCAAAGCTGGGTATCTGATCGTTGATGTATCGCACTACCATGGCGACTTCACCACGTTGCAAATACACGTTAGCTCGAAACCGTCCGGCGCCGGCAATGCCAACAGCCAGGTTCATCTCCAGGTCACGCTCGAATTCTTCCGCCTGGCGTTCACTCATCAGCTCGTAAGCCATGGTTCTGACGGCGCCCTTGCCAAGCGGTTCAGAGCCCAGACGCACATATGAGCCTTCACATTTGGCAGTAGGTGGCGCACCAACGCTCAGGAACAGATCCGATCCCTTGAGCTCCGCCAGACGGCGAAGATAATCATTGATACCCATAAGTAAAACGACCTCCTGACGGCAACTGGCGGATCTGGTTTCAGCCCTTGGCCACGGGGGCGAGTGCCTGATTGATCCATGCTTCGGTTTGCTTGTTGAGCTCCACAATAGCACGGGGATCACTGCCCTTGGGATACAACGCCGGGCCAATCATCACGTGGATCGTTCCGGGTTTCTTGCCCCACCCCACCTTCGGCCAGAACTCCCCCGCATTATGGGCGACCGGCACCACAGGTGCGTTATTGGCGCAGGCGAGGGCGGCCCCACCCCTGGAAAACTTGATTGTTTCCCCGGGTAGTTTGCGGGTTCCCTCTGGAAAAACCAGGATCCAGATACCCTCTGCCAACCGCTTACCCCCAAGCTGACTCAGCTGCTTGAGTGAATCTCTACCCTTGGCGCGATCAATGGCAATGGGCTTGGCCAAAGCAAAGGCCCAACCAAAGAAGGGTACATACAGCAGTTCTTTCTTGATCAACTGCGTTTGCGGACGAAACACCTGTTGCAGGAAAAAAGTTTCCCAGGTGCTCTGATGGTTGGCCAGAATTACACCAGCGCGATCGGGAATATTCTCCATGCCGCTCACTTCATAGCGAATTCCGACAATATGCACGGTCAACCAGATAGCCAGTCGGCTCCACCAGCCGACGATCAGCGTGAAACGCCACCGGTAAGGCAGCCAGGGGGCTATGATGAGCATCAGCAGGCCCCAGATGCCCGCACTGGCGGCTAACAGTAAATAGAACAGGACGACCCGCAGGGGCATCAGTGACATGGTTCAATTATCCAGGAGATGATCGGCCACAGCGGCCAGGTTATCGAAAATAGATGTGCCGGGGGGTAGGGGTTTGCTTTCGCTCAGCAAGCCCTTGCCGGTTCTGACCAGAATGGGCCTGCAGCCTACTGAGACCCCAGCTTCCAGGTCGCGCAGGCTGTCACCGACCACCGGGACGCCAGCAAGCGGCAATCCAAAGTAATCACCAATCTGGCGAAACAGACCACTACGCGGTTTGCGGCAGTTACAGCCGTCGTCCGGACCATGAGGACAAAAACGGATCAGGTCGACCTGTCCGCCCTGTTCAGCGACCTTTTGCTGCAAAGCATCATGCATCTTTTGCAGGTCGGAGACGTCGAAAAATCCGCGCGCCAGGCCTGACTGGTTGGTTGCGACTGCAATGCGCCAACCATGCCGACTCAGCCTGGCGATGGCCTCGATGGAGCCCGGAATCGGTATCCACTCCGCCAGGCTTTTGACGTAGTCATCGGAATCCTCGTTGATTACGCCATCGCGGTCGAGAATGATCAGTTTGTCCATGCCCTCACCCGCTCCTGCCATCAACCCAGTAACGAGATATCAGCGACGCCAAGAAACAGCCCACGTAATCTGGCCAGCAAAGCATAGCGATTGGTCTTCAGCTGGTCGTCTTCCGCGTTCACAAGCACCTGATCAAAGAAGCCATCCACGGGGCCGCGCAACGATGCCAGGCGTTCCAGAGCCGCGCTGTAATGGCGATCAGCGGCCAGAGGCGCAACGCTGCTTTCGGCTTCGGTAATGGCCTGGGCCAGCGTCTGTTCTGCGGGCTCGTGCAGCAGTGACTGATCAATCGTGATGCTGACTTCTGTTCCTGCCTTCGAGAGCAGGTTGGAAACCCGTTTGTTTGCAGCAGCGAGGGCCTCGGCCTCAGGTAGCCGGCGGAAATGCTGCACAGCCTGTACGCGCTGGTCAAAATCCAGGGGGGAGACAGGTGCTACTGCCCTCACGGATTGATAAACAGCAACATCGATACCTTCGTCCTCATAACGGGCACGCAGACGATCAAACACGAACTCCTGTACTTGCGCGGCAAGATCAGGCTCGGTCTTGATCTGCGAGGCATACTGCTTCACCGCTGCATCAATGGCGGCATTCAGGTCCAGCTCAAGACGTTTCTCGATCAGGATTCGCAACACGCCAAGTGCGGCTCTGCGCAGTGCGTAGGGGTCCTTGCTGCCGGTGGGCAGCATACCGATACCGAAAATGCCGACCAGGGTATCGAGTTTGTCTGCCAGTGCAACGGCAGCGCCGGTAAGGGTGCTCGGCAGCTCCGCACCCGCGCCGCGCGGCATGTATTGCTCATTCAGAGCAAGGGCCACATCCTCTGGCTCGCCGTCATGCAAGGCATAGTAATAGCCGGCGATTCCCTGAAGCTCGGGAAACTCCCCAACCATTTCGGTCGCCAGATCGCACTTGCTCAACAAGCCTGCGCGGGCAGCACGGCTGGCGTCGCCACCAATCTGGCCAGCAATGAACTCGGCGAGTGCCGATACCCGCTGGGCCTTGTCGAAGACACTGCCAAGCTGGGCCTGGAAAACCACGTTGGCGAGCTGGGTGTTGCGATCTGCCAGCGGGTTCTTCTTATCCTGGCGGAAGAAAAATTCGGCATCGGTCAGGCGTGGGCGGACGACCTTTTCGTTGCCGGACACGATCTGCGCCGGGTCGAGGCTGTCGATGTTGGCTACCGTAATAAAGCGCGGTAGAAGCTTGCCGGCGTTGTCCAGCAAACAGAAATATTTCTGGTTGTCCTGCATGGTCGAGATCAGTGCTTCCTGGGGTACATCGAGAAAGCGCTCCTCGAAACTGCAGACCAGGGGCACGGGCCATTCGACCAGCGCAGTGACCTCATCAAGCAAGTCGTCGGGCATGATAGCCGTGCCCTGCTCTGCGGCGGCCAGTTCATTAACACGCGAACGAATCATTTCACGACGTTCAGCAAAATCGGCAATCACATGTGCCCCACGCATCTGCTCGACATAATCTGCCGGGGTCGTGATACGTACCTGTTCGGGGTGATGAAAGCGGTGACCCCGCGAGCTGCGATCAGCCGTCTGGGACAGAATCTCGCCTGGGACAATAGCGTCACCCTGGAGCATGACCAGCCATTGGGTAGGACGCACAAATTCAGTTTTCCGGGCGCCCCAGCGCATGCGCTTGGGAATCGGCAGCGCAGCCAGAGCACTGTCGACTATTCCCGGCAGAAGCTGGGCGGAAGCCTGGCCAGGAATGCTCTGCACGTAGCGCAGTTTCGGGCCGCTGCTATCGAGTTCCGACACCGTTACGCCGCACTTGCGGGCGAAACCCTCTGCGGCCTTGGTCGGCTTACCCTCAGCGTCATATGCAGCCTGCACTGGAGGACCATCCATCTGGTTGGTGCGGTCAGGCTGCTGACTCTCAAGCGCATCGACCAGCACAGCCAGACGGCGCGGCGCTGCGTAAAAACGCGCAGCGCTGTAGGACAGTCCCGCCTCTTGCAAGCCCTTTTCGATACCGCTCAAAAAGGCTTCTGCGAGTCGCTTGAGGGATTTGGGGGGCAGCTCTTCAGTGCCCAGTTCTACCAGAAAATCCTGCTGCATTATTCGGCCTCCTTCAATTTGGCCAGAACTTCGTCGCGCAGCTCTGCCGTTGCCATCGGAAATCCGAGACGGGCCCTGGCCATCAGGTAGCTCTGGGCGATGGAGCGCGAGAGGGTTCGCACGCGCAGGATATAACGCTGTCGCTCAGTCACCGAAATAGCGCGGCGGGCATCCAGCAAATTGAACGTGTGTGAGGCCTTGATCACCATTTCGTAGGCCGGTAACGGCAGGTCTGCAGCCATCAGACGGTTGGCTTCGCTCTCGTAGAAATCGAACAGCTCAAGCAACTTTTCGACATTGGCGTGCTCGAAGTTGTAGGTGGACTGCTCCACCTCGTTCTGGTGGAACACGTCGCCGTAAGTCACCTTGCCGAAGGGACCATCGGAATACACCAGGTCGTATACCGAATCTACGCCCTGCAGATACATGGCCAGACGCTCCAGGCCGTAGGTGATTTCGCCAGTCACCGGATAGCATTCGACACCACCCACTTGCTGGAAATAGGTGAACTGCGTGACTTCCATACCGTTCAGCCATACTTCCCATCCCAGACCCCAGGCACCCAGCGTAGGCGACTCCCAGTTGTCCTCGACAAAGCGGACGTCATGGACGTTGGTGTCGATACCGATATGATTCAGCGAGTCCAGATACAACTCCTGCATATCCGCAGGATTGGGCTTGAGTACAACCTGGAACTGGTAGTAGTGCTGAAGGCGGTTGGGGTTTTCACCGTAGCGACCGTCACCTGGACGACGGCTCGGTTGCACGTAGGCGGCGTGCCAGGCTTCCGGGCCAATTGCGCGCAGGAAGGTGGCTGTGTGGAAGGTGCCGGCACCCATTTCCATGTCATAGGGCTGGAGCAGTACACAGCCCTTTTCTGCCCAGTAACTTTGCAGGGCAAGGATCAATCCTTGGAAGCTTTGGGTGGCTGGGTTGGTCTGAGTCACGTTGTCTGTCCGATTTGGCATTTTAAGAAAGGGCGCAGTATACAATCAGACGGGCCCCGACATACAGAAGTGGAGGCCCTCTGGCTTAACAACATGGGGTGCCCGCTTGGCGCAGCGGTGAGGAGAAAACATGAATTCAGAGGCAAAGCCGGGTGGTCAGGCCAACACGAGGTGTGCCTGGTGCTCGAACGATCCGGTATATCAGCACTACCACGATACCGAATGGGGAGTGCCCGAGTATGACGCCCAGCGGTTGTTCGAGAAGTTATTGCTCGACGGTTTCCAGGCCGGATTGTCCTGGATAACCGTGCTGAAAAAGCGTGAACGTTACCGGCAGGTGTATCGGGATTTCGATCCGCATTTCATGGCGCAGCAGAGTGATGATGATTTGCTCGAGCTACTCGATGATCCGGGAATCATCAGAAACCGCTTGAAGGTGCGGGGTGCACGGCAGAATGCTCAGGCCTGGCTGCGCCTCGCCGATGGCACTGATCCGGGTCAATGGCTATGGGCCTTTGTCGGCGGGTCACCACGGGTGAACCATTTCGTTGATCTGACAGAGGTGCCGGTGATGACCGACGAAGCCCGATCAATGAGCAAGGCCCTGAAGAAAGCCGGCTTTACCTTTGTGGGCCCGACAATCTGCTATGCCTTCATGCAAGCTACCGGGATGGTCATGGACCACACCAGAGACTGTTTTCGTTACCGTGAGCTGGCCGGGGCTCAGTCGCACCCTTGAGTTTTAATCTGGCTGGAGGATGGCCGACCTGTACGCTATAGGGTCGTTGCAAGTATGCGGCTACAATGACATTTTTGATTGGACAAGGGGTAGTTGTGGAGCGGCTAAAGGGCGCAATCATCATTGGATTTCTCAGAGTGTTTTCGCTACTGCCGTTCGCGATGGCACAGCGCCTGGGTGCTGCGGTTGGGTGGCTGTTATGGATACTCCCCAACCGCTCCAAGGACGTGGTTCGGATCAATCTGAGCCATTGCATGCCCCACCTTGCTGCGGGTGAGCGGGATGATCTGGTGCGGCAGACCTTGCTGGATACCGGTCGCAGTTTTGCCGAAAGTGCCTGCGCCTGGATGTGGAAACCCGCGAAAACCGTTGCGCTTATAAAGGAAGTCGAGGGCGCTCAGGTTTTGCAGAAGGCCCTGGAGCGTGGCAAGGGCGTGGTGAGTATCACCAGTCACCTGGGGAATTGGGAGGTACTCAATCACTGGTATTGCTCCCAATGTTCACCGGTGATTTTCTACCGCCCTCCCAAGCAGCAGTCCGTCGACGCGCTATTACGCCGGCAAAGGGCACAGCTGGGCAACCGGGTGGCGCCCTCAACCCGAGAGGGTATTACCATGGTCATGCGCGAGGTGCGCCGTGGTGGCGCAGTAGGGATTCCGGCCGACCCTGAGCCAGCGGTAAAGAGTGGCGAATTCGTGCCTTTCTTTGCGGTATCGGCGCTTACCAGTAAATTCGTTCCCAATCTCCTGCGCGGTGGTGAGGCTCAGGCCATATTCATGCACTGTGTGCGCCTGCCGGGGGGCGGATTCAAAGTCATTGTGGAAGCGGCACCCGAAGCGCTTTACAGTAGTGACGTCAACGAGGCTACAGCGTGCATGAGTGCAGTGATCGAAAGCTACGTGCGACGCTGGCCAAGTCAGTACATGTGGAGCATGAAGCGCTTCAAGAAACGTCCAGCGGGCGAGAAAAGGTGGTACTGAATTAATCCGTGGTCATTCGACAGGGACTAAAGCATGACAAATCAGCGGCAATACCCGCGCACTCCGATGAAATGCAGAATTCGAATCAGTCATCCGGACATCGGTGACGTCTACGGACAAACGCGGGATCTGTCGGACGGCGGCGTGTTTGTTGAGAATCCGGACCTCGCTGCCCTGGCTGCGGGCACTATCGTGGAAGGTCAGGTTCAGGATATGCCGATTGAAGCCCCTATTCTGAAGATGATCGTCCAGCGCTGTATCGCTGGTGAAGGGGCTGGTCTGGCTTTTCTGGATGATGAAGAGGACCAGTAGTGCTGGTCCTCTGGACTCAACGGGCCCAGAACATGGGAGTAAAGAGTACCAGCAAGGTAAATACTTCCAGACGGCCGAGCAGCATCGCAAAGCTGAGGATCCATTTCACCGTGGCACTGAGTTCACCATAGTGCGCCGACACCTCTCCCAGGCCTGGACCCAGGTTATTCATGCAGGCTGCCAGCGCCGAAAATGCTGTAACAAAGTCCAGGCCGGTGCTCAGTAGTGTCAGAAACAGCACCGCGAAGGCAAACACGTAAACCGCACAGAATCCCCAAACGGCCTCCACTACCCTGTCGGGCACAGGCTTGTTGCCGAGTTTGACCGGGAAGACCCCATGGGGGTGAATCAGCTTTTTGGTTTCCCGGGTGCCCTGCTTGTAAAGCAGCAGCACGCGAATCACTTTCATGCCGCCCCCTGTCGATCCCGCACTGGCACCGATAAAGCTCGCATACAGCAGCAGGAACGGCAGGACCGTAGGCCATGCGGAAAAATCGGTGACGCCGAAGCCTGTGGTAGTGGCGATGGAAACAGTCTGGAACGCTGCATAGCGAATTGACGTCCAGATTTCATAGGTCTGGAAGTGAATCAGGACCACGCAGCAGACAATAAACAGTGCGCTCAGAATCAGTACGTATGCCCGGCACTCGGGATCCAGCCAGTAGTTGGCCAATGAGCGAAAACGCCAGGCCAGAAAGTGTAGTGCGAAGTTGATACCCGAGATAAACATGAACAGGATGCAGATGAACTCGATCAGCGGGCTGTTGTAGTAACCAATGCTGGCGTCATGGGTCGAGAAACCGCCGATGGCCACTGTTGAGAACGCGTGCCCGACAGCATCGAACAGCCTCATGCCAGCGGCCCAGTACGCCAGGGCGCAGGCCAGGGTCAGGCCGGCATAGATGTACCAGAGCACCTTCGCCGTCTCGGCGATTCGCGGAGTGAGCTTGTTTTCCTTGAGCGGCCCAGGCATTTCGGCGCGATAAAGCTGCATGCCGCCAACACCGAGCATGGGCAGGATGGCCACGGCCAATACGATGATGCCCATGCCTCCGAACCATTGCAGTTGCTGCCGATAGAAAAGCAACGAGCGTGGCAGGGTATCCAGTCCGGTGATAACCGTCGCGCCCGTGGTTGTGAGGCCCGAGAAGGATTCAAATACCGAGTCGGCGACGCTCAGATCCGGCATCTCGAGCAAGTACAGCGGCACCGCCCCGAACAGTCCCAGGACCAGCCAGAACATCACCACGATCAGGTAGCCATCGCGGATACGTAGCTCGTTGCGCTGATGTCGAGCGGGTACCCAGACTACCAGACCAGCCACAGCGGTGATGGCAAAGGCCACGATGAAAGCTTCCATCGCCTGTTCACCGTAATACAGGCCCACCATCGCTGCCGGAAGCATGCTGGTGGAGAACAGCATCAGCAGAATACCGAGAATGCGCTGGATCTGGGTGTACTGCATGCGCCTGTTACCTGTGCTTGGAAGTCAGGGGGATCATCATCAGAAAAATGTCAGGCCGACCTGGAACAGGCGCTCTACATCACGAATATGTTTCTTGTCGATCACGAACAGGATCACATGGTCCTCGGATTCGATCAGGGTATTGTCATGGGCAATCAGCACCTCTTCGCCACGCACCACGGCGCCAATCGTGGTACCCGGTGGCAAGTCGATTTCGCCGATCATCCGGCCGACCACTTTCGAGGAGCGGGAGTCGCCATGGGCCACCGCTTCGATGGCCTCGGCTGCACCCCGGCGCAGTGAGTAGACGTTGACGATATCGCCTCGGCGCACGTGGGTCAGCAAGGTGCCGATGGTGGCCTGGGATGGAGAAATGGCGATATCGATCTCGCCCCCCTGGACCAGATCCACATAGGCTGGATTATTGATCAGGGCCATCACCTTACGCGCGCCCAGCCGCTTGGCCAGCATGGATGACATGATATTGGCTTCGTCATCATTGGTCAGGGCACAGAAGATATCCACGTCCTTGATATTCTCTTCAAGCAGCAGCTCCCTGTCGGAAGCACTGCCGTGCAGAACGATGGTCTTGTCCAGATTCTGCGACAGATAGTCGGCCCGTGGCTTGCTCTTTTCAATAATGCGTACCTGGTAGCGATTTTCGATGGCCTCGGCCAAGCGCTCCCCGATGTTGCCGCCGCCCGCGATCAGAACCCGCTTGTAGTTCTTCTCCAGCCGCCGCAATTCGCTCATCACCGCACGGATATCGTGGGTTGCGGCGAGAAAGAAGACCTCGTCGTCAGCCTCGATGATGGTATCGCCACGGGGGATGATGGGTCGATCCTTGCGGAAAATGGCCGCAACACGGGTATCTACGCCAGGCATGTGTTGACGCAGGAAGCGGAGCTCCTGACCTACCAGCGGCCCGCCGTAGTAGGCACGCACCGCGACCAACTGGACCTTGCCGTCTGCAAAGTCCAGTACCTGCAGGGCACCTGGATGCTCGATCAGGCGTTTTACGTAGGTGGTGACCGCCTGTTCCGGGCTGATCAGGACATCAATGGGTATCGATTCATTGTGAAAGAGGCCGCCACGCGTCAGATACGCCGACTCGCGTATACGGGCGATCTTGGTCGGTGTGCGAAACAGGGTGTAGGCAACCTGGCAGGCAATCATGTTGGTTTCATCGCTGCTGGTCACGGCGATCAGCATGTCCGCGTCATCCGCCCCGGCTTGCCGCAGTACCGTGGGAAACGAGCCTCGACCTACAACCGTGCGGATATCCAGGCGGTCACCCAGCTCGCGCAGTCTGGGGCCATCGGTATCGATCACGGTAATGTCGTTGGCCTCACTGGCCAGCTCGGCGGCCAGACTGCTACCTACCTGGCCTGCGCCGAGAATGATGATCTTCATAGTACGGGCGTCCCTTTGTCTTGCGCAGTGTAGCCTGTAGCTGTGGGCTCGGCGCCTATTTTTGTCAGCTTTGCCAGGTAGAAACCATCGTGGCTGGCATCATCAGGCAGCAATTGGCGCCCATGGGGTTGCGGCAGCCCGTAAGGGCCATCAACGGGCAGTTCCCTGGCCGTAGCTTGCCGGTCCAGAAAGGCGCCGATCACCTGGCTGTTCTCCTCGGGTAACACCGAGCAGGTGGCGTAAACCAGGGTGCCGCCCACATCAAGCGTCTGCCAGAGTGCATCCAGTAGCTCGCCCTGCAACGCGGCCAGCGCGGGGATGTCTTCGGCCTGTCGGGTCAGCTTGATATCCGGATGTCGGCGAATCACGCCAGTGGCAGAACAGGGTGCGTCGAGCAGGATACGCTGGAACGGCTTGCCATCCCACCAGGCTGCCAGCTCTCGTGCATCAGCGGCCTTGAGTTCGGCGCTCAACCCGAGACGCAGCAGGTTGTCGCTCACCCGCGTCAGTCTTTTGGGTTCCAGATCCAGCGCGACCAGCTCCAGCAGGCCCGTTTCCTGCTCCAGAATATGGCAGGTTTTGCCCCCGGGTGCGCAGCAGGCATCCAGCACACGCTGCCCTGCAGCCAGATCCAGCAACGGGGTTGCCAGTTGTGCTGCTTCGTCCTGAACACTCACCTCGCCCGCTGCAAAGCCAGGTAGGCGGTGGACGTCGCAGGATTGCATCAGAGTAATACCCTGGTCGCTAAAGGAGGTCTTATCGGCCGGCAGATCGGCCTCGGCTAGCTTGATCATATAAGCCTGCCGATCAATGACACGCTGGTTCACTCTCAGGGTCATCGGCGGATGAAGGTTGTTGGCGTTACAAATGGCCTCCCAGTGCTCGGGCCAGGCCTGCTTCAGGCGCTTCTGCAACCATCGGGGATGGGACAAGCGAATGGTCGGGTCGCGCTCCAGTGCGGCGAACAGCTCTGCATGTTCGCGCTGTGCGCGGCGCAGAACGGCATTCAGCATGCCCCTGGCCCACGGCTTCTTTAATGCTTTAGCCGCCGTGACGGTTTCGTCAATTGCCGCGTGGGCTGGTATACGGGTGAAAAGTAATTGGTAAAGCCCCACCAGAAGTAATGCATGCAGATCACGGTCGGCTGTTTTCAGTGGCTTTTCCAGCAAGGCACTCGCCAGACCATCCAGGCGCTGAAACCAGCGCGCCGTACCAAAGGCCAGTTCCTGGGCCAATGCCTGGTCACGTTCATTTACGTGCTGCAGCTGAGCCGGAAGACTGGTGCCCAGCGATGCCTTGCCGGCCATCACCGTCGCCAGGGCATTGGCTGCAGCCAGACGTGGGCTCATTGACCGTTACCCAGCTGCAGTCCGGGGGCAAACTGTTCGCGGCGGGCGTTGTACAGATCTCTGAACGAAAGCGGCTTGCCGCCAGGAATCTGCAGCCGGGTAAGGCGCAGCGAACCGCTACCGCAACCCACCAACAGACCGGCTTTGCTGCATTCGAGAATGCGGCCCGGAGCACCGTGATCCTCTGTGGGGCTGGCGGCGAGCACCTTCAATGTCTGGCTTTCCCACAGAGCATGGGCCTGGGGCCAGGGGTTGAAGGCACGGATCATTCGGTCCAGCTCTATGGCCGGCCGTTGCCAGTCGATCCGCGCATCGTTTTTGTTCAGCTTGTGGGCGTAAGTCGCCAGCGCATCATCCTGTGACTCGGGCCGGGCATCGCCTTTGGCCAACAGATCTATAGTTGCAATAACCGCTTGCGGGCCCAGCTCTGCCAGTCGGTCGTGCAGACTGCCGCCGGTGTCAGTGTCTGAAATCGGTGTTGTTACCTTGAGCAGCATGGGACCCGTGTCGAGCCCGGCTTCCATTTGCATGACGGTCACGCCACTTTCGCTGTCCCCCGCTTCTATTGCTCGCTGAATAGGTGCGGCGCCTCGCCAGCGTGGCAGCAGAGAAGCGTGACTGTTGATGCAGCCCAGGCGCGGTATATCCAGAACCACCTGGGGCAGGATCAGGCCGTAAGCCACCACGACGAGCAGGTCCGGTTCCAGTGCGCTCAGTTCCTGCTGCGCCTCGGGGTCGCGCAGGCTGGCCGGCTGATAGACAGGCAAGCCATGCTGCAGCGCGAGTTCCTTGACGGCGCTGACATGCATCTTGTGCCCACGTCCGGCGGGCCGGTCGGGCTGGCTATACACCGCTACAATGTTCAGGTCGGCGTCGAGCAAGGCCTGCAGGTGCGCGGCAGCAAATTCCGGTGTGCCGGCGAAAACGATGCGAAGATCTGAAGAGTTCATGCGGCTCCCGCTGCAGGCAAACAAAAAGGCTTGCCGAAGCAAGCCCTTGGATCTACAACCAGAAAATCAGGCACTGGCCTGCTGCTTATGCAGTTTTTCCAGCTTCTTGCGGATTCGATCGCGTTTGAGGTTGGACAGGTAGTCTACGAACAGTTTGCCATTGAGGTGGTCACATTCGTGTTGAATGCATACCGCCAGCAATCCTTCGCAAATTTCCTCGTAGGGTTCGCCGTCACGCCCCAGGGCGCGGACCCGTACTCGCTCTGGTCGGGTAACGGTCTCATAGAACCCCGGAACCGACAGACAACCTTCCTGCATCTCTTCCAGGTCCTCAGTCAGCGGCTCCAGCTCGGGGTTGATGAACACCCGAGGTTCACTGCGGTCTTCGGACAAATCTATGACCACCACGCGCTCGTGCACATTGACCTGACTGGCCGCCAGACCAATGCCTGGGGCCTCGTACATGGTCTCGAACATGTCATCCACCAGTTGGCGGATACGGTCATCAACCTTGTCGACAGGCTTGGCTACAGTGCGCAAGCGGGGGTCGGGAAATTCCAGAATGTTTAATATGGCCATGTCAGTTTGTGATGCAGTTGTGGAATAAAGCTAAATTGTACTGCTAAGATGATGAGCAGCTAGGAAATAACACAGGTCTGGCATGTCTAATGCGTCTTCAGACCCAATGCTGGCCTCTATAATAAAGGGATTCATGTCATGAGGAAAACATTAGTCGGCCTTCTGTTGCTCTCGATGAGCTTTTGGGTGCAGGCGCAGGAGCCGGTATTCAGGGATGGCCATCCGCAAACCTATGAAGTTGTCAAAGGAGATACCCTGTGGGATATCGCCGGGCGCTTCCTGAATCTGCCTTGGAAGTGGCCAGAAGTCTGGCACGCCAACCCACAGATCAGCAACCCGCATCTGATTTACCCCGGCGATCTGATTTCGCTGGTTTATATCGATGGTCAGCCACGCCTAACGGTGGGTCGCGGCCAGGGTGGCACCATCAAGCTTTCGCCAACGGTGCGTTTCCAGCCTATTGCCGAAGCCATACCGACCATTCCACTCGAAGCGATCGACGCCTTCCTCAAGGCTGGGCGCATCATCGATGATCCCAGTGTACTCGAACAGGCTCCCTATATTCTGGGCGGTGAGGCTCAAAGCGTAGTGGTAGGCGCCGGTAGCCGAGTGTATGCGCGCGGTCAGGTTGATCCAGCTATCGGGGCCATGGGTATCTTCCGTCGCGGGGAAACCTATATCGATCCCATTACCGGTGAGTTTCTCGGCATACACGCCCAGGAAATCGGCAACGGTGATGTAGTCGGCATTGAAAACGATATCGTCAGCCTGGATGTTACCCGTAGCAATCAGGAAGTTCGCGTCAATGACCGGCTGCTGCAGACTGAGCAGCGTCCGATTACCTCGACTTTCTTCCCCACCGAGCCTGACTCGGAGATAAACGGACTGATTATCGGCGTGCCTAACGGTGTGACGCAGATCGGCCAGTACGATGTCGTGGTAATCAACAAGGGTCTGCGTGATGGTCTGGAGCAGGGTAGCGTTCTGACTATCTACAAGACCGGTGAGTTGGTGCGTGATCGGATCCAGAACGAACGTGTCCAGTTGCCCGACGAGCGCGCCGGTATGTTGATGGTTTTCCGGCCCTACGAAAAGACCAGCTACGGTATCGTTCTTGAGTCGACCCGTCAGATGGAGATGATGGACAAGGTCCGCAACCCCTGAGTCCTCCGGCATCGCTTTACCGGTAAAGCGATGCCGACTCTGATCAAGGATGATCAATGAGCTTCACCTACGCCCCTTCGATGAAGGCGTGGCTGACTCTGTCGTTACTCGATGGAGTCGGGCCGCAGGCCTTGACGCGTTTACTGCAGCATTTCCCTGACCCAAACGACGCCCTTGCGGCGGATCTGCTCACCCTGCAATCAATTGGACTGAGACCTGCCGCTCTGGACATCATCCAGCGCTACCAGCAGGGTGAAATCTTGCTCGGTGCCCGACTGGATGCCGTTTATCGTTGGCTCGAACGTCCAGGTTGTCAGGTGTTGTGTCTGGACTCGACAGAGTATCCAGCGCTGCTGCGTGATATCCCCGATCCTCCCCCACTGCTCTACCTGCAGGGTAACGCGCAACTGCTGCACGATCCCCAGTTGGCTATGGTCGGCACTCGCCATCCCGGTCCCCATGGTGCGGCTACTGCGCGCCAATTTGCCCGCAGCTTCGCTGAAAGCGGTCTGGTCGTGACCAGCGGGATGGCGTTGGGGATCGACGGCGCATGCCATCAGGGCGCATTGGATGCAGGCGGACAGACCATAGCGGTATGGGGTACGGGTCTGGATAATTGTTATCCGAAACGCCACTCGGCCCTGGCCAGCGCCATTGTCGAGGGGGGAGGCTTGCTGGTTTCCGAGCAGCCGCCGGATGCACCTGCCCATGCTGGTCAGTTTCCCAAGCGCAATCGTATTATCAGCGGACTCAGTCTGGGCACGTTGGTGGTGGAGGCCAGCTTGAATAGCGGGTCCCTCATCACTGCACGCCTGGCGCTCGAGCAGAACCGCGAGGTGTTTGCGATGCCGGGATCGATTCACAGTACCCAGGCCCGGGGATGTCACCAGTTGCTACGCGAGGGAGCGCACCTCGTCGAGACCGTTCGTGACGTGCTGGAGGTGCTCCGCCTGCCCATTCGTGCGGCAATCGAAGCGGATACTGAATCAAGCGAGGCGGCCCATAGGGAGTTAACCAGTCCGCCAGCCAGCCCGCTCTGGCCGCTACTTGACCACAACCCGGTCAGCGTTGACTGGCTGGGTGAGCAAAGTAGTCTGCCTGTCGAGAGAGTCATGCAGGAATTGCTGGAGCTGGAGCTTGATGGTCACGTCCAGCATACCCCCCACGGGTATTCACGGGTGGCGTGAGCTGTTGTCCTTGAGCCGGGCGCGTCCCTCGGCTACTGTCTTCCCTCGAATATCTGTTCAGAGCACCTCCAAAGCCGGTAACGCCTGTGGGGTTGCGGTGGTCATAGGGGGAAGTGGCATGTTGGCACGTTGGCGTTTGATACAACTCAACCGGATTTTGCATGCTGGAGGCGTGGTGGCGTATCCGACTGAGGCAGTCTGGGGGCTTGGGTGCAATCCCTGGAAAGCCGATGCCGTCGAACACCTGTTGGAGCTCAAGGACCGTCCGGTGGAAAAAGGCCTGATTCTGGTTGCCGGCGATATCGAGCAGTTTGATTTCCTGCTCTGGGATCTGCCTGATGGTCTGCTCGCCAAGCTGCGGCTTTCCTGGCCCGGCCCGAATACCTGGTTGGTACCCCATCGCGACCGCCTGCCGCACTGGATCACCGGTGTTCATCAAACGGTGGCGTTGCGCGTCAGTGATCACCCGCTGATCCAGCAAATGTGCGAAGTCACCGGCCCCCTGGTGTCCACCTCGGCCAATCCCAGTGGCCGTCCGCCAGCGCGTTCGCGTCTGCGCATCGAGCAGTACTTTCATGAGTCACTGGATGCAGTGGTACCCGGGGCCTTGGGCAAACAGCGCAACCCCAGTATCATCCGCGATCTGCAGACCGACCAGATCATCCGTCCCGCCTGAGGTAAGCAAGTGAAAAACACGCCCGATGCCACCGATGTTGCAGCCGTCAAAAATTACCTGATGGATCTGCAGGACCGCATCTGCAGCGCCCTGGAGACTTCCGATGGTGCAGGTCGTTTTGCCGAGGAGCAATGGGAGCGCCCGGCTGGCGGCGGCGGTCGCTCACGGATAATGGAAAAGGGCGCTTTGCTGGAAAAAGGCGGAGTGGGCTTTTCCCATGTGTTTGGTGACGGCATGCCGCCCTCCGCTACTGCGCATCGCCCGGAGCTTGCCGGACGGCATTTCCAGGCCATGGGCGTATCGCTGGTAATGCATCCGGAAAATCCCCATGTGCCGACATCCCATGCCAATGTGCGGTTTTTCATTGCCGAAAAGGAGGGTGCGGATCCGGTCTGGTGGTTTGGTGGTGGTTTTGATCTGACCCCCTACTACGCCAACGAAGAAGACTGCATTCACTGGCATAGAGTCGCCCGCGATGCCTGCGAGCCCTTCGGTGAGGACGTGTATCCACGTTACAAGGCCTGGTGTGACGAGTACTTCCATCTCAAGCACCGCCAGGAGCAGCGCGGCGTCGGCGGACTGTTCTTTGATGACCTCAACGAATGGGGTTTCGAACGCAGCTTCGAGTTTCTTCGCGCCATTGGTGACGCCTACATCGAGGCCTACCTGCCGATCATCGAACGTCGGCGCGCAGCTGCTTATACTGCCCAGCAGAAGGCGTTCCAGGAGTATCGTCGGGGCCGCTATGTGGAGTTCAACCTGGTCTATGACCGAGGGACCCTGTTTGGTTTGCAGACCGGCGGGCGCACCGAGTCGATCCTGATGTCGCTGCCACCGGTGGTCCGCTGGGACTATAACTGGCATCCCGAACCCGGCACACCGGAGGCGCGGCTGACCGATGAGTTTCTTGTGCCCCGTGATTGGCTGGGAGGCACCCTCTGATGGATCGTTACGCCGTGATCGGTAACCCCATCGGGCACAGCAAGTCGCCACACATTCATCGTATGTTCGGCGAGCAGACCGGCGAGGCGATCTCCTACGAGGCTTTATTGGCTCCGCTTGACGACTTTGCCGGCACCCTGCACAGCTTTCTCGCCGACGGGCTGGGCGTCAATGTCACGGTACCGTTCAAGGAACAGGCCTGGGCATTGGTTGGCCGGCACACGCCGGCAGCCGAGCGCGCCGGTGCGGTAAATACCATCCAGCGTCTGTCCGACGGTAGCCTGTTGGGAGACAACACTGATGGCAAGGGCCTGGTACGTGACATCGAGCATAATGCCGGACTGGCATTGGCAGGCCTGAAAATATTGCTGGTCGGTGCGGGCGGTGCAGCAAGGGGCGTTGTGCAGCCGCTATTGGCAGCCGGGCCATCACAGCTTTGCATTGTTAACCGCACCGTCAGCAAGGCCGAGGAGCTGGCTGCGCTGTTTGCGGACCAAGGGCCGGTCAGCGCGGCGGGTTTCCAGTGGATTGAAGAGCCGGTTGATCTGATCATCAATGCTACCTCGGCGAGCCTGGCAGGCGACCTGCCGGACATTTCGCCCAACCTCATCCGCCCGGGGCATACCTGGTGCTACGACATGATGTACGCCAACGAGCCCACCGCGTTCAACCGCTGGGCTGCAGAGCACGGAGCTGCACGCTGTCTGGATGGTCTGGGAATGCTGGTCG
>TARA_R110001606_G_C15403849_1_pt1 | contig 21534 bp, 6 predicted proteins | sample TARA_R110001606 | Tara Oceans TARA_R110001606 (sample SAMEA4398315) | marine metagenome | biome: Polar Biome; feature: [SRF] surface water layer (ENVO:00010504); material: water (ENVO:00002006), including particulate matter (ENVO:01000060) such as... | depth 5 m | reverse complement strand
AGTGGCAGGAATGCCTATACAACAAAACCCGCCAATACATAGTCTTATTCGATCCGTTTTGGCTAAAAACTGGCCTTCAAAATCTTTTCTTTCGACAAAGTCTTCCGAGATTTGTGATGAAATCCTGGCAGATATGCCACCATCATTTGACCTGGTCTCTTTTATTGCCAAGAAGCTACCAGTATGGATGGTTTGCGATGTGCTTGGCATGCCGAGATCTTTAGGAGAAGAGCTTCAAGCAGATGGCTTCAAGCTGGTTCAACTCCTTGATCCCTATTTGACTTTTAAAGATTTAAAGAATATCCAGGTAGCCTCAACAAACCTTCGGGCATCTTTTGATCTTTACTACAGCAGCCTTGATAAGGAGTCGGCCGGATTGGCTGCTGCTGTCAAAAAAGCTGCAGAAGGCAACCCTGAATTTAATGCTGATCCCGTATCGCTCATTATTTTTCTTTTCATTGCTGCCTTTGAAACAACCTCCAGCCTGATAAGCATTTGCCTGCAAACATTAATTAAGGATAAAGAACTACTACGCAAACTTGATGACGACGCCAGCATTGAGCGCTTTGTCCGGGAGATATTACGTTTACACTCACCTGTGCAGATAACAGGCAGGTCGAACCCAGAACCTATTGCCCTTTCTGGCGTTGAAATTCCCGCCAATAGCACCATCACGCTTTGCCTTGGGTCTGCCAATCGTGACCCAAGTCATTTTGAAAACCCCGATCAACTAATTATCGACAGAAAGGTAAACGATCACCTTTCCTTTGGCTATGGTATGCATCATTGTCTGGGAAGCCAAATGGCAGTAGTTGAAGCTGCGTCTGTGGTCAAAGCTTTCCTGCCGAAGCTAGAGCGTACCAGTATTGTTGGCAAACCAGTTTGGGAAAACAGGCTAATGATCAGGAGGCTACTTTCTATGGAACTGGCAATTTCAAACGAAAAAGCTATGTCAGTTTAAATGATAAAAAAAACCGATATTTGTCTCTTAACTGTGATTGGATCCCATTTCGAAACAATATTTCCATTGGTCAATGGGGTAATTAACTCTGATCAGCACTACTAGTTCAAGATGTTTGCTTGTGAAATTTGTCGGCGATATAGCGATAAACACCGGGCACCAAACCTCTTGCTTCGCCAACAGAACTACCTCCTCGAAGCAATAAACTTCACCACCTCGCCTCGGTTATTTACTCCCAGCTTGTCGTAGAGGTTTTTTAAATGGCTTTTGACAGTATTGATAGAAAGGAACAACTCATCAGCTATTTCCTGGTTGGTCTTTTGCGTGAAAACCATTTTTAACACATCATACTCCCGTTCGGAAATTGGGGTCGACAGTCGATCATTGAGCTCCTCCAATGACACGCTAAAGTCTCCTTCATATTTTCCCAGCATTTCGTTGAGCCTTATCCGGTATTCGTTGAGCTGGCCTTCCAGAATCTCATGTCTCAGACTTGCTTTTTGCCGTTGATTATAAATGATAAGCACCAGTATAACAATTGCCAACGTGGAAGCGCCAACCAAAAAAAATTGCACTTGCTGCTTGCGTGACAATTCACTTTCTGTCAATTCTTGTTGCGCCACCAGCAACGCTATTTCCTTTTGCTGTTCTGCCTTTTCGTATTTCGATTCAATTTCCTCGATTTGGGCCACCGTTTCAAGTCTGAACAAAGAGTCCTTCAGCGCCATGTATTCTTCGTGTGCCGACAAGGCCAATGCTGTTTGATTTGACTTCTTCAAAAGGGAATAGTAAAATTTTATGGCTTCGATATGTTTGGGCAGCAAACCATACTTTTTAGCGGCTTCAATGCCCTGCTCGGCATAAGCAATGCCGGTTTTGAATTGCCCCTGATGCTCTGCTACCTCCGCCAGATTGGAAAAGCAACTTACGTACACCTCGTACTCCTGAACTGCCCACGCTACATCTTTGGCGTTCAGGTAGAATTTTGAAGCCTGTTTCCAGTCTTGCTTTTGGTGATAAATTGATGCAATATTTTTATACGCATATGCGAGGTACGAAGAATCGCCATTCTCCAGAATGATATCCAGTACCTTCAGGTTATGCTCCATCGACTGATCCAAATTCCCAAGGGCACTGTGGGCAAAAGCGAGGATCAGGTGCCCGAAAAAATACCTATCAGCTAATTTATACTCCTCAATCACTTGAAAACTTGCCTGTGCATATTCAAGTGATTTCGAATACTGCTCCAGCTCATTATAGATACCTCCAATATTCCCTAAAAGACGTGATTTGAGAGAGGCTGCTTCTACTGTGGTCAAATCTCCTAGCTCTTCCAGGCCCGCATTGTAGTATTTCATCGCCTCATCGGTGGCACTCAGGGTCAGTGAAGTATTGCCCATGCTATTGTAAATCTCTCCCTTCAGTAAGTAAAACGGCTTGGAGCCAACCAACTGTAGCGCTTGATTCAAATGATTGAGTGCAGTGTCGTTTGAATAGGCCTGGGCGTAAGCGTTTCCCAATTTTTGAAAGTAAGCTGCTTTAATAGAGTCATTGGACACGGTTAGCAAACCTTCTGCGGACAATAAAAAAGTGATCCTCTCTCTTGAATTCTGCACTTTGTCTGCCTGCTCTAGTTGGGCTATTGACTGACTGTTTTGAGCATTACCGGTACCAATGGTCAACAGACAAATTCCCAGCCAACAAAATTTAAAAGCCATTTACTGAGTGATATGAATTCCCGACAAATAGCTGAAAATAATTATTGTTTCGGTTAATCGATCATAGTTCGATGAAATTTAGTAAAAAGAAAACCGGCCTCGTCCGATGAAGCCGGTTTTTCAAAAGTAATAAATCCTGTTGTTGTGGGGGATCTACTATTTCTTTACCATCCTTTTGACAGTCGACCTTCCTTCTTCATCAACCAGGTAAAGGAGATAAACACCAGGCATCAAATCAGGAATAGTAAGCTCTATTTTGTCGGTTGCGGCACTTTCAAGCATTAGCTGTCCATTCAGGTTGTGTAAGCGAATCGCACTGAGGTTCTTGCCTTCAATTTTGATCGCTTTTGTAAATGGGTTTGGATAGACCAACACCTGCCTTAGTTCATCGTCCACACCAGTCTCGACCGCCTCGGTTAATTCAAATACAGCTTCTGCGATGCCCTGGTAATTGGTGTCACTGATAGTCGCTACCACCGTGTAGCTTCCGGCAGCGACAGGAATGATTGCCTCTCCGTTAAAAGTGAATACCACTTCCAAACCAGCAGGATCAGTCACGGCGGTCGGCATCTTCGGTGTACCATCTGCTTCTTGCTCCAGATCCGACAAGGTGATAGTGGCGGTGGCTTTATTTACAATAAAGCCTTGAGTCACATTGGCCGCTGCATTGAAGCTGTCATCACCCGCCTGACTTGCTGTGATCGTGACACTACCTGCACCTGTGATTGTCACGGAACTTCCGCTAATGGTGGCAGAGCCGGTTACAGTGTAGCTTACCGGCAACCCGGAGCTGGCGGCGGCCTCCAAATCGAAGGCTGGGTCTCCAAAAGTCTTATCGCTTATCGCTTCGAAAGTAATCGTCTGGTCCTCTTTCACAGGGTCAACAGGAGTATCATCGGTTACTGTAAAGGTCCTCGGCAATGCTGTCGCTGCCATGTAATTCACATTCCCGGCCTGACTGGCAGTTACCGTGATATCTCCTGCCCCCGTGAAGGTCAATGTTGTTTCTGCTAATGTCGCTGGCCCGCTTACCTCGTAGCCAACAGTCAGTCCTGAGCTGGCAATCGCTGTTAGCGCTATGCTGCCGACACTAAGCACCTGGTTTTCTATCGCTTCGAAAGTGATGGTTTGTGCCGCCTTGTTGACGGTAAGCTCCTGTGTTGCCTCTGCCGAATTATAATTGATACTGCCTGCCTGGGCCACGGTGATGGTGGCGTTGCCTGCACCTACTATGGTTACTTTGCTGCCATCAATAGTCGCTACTGCTTCCTCTGAAGCACTGTAGGTTAGCTCAAGGCCGGTGTCAACCGTGGCGCTCAGTTCGAATGACGCATCACCAAATGTTTTGGCCTCCAGCGCCCCGAAGGTGATGAGCTGATCAGCCTTGCCAATGGTAAGGGTACCCTCCACATAGCTTAGTTCGTAGTTGTCGGCACTACCACCACTCACGGCAATGGCATATTCGCCCGCATCCGATGAGGCTGAAGCTTCTGTTGTTGCTTCTATGCCGCCTACTATAATATCGGCCGTTTCGCTGTTCACAAAACCAGTAACGGTATAAGTGAGGTCGGGCAAGGTGCCGCCGTAGGTCATTTGCTTGTTCCCGGCTGTTACTGTCAGCATAGCTTTACTCACCTCAAAGCTTCTTGTCACCTGAGCGGCCGGGTTATAGTCGTCATCACCAGCTTGAGTAGCCTTCACTGTTACAGTACCAAGTCCCGTGAGTGTCAGTTCGCTTCCATTCAATGAAGCAGAGCCTGACACCAGCTGGTAGTCTACTGCAAGCCCGCTGCTCGATGACGCACTTAGCGTAAATATGTCTCCGTAGGTTTTGTCACTAATTGCAGCGAAGGTGATCGTTTGGTCTGTTTTTGCTGGGTCTGTGACCAGAAAAGTCAACACTTTGTTTTCAGCCGCCAAATAGTTCGCATTGCCTGCCTGGGTTATTGTGACTGTTACCTCACCAGCCACGCCAGTGAGTGTTATCTGGTTGCCCACGTTGGTTGCCGGGCCGCTGACCACAAAGGTCAGCGGAAGCCCGGAACCTACTGTCGCTGAAACAGCAAAGGGAATATCCGTGATGGTTTTATTACTGATTGGATCCGAACTAATCGCTTGACCGGCTTTGTTCACCATAAACGTCCGTTCGACAGCAACAGCAGCCTTGTGGTCTCCATCTCCTGCCTGAGTGGCCCGAACGGTAACCTCTCCAGCCCCGGTAATGGTAAGAATACCGTTTAGCACAGTTGCATTTCCTTCGATCACACCGTAGGTAACAGGAAGGCCTGAACTAGCCTCGGCATTGAGCGAAAAGGCAGCGTCGCCAAAAGTTTTATCATCGATGATAGGAAATGTAATTGTCTGCTCCTGCTTATCAGTCGTAAACCTCCAAAATGTATTGTCGTTATTCCAGGGGGCCAGCTCATTGCCTAAAGCATCTGTTACAAACACATTGTCGAGACTATAAGCTCTTACCCAGAACTCCGTGTTAGCTGACAGCGGTTCAATGCCTGTGATACTTATCTGGTTTCCATTCACAACTTCCACATGAGAGGAGCTCCAGTCGATTTGCTGCTCCAAAAAGTTACCAGAAACGGTTCGAATCTGAAAGAATGCAGAGCTACTTGCTGTATTCAGGTCAACGTCCTCATTAAAGGTGATAAGCAAATTAGGCTGAAAAGCTACAGTGGTGGCGCTATTTACCGGGCTTAGCGCTGTAATAACAGGTGCGTCCTCATCGGTACTATTGATAGTGATTAATAGGGCTTGCTCTACAAACAATCCACCAGCATCTGTTGAGCGAACCCGCACTGAGTAGCTGGACTTCGTCAGGTAAGTGAAGACGATATTAGCCTTTAGTGCATTGCCTACGATGCTGAAGCTTGCATTGTTGGTATCGCCACTACCCGATTGTAAACTATATGTGTGGCTGTCACCATCATCAAGATCCACGGTAGAAAATGTGCCTACAACGTCTCCAACCGCATTCCCCTCATCAATCGTGTGGCTCGACAGGCTATAATTGATCGGGGCCTCGTTCACATCATTGACTGTAATAGTAAAAGCCTTCTCAAAATTTGCCGATCCATCGCTGGATCTTACTCTTATGCTATAGCTAGACTGTATTTCATGGTTGAATGCGGCGCTTGCTCTCAGTTGATTGCCTGAAATATTGAAACTGGCATTGTCGGTACTACCAGTGCCGGCCACCAAACTGTAAGTATGGCTATCACCTGGATTTGCATCCGTAGTGGAAAGCGTTCCAATGACAGCATTGACAGCATTGTTTTCGTTGATAGCAGAAGCGCTTAGTATGATATTGGTGGGAGCTGCATTGGGTGCTGACTCTGTAGTAAAACTCCATGTCTCAGTATCGGCAAAGCCTCCCTCAAAGTTGTTCCCCGCCAAATCCCGAACCGCTCCATTGTCAATAGTGACGTAATATTCTGTGTTGTAAGGAGGTAGTGCATAGCTGGAGTTTGACAAATGTATGATCAACTGATTTCCGGAAACCGTAAATTGTTCGGTTTGCGTAATGGGATAGCCCGAAGCAGCCGGAGCTCCCCCTCCTACTCTCAACACCTTTACAAAAGAATAATAAGGCTGAACAGGCTCACTAAAAGTCACAACCAAATCAGCATCACGAGCTACACCCGTTGCATTATCCAAAGGGCTAAAGCTCAATATCGTTGGTGGTGTCACGTCTGTGTCTGCCAGGTTGTTAATGGTGATAGTAAACTGCTTTTCAAAAGTAGCCGTGCCATCACTGGTACGAACTCTGATGCTATAGCTGGTCTTCGTTTCGTAATCAAAAACTGCGCTGGCTCGAAGTTGATTTCCGGAAATATTGAAACTGGCATTGTCCGTGCTTCCTGTACCAGTCACCAAACTGTAAGTATGGCTATCACCTGGATTTGCATCGGTACTGGTTAATGTACCAATCACAGCATTGATCGCATTGTTTTCATTGATGGAAGTAGCACTAAGTGCAATGTTGGTGGGCGCTGAATTGGGTGCGCTTGCAGTGGTGAAGTTCCAGAAAGTTTGGTTATTAAGTGTGGTCACCACATTGCCACTCATATCTTGAATGTTTGGGTTGAAATAGATTGCATATGCGGTGGCCGATAGCAAATCAACATTGAGATCAATGGTTAAGGTGCTACCGGAGATATTGACAAATGGTGAATTGGTGCCTAAGGTAAAATCCAGTACACCATTCTTAAAGAATCCAACCAAAACTGTTGCGGGTATAAGACTGATAGGCTCATTAAATGTGATTACAAAATTACTGTTCACAGGTATATTGGTAGCATCATCAAGAGGGCTTAGGCTTACTACAGTAGGTGCAGTCAAATCTTCGGCCACATCATTGATGGTAATCGTAAAAACTTTGTCAAAAGTAGCCTCCCCATCATTGGTGCGTACTCTTATGCTATAGCTTGACTTGGCTTCGTAGTTAAAAGCAACGCTCGCTCTCAGTTGATTGCCGGAAATATTGAAACTTGCATTATCAGTGCTTCCTGTTCCAGCCACCAAACTGTAGGTATGGCTATCACCCGGGTTTGCATCCGTGCTTGTTAGTGTCCCTATAACCGCATTGACCGCATTATTCTCATTAATGGAAGAGGCACTAAGTATGATATTGGTAGGGGCGGTATTGGCTATACCATACCTGATAAATATGCCATTCCCAGAAACACCACTGGGGCCGCTACCGTAGTTGTAATTGGAAACTGAGTTATTAATCCAACGAACATTTCCATTATCATACTCGGCTACAAAACTTTTATTGGCAACTGTGCCGTCTCCCGAGACATGCGTTGGAGCTATTTCATACGCAATCACATTAGCCGAACTAAGCTTCAAAAAACGCAATTCAGTATTTGTGCGAGCCACCAACAACTCATTGTTGGCGTTGATGGTAAAACTATGAGCATACCCTAAATTCCGATTCCAGCGATCTGCCCCTGCATTGGTCAACTTGATTAAATTGTTGCCAATAGCAGCATATACATTTCCATTTCCATCCAACTCAATTTCAGTTCCCTCGGAAGCGGTGCTGTATGTCCTTACCCAGGAGAGGGCGTTGCTGCTGGTCCATTTGGCGATGAAAGCATCTTTTAAATTCACAGAGTTAATGATATTGGTGCCAGCACCGGGATCAAAGTCAGCGTTTTGACCGAAAAATCCTGTGAGATAGATGTTTCCAGATTCATCAACAGCGATAGCATTACCTCGGGAATTCCTATTAGCATTGTAATCCAATGCGCCAGTGGGACTTTGTATCATCCACCCTTGATTGATACGCACTCCCGAGCTATTGAATTTTGCGTAGTAAGCATGCAGTTGCGGACCTGAGTAATTGCCATTAACTGTTCCCACTTGATGCCCCGTAATAAAAACGTTACCAGATCCATCAACAGCTATTCCTTCACCACTAGAATAATCAATATTAATACCGGCTCCATAAGTATTTGCTGCGCTAAAAATGAGCGAACCTGTTGGATCCAGCCCTCTGACAAATGCTCTTGTAAACTCTCCAGCTGTCAATCGCAAACCGGTTACCTGTGCTCCAATTCCATCAGCGGTTCCCTTGATATCCCCAATAAAGTATACATTTCCATCGGCTCCAATGATAATGTCGTTTAGAAAAAGCAAGGGGTCAAGCTCTTGACCACTGTGCGAAATCATCGGCCCCCTTGTCCACATCGCTTTCACCCAAAGTAATGCGTCTGTGCTGCTATACTTTGCTATGAATGCATCGTTATAAGTGTCTTCAGCCTGAAAATTAACTGGGTCAGGTGCATTAACCACATTAGGGCCTGGATCGAAATCCACAGCACCATTAAAATACCCGATAATGTAGTAGTCGCCATTGCTTGCCACTACGCCCTTACGTATACCTATCCATCCACCATTGAGATTTAAAGACGGAGTGATGGACTTAAACACTGGTGTTTGAGCAAAGCCTTGAACAGTGCTGCTTAGTAAAAAGAAGAGTAATAATTTTTTCATGGTTTCAGCGATTTGTGAAACCAAATTTTCTCTTATCCACTCCCTTCCTCCTCACCCACCACGGGTGAAACAGCTACTAGCCGGGTGGCTAGTTTTTTCAAGTAACTGAAAGCAAGTGAGTTAAAAGAAGCTATTTCGTTGCAATGAACTTGAGGGCGGCCTGGCGGTCGTTCACACCCAGCTTTTCGTAGATCTTGCTTAGATGGAACTTAACGGTGTGAACCGACAAAAAGACCGTCTCTGCAATCTCTTTGTTATTCATATCTGACACGGCCAGCCGCAGTATTTCAAACTCCCGCTCAGTTAACGGCGAGGTCAGCTTACCATTTACAACTTCCATGGACAATTCCCCCTGGCTATCTCCCGGGGCCAGCAATAAATTAAGCTGATTACGCAGGTTGGTAATCTCTTCGTTGAGCAGTTTCCGCTTCAGCTGCGTGTTCCACACAAACACAAAAGCACCACCCACCACTAATACTACCGCCGCCAGAGCCAGGTAAAGCTGGCTGCGGGTTTTGTCGAGCTCAAGCCCCGCAATTTCGTTTTCTCTGGCCAGTAGAATGATTTCCTTTTGCTTTTCTTCAGTTTCGTATTTTTCTCTTAGCTCGTCGATACTTTTCTGCCGATCGGCATTAGTGAGAGAATCATTCAGGCTCATATACAGCTGGTAGTATTCCAGTGCCTTTCTGTAATCGCCCACCCCCTGGTAGCTCTGAGCCACCACCTGCCGGGTGTCCCTTACTAGTCTTGGCTCCTGTGCATAACTCAGCGCTTCCACACTGTACTGCACCGCCCTGCTAAAATTACCCAACTCCAGGTAAGTGTCAGCAAGGGAAAGCACGTCGTTGGCCAATCCCAGCGTATCCTGCAGTTGCCTGTCGATGGCAATTGCTTCCTGGTGATAAAAGATAGCAGAGTCGTTTCGTTTAAGCTTTAGCTGAATGCCTGCCAGGGAATTGTAAGTGGTGGCAAGACCCTTTATGTTGTTGTATTTTTTCTTTACCCGAAGGCTCATCCGAAAGTAGTTGATGGCCATGTCCAGATTGTCGAGCCTGTAGTAGAGCCTCCCCAGGTTATGGTAGCTGGTACCCAGCAGCGCCTCATCGCCTAGCTGCATCTTCAGGTCAATAGATTTCAGCATATAATCTATAGCACCCTCCGTATCATCCATATAGCTCACCAGGTTAGACAGGTTGTTGTAGATAAACGCCTGACCTCGAACGTTTTTCAACGCCTGAAACATAGGCAATGCTTTGAAAAAGTTTTCCAGCGCCAGTGAATCCTTCGATTGATAGTAATACAAGGTGCCGAGCTCAAAGAAGGATTGCGCTAAAAGCGTACTGTCCTCCTGCTCCAAAAATATCTTGCTGGCCTCTTTCAGCAATACTTCAGCGGAGTCCATTTCCCCTGTGTACAAAAGAAGCTGGGCAAGCGTGATGTTGGTTCTTCCTGTCAACCACTCATCGTCGTCCGCAAGCATCCTTGCTCTGCGTGCAAGCCTGAAAGCGATGGCGGGTTCACTGGTTCTGAAAGCGTAGGCCACTTCGTTGAGGTAGGTAACTTTCTCCCTGATGGATGTTAGCCCACTCAGCTGGGCCATGACGCTATCCGGAATGGTTTCGGTCTGCCCAAAAGAGGAAAATGATACAAGGCAAATGACAGCGGGCAGGCAGGCCAGGGTCAAAAGTCTTCTTTTATACATAGGGAATCGGCAGCTACGGGCATTAAGAACAGTAAGAGGAATAAATCTATACAAAACGAAAAGAAAATGGTAGTAAAATCTATCCGCAACCAATCCCTAAACTGAGATATCAGCCTAGCAGCACTTTAGGAAACACCTCAGGCCTCGGTAGGTGTTCTTTTAAATTGTATTTCAAAGAACAGGCTGAAAAAGCGCATCAACTTCAATGTATCATAGCCGCTCCAGATCACTCCAGCTTCCCAAACATAATTCGCTCCTTCCTGCTTGCATCTGTATCACCCTGGGTCACGGTGAGCCACACACTGCCCTTATGCTCCACAAAGCTTGGGTATTGAAAAGAGCTTTCGGACTCGAAACGATACTTCCTCTCCCAATGAATACCATCCCGGGAAACATCAATATTAAAGACACTTCGAAAGGCACCGTTAACCTTGGTCGACTCCTGCCAGCCCAAGTAATAAATGCCTTTGAACTTATCAAAGGTTGGTTTTGAGTTAGTTCCATTGGGAACAAATTCCCGGTGATCAGCTTTCGTCCAAACCCTACCATTCATGCTGTTAGTAAAGGCATAGTTAAAACTTCCCGACTCCGTTCTGCAAATCGCCATCCAGCTCCCATCAGGCAGTTGATTAACAGCAGACTCGCTCAGCTTCAGGTCGCTCGGCTCGTTGTAGTGCCCAAGCACCTCAAACGTATCGAACTTCTTATTGAGCAAGCCAAGTCCATTTTGCCTGCCTGGAAAGTTATTAAGTACGGCGTATATTTTTCCATCAATTTCTTTGAATTCAAATACATACAGACCATAATCGACCGGCCTTCTGGTCAGTCCATTAGCGACAGCATCTTCGTAGTAGTATTGCGGCTGCATATCAAAGACGCCAGCGGCTGTCTTGATTTTGGCTTTATATATTTGACTTCTGAACCCTTGCTTTTTGAGATCAAAGTCAATGTACCACATCTGCGACTGCCGCTTGCCCGGCTCTTCACTGGCGAAAAAGCATCGAAGGTATCTTTTGCTCATCTGGATGATTCGGGGAACAAAGCATGCTCCTTCAGGTAGTGTGGCATTGTCGAAAGCCTGCCCTCCTTTTACGAACGGAATGATTCGCTCAACCTTTTGCGTCTCAATATTTACAATTGAAAGGGCATCGTAAACGTAGGGCCATTCCGGGTTTTCGCCTGGCCGCACATCGTTGATCATGGTAGCTATGTAAGCGTGGTTCCCTACCATCACAAAGGAGGCATCATGAGCTCCTTTCGCCTCCGGGCTGGTGACTTTGATTAAGTTGGCCATCACCAAATCAGCCGCTAGTTTGGGGTTCCAGTCGGCAGGCAGAATGGCCTCTCCGGCGTTAACCTGGGCTGGTTGACCTGCAGCACTTAGCCCACCCGCCAGCAGCAGGGCAACAACGTTAATCGCTTTCTTCATGGAGATTCAGGGTAGTTATTCACATTCATCAATGCTCGACAGGGATTTGCGGTGCCGGTCAGCCGCAGCTACCCTCCCTTTGCGTTCAGCAAAATATCAAACACATGAGTAAATAACTACTTCGACCAAAAGCAGCGGTCAAAAGATATACACTTAAGAGAAATTCATCCCAACCGCTTCAAGCTCCCGCTCCGCACATACACTTCGGCATCGTGCCAGAGGATTTTGGTCCAGATTTGGCCTGCATCGAGGGGCCAACTATTCAGATGATCGTGAGCAACTACTCTTTTCTTACTTTCATTTGTTTCAAGACATCGCCTCTTTCGTTTTCAATTACCAGCAGGTAGATCCCAGCAGGCTGATGTTGTAGATTTAAAACAGTTCTTTGGGAAGTCAACGCCTTTTCCAGTCTTCTCCTACCAAGCATATCAAAAAGGTAAATCCTACCGTTCATCTCAGCCTTGATATCAATCGTAAGCTCTTTTGATACAGGGTTAGGAAAAACGACTATATATTCCTCATCAATCCCGATTCCTGTTTCAATTTCTTCGAGGACAAGCACACCTTCAGCACTACCCTGGTAGTTTTCTTCCACAATGCCAGCCGCCACATCGTAGCTGCCTGCTTCCGACGGTGCTTCAGCCGACCCATTGTACGTAATCTCAACATTGAGTCCTTGTGGGTTGGTGGAAACCTGCACTCCTTTCGGGGAGCCATCGGCCACTTGTTCCAGTTGAGACAGTGCAACTTCTGCAGTTGCTTTGGCTACCTCAAAAGTTCGGACGACAGCACTGGCAGGGTTGTAAGTCTCATTTCCTTCCTGGGCTGCCACAATCGTAACTACTCCGGCACCTGTAATGGTAACAACAGCCCCATCAACTGTGGCGGGGCCATCACTCACCGAAAACGCAATTGACAAACCAGAACTCGCAGTGGCATAGATCTCGAAGGGCGCATCTCCAAAAATCCTATCTCCCACCACATCAAATGTAATGGTCTGATCTTCTTTCTCCGGCTCTACAACAGTGTCGTCAATCACCACAAAACTTCTCGACACCGACTCAGCTGCCAGGTAATTTGCGTTGCCCTCCTGGTTTGCGGTTAGTGTAATGTCTCCAGAACCTGTAAAGGTGAGGCTAGCTCCATCAAGGGTTGCAGGGCCTACCACGTCAATAGTAATCACCAGTCCTGAGCTTGCAGCCGCTTCAAGAGTTATGCTTCCTGTGCTCAAAACCTGATTTTCTATATTAGCAAAGGTGATGGCCTGCATTGCTTTGTCTACTGTCAGGGTTTGAGTGACATCTGAAGCCGCAGCATAGTTAGAGTTTCCTAACTGGCTGGCTGTGATAGTTGTTTCTCCAGCTCCAATGATCGTCACTAGCGCACCCGCAATTGTTGCCACGGCTTCATCTGAGCTAAGATAGGCGACCTCAAGACCCGACTCACTATCTGAAGACAGTTCAAAAGATTCATCTCCAAATGTTTTACCCGATAATTCTCCGAAAGTGATTGTCTGTGAAGCCTTGCCAACGGTAAAGACCCGCTCCACGGCACTGGCGGCCTGGTAATTGTCGTCACCGGATTGTGAGGCTGTAATAGTGGCTGTGCCAGCCCCTGCTATTTCAACTTTTGAGCCTACAACTACTGCTACTGATTCATCAGAGCTCTGAAAAACAACTTCCAGCTCCGACGTCGATGAAGCCACAAGCTCAACATCATCGCCTCCATAAACAGTTGATTCGGGCTGATAGAAGGTGATAGTTTGGGGCGCTTTACCAACAACTAATGACTGCTCGACTTCGGCATCACCGTACCGGTCATCGCCTGCCTTATGCGCAGTGATGGTCACTTCACCTGCCCCAACAATTGTTGCTATACTACCTCCGATGGCAACTATACTTTCATCTGAACTTGAAAAAGTAATGTCTCCTTCGATGTTAGACGCAGCCACAAGCTCAAATGCTGGATCTCCAAAGATCTTATCATCAATTTCATCAAAAGTTATGTCCTGCTGTAGTTTCCCAATGGTGAGGGTGCCTGTTATATATTTGAACGAATAATTGTCTGCCTCCCCACCCGACACCTCAATCACGTACTCGCCAGGTATATCTCCCTGAACAGCTGAAGTGCTAACTTCTATGTTGCTAGTCAGCAAATCTTCCGTGTCGTCAAAAGCAAAGTTGGTAATGTTGTATGTAAGATCAGGGATGGAACTCCCATAGGGAATTGCTATATCATCCGCTGTCACAGTCAATTCTCGCTTGTCAATGATCAGATCACCGTTTTGAAAAAACAGGTTATAATTTGCGTTGCTCGTCAATCCACTGGGCACTATCGCATCTGCATATAGGCCTCTTTCCACTTGGTCTATTTGTTCGAACTCAAGTTGACCCCACAGCGTTTCATTACCGTTTGAGTCACCATTTTCATTGTCGTCGTAAGCGAAGCCATCGTATGTTACCGACAACAAATCGTTAACATCATCCCCATATTGGACGGTGATATCATTGCCAATTACATACAAATTTTTTGCGGCGACTCGAAGATCGCCATATTGATTGTGGATGGCATAATTATTAGATGTGACGCCACGAGGTATTATTCTATTTGAATAGAATCCCACATCCGGACGCAGGACAATACTGAAACTTTGGGCTCCAATCAAATTACTCTGGTCTTCCCCGTATACAAAGCCTTCATATACTACACTGAAATGATCATTGGGGTCAACGCCGTATTCCAACTCTATATCCTGCGCTATTATTTCCAACGGGGCTTTCTCAATAATCAGCCCCCTTCCTTCTTCAGTGTAAGGGTTTAAAGCATCTCCTTCCAACACAGCAAATAGTGTTACCTTCCCCGCTCCATTAATGGTGACGGTATTGCCTGAAACCTCGGCAATATTTGTGTCTGAGCTTGCATATGAAACTGCGTTTTCGGCCTCCGGGGCACTTGCGCTAAGTTCGAAAGGAACATCTCCATATGTTTTACTTTCATCAATTTCAAACACTATCTGCTGAGCAGCTTTCTCTTCAAACTTAGCAAGAAACATATCACCGGTATTATTAATTGTTGAAAGGTTAGACTGCCTTAACGTAGGATTGAAGTCAACCTTGTTGGCGAATTGGCCCGTCACCCAAACTTCGCCATCCGTCCCAAGTGCTATCCCATTTCCTATGTCGTCCAGAATCCCTCCCATTGATTTGACATATATCAAATCACCGTTTTGGTGATATTTCGCTAGAAAAATATCAAAGCCTCCATTTGTAGTCAGCTTAAAAGTACCACTCCCTGGGTTAAAATCTGGCGAACTATTAAACCGTCCGGTGATGTAAAAGTTGTCATTTTCATCAATCGTTGCGGACGAGAAATCGGTTATCCCTGACGGGTTCTCTCCTCCAAAGTGCTTTACTTGAATAAGATCGCCTGTTGCTGTATATGTATTAAAAAATACGTCTCTTAAACCATAGCCACTAATGCTGCCCGTTTCCACATCAGGTGTAATTGAGCCTGAAAAAGTGCCTGAAAAGAGAATATTGTTTTGGGAGTTTACCAGTACAGACGTTTCCGATATACCACGGTAGCTACCCGTACCTTTTGCAAATAGAAACGTTCCGTCACTATTGTACTTGGCTACAAAACCATTAGAAATATAATAACCTCCTTGAATCTTGGGCAATAGAAAAGTACTCGGTCCCGGATCAAAGTCAGCATTACTGTCACCATAGGTTCCGGAAATAATAATATTTCCCTCATTGTCGATCGTCAACGACTGCCCAGTTTCCAAACCAGCGCCCCCCATTTGGTAAGCAAAAACCAAGTCTCCAGCAGAGTTATACTTTGCCAGAAAAATATCAAAATCTCCAAAAGAAGACAATTCACTCACTCCATTGCCTGGATCAAAATCAACCGTCCCTCGAAATCTACCAGTGATCAGGGCGCTTCCATCACTGTCGATTACAAGCCCCTCTGCATACTCGTAATTAGTTCCTGCAATAGCTTTTGCAAAAATCAATTCTCCCGTATTATCATATTTTGCTAAAAAAATGTCGTTTTGAGAGTTCCCTGGAATAATGTTCTCGCCAGGCCCCATATCAAAATCAGTGGCGCCAATAAAAGTACCCGTGACCCAAATATTTCCTTCACTATCAAGCGCTAAATCCTCTCCATAGGAAAAGGAATTATAGGCGCCTTTTCCTTTTGCAAAAATCAAATTTCCAAACTTATCATACTTCGCTAAAAACATCGCAGAACCAAATTCATTGACCAGTTCAGCAACTCCCTCTCCTGGGTCAAAATCTATCAGACCCCCAAAGTTCCCCGTGACATAAACATTTCCATCCGTATCAACCTCAATAGCATTGCCGGAATCAGTAGTGGAAATATAAGGTAAATCCCCCAATTGAAGAGCCCAAAGTATTTCTCCATCAGGTGAATACTTTCCTATGAAAGAATTAAACAGGTATTTCTCAATTTCCAAATTAAAGACGCCGTTGCCTGGATCCATATCAATTGGCCCCTCAAAATATCCTGCTAAGATCAAGCTTCCGTCGTGGCTGATCACGGACGATTTGTTCTCTGCAATAAACTGGCCATTTAGTTTCTTTGCATATTGAAACTCTAAGTCAGAATTATACTTCGCAAAGTAAATATCGGCCGCTTCGCCATCCCACTGAAGTGTAAGGGTCTCCGGGCCGGGTAAAAAATCCAAGTCTGCTGAGAATTGACCAGATATGTAGACGTTGCCATTCAAATCTGCACTTATTCTGTCAACTGATTCGACACCACTTCCGCCAATCTTTTCAGCTGCTCTGAGCCCGCCAGAAAGGCTGAATTTAGCAATAAAAACATCTGCCCATCCCGACGAAGCGAGGGCCTTCACTCCTTCATTTGGATTGAAATCAACACTTCCTATGAAGGTACCGGTCATCCATAAGTTACTTTGTCCATCGATTGCAATTGAACTACAAAAGTCGGTGCTAGTGCCCCCGATCCTTTTAGAAAAAATCAGCTCCCCAATTGAATTGAATTTGGAAAAGAAAATGTCTTGATCACCGATTGATGTTAGGTTCACCGATGCTTCACCGGGATCAAAATCAATCGTTCCGACAAAAGAGCCTGCCACAAATACATTATCGAAATCATCAACCGCCATTGAGGTGGGAGAATCATATCCTGATGCGCCGAACTTGACCCCATACAATAGTTCGCCTAAAGGCGAGTATTTAACCAAAAAGATATCGCTATTGCCTGACGAAAAAAGTGTCTTCTTTCCAGATTTGTGATTAACCCCCATGTTCGATGTGAAAGTGCCCGTCAGAATGGCGTTTCCAAGGCCGTCAACTTTCAAATCCATGTCTGTTGATGAACCATCTCCATCAAAAACATAAGCAAAAAGAAGCTCAGCGCTATCACTAAATTTAGCAACGAACATCTGGTCATTTGCCGTTAAGTTGTGCACCCCCTCACCTGGATCAATGTCAGCCGTTCCAGTTATTTTTCCTGAAATCCAAAAACTTCCATCATCTGCAACTGCTATATTATTCCCGTATAGGGAACTCAGTCCACTTATTGATTTTGCAAAAAGGAGACTTCCATTTTCGCTGTATTTTGCGAAAAATATATCTCGATTACTCAAAGAGGTAAGAAAAAAACTCTCCTCACCTGCATCAAAATCGGCCGAGCCACTAAAATATCCTATCACAAAAATGTTACCATCAGCATCTGTATCCAGATCCCAAGCTTTAACCTCACCCCCTGACAATTGTAAATCAACGGCATTGAAGGCGAATTGAAATTCCGGCTCTGTCTTCTTCACCAGCAGCGTACGCTCAACGGGCTCGGCTGCTGTATAGCTTTCATTGCCCTCCTGGGCTGCAGTGATAGTAGTTTCGCCGGAGCCAACTATTGTAACTGTATTACCATCAATAATAGCAACTTCCTCGTTGCTGCTAGTGAAAAGGATCGGATTGCCAGAACCCCCACCCATTGCCAAGAGGTCAAAAGGCTTATCTCCAAACTTTTTTACCGGAGGCGCTTCGAAAGTAATACCCTGGCAGCGAGGCCCATTTGCCACCCTCCACAAATCATTTAGCCGACCATGTTGCGTCTTGGAGTCCATCCCGATTCCACCAAAAAGCCACAAGTCGCCGCATGGTGCCGTAATTGGCGTTGCGAACCTCCTTGCGCCAGGAACAAAATCGGAAGATACTTCGTCGATGTTTCCAAAAACACCTCCCTGGTCGACAGTATTACTGCCATCCATCCAAACCCAGTCTTCTCCATCCCAAAGCCATAGATCATTCAGCTCAGCTTTGCCTTCTTCACTACCATAACCAGCCCCTCCATAAATCCAGACATTGCCAAGCCCGTCTTTCCAGCCAGCCATCAAAGTTCTTGCCCCTGGTATGTTAGAAGCTACCGGTACACCCAAAATACCATAATTACCCAATTGGTTTGGCTCACTGCTTCCTGCCACCCACGTCCAAATCCCAGCTTCCCACTTCCACAGATCATTGTACATCCTCTCCGCCGAATCTATAAAAGAACTTCCGCCAAACATCCAAAAAACACCTGCTCCATCCACCCAGGAAAAAGCACCGTATCTTGCAGGCGGTATATTTCCAGGATCACCAGCCCCTTTTAATCCATAATTTCCCGTTTGGTTGACCTCGGTACTTCCACTAACCCAAGCCCAGTCATTGCCATCCCATTTCCATAAGTCATTGAGATATCCAATGTTTCCAGCTCCGTCAATTCCCTGGCCGCCAAAAAGATAGCCTACTTGGCCGTTCCCACTCGCAAAAGTTGAATTTCCCCTTGCTCCTGGGTTGCTTGCTACAGATTTCTCCCCAAGGGTGCCGTACGTTCCGCCAGCATTTTGAAGATTGGAGCCCTTTACCCAAGTCCATTGACCCTCATCCCATTTCCAGAGGTCATTTTTAAATGAAAAGGAGCCTGAGATACCCCCAAACAACCATAATGTGTTAGAGGAATCTGTCCAGGTAACTGAACTTGATCTTGCTGAAGGATAGTTGCCTTCTGCTGGAACACCTATAATGCCATACTGTCCCTGATTGCCCTTTGTATCGCTTCCATACATCCAGATCCAGTTGGATCCGTCCCACCTCCACATATCATTCAAAGGACCCTGCTCCCCGTTTTTGTCTGTTCCATACCCTCCAAATATCCAAATTGCGCCACTTGGATCCATCCACCCTGAAGAAGAAGAGCGACCTGAAGGGAAGGCCCCTGGGGTCGCAGCACCCTTGGTGCCAAAATTTCCACTTTTTACTAGGGTAGGGAAACCGCCACGCCAAGTCCATTCACTATCCTCCCAGGACCAAAAATCATTTAACCAATGTGTTTCACTAGTGTTAGAATAGCCGTTTCCTCCATAGATGAAAAGTCGCCCAGTCTCATCAAACCACGTGGAGGATAGTCCTCGTGCTCCGGGTGCCCCAGTTGCCGTTGACTCCCCTTTTTGAATATAATTTCCTGGTAGGTTTCGAAGTTTCTCGCCACCCTGCCAAGCCCACCCACTTTCATCCCACTTCCAAATATCACGTAGGTATCCTGAGCTGCCTGCTTCATCTTTGCCCGTCCCCCCAAACATTAAAATGCCTCCATCAACGTCGATACCTAGTGCTGACCCATGTCTGCCACTCGGTGAATTAGATGCCGAGGGTTCAAAAATAGTTCCATAGGTGCTTAGAGCGTTGCCGACCTTCGATCCAGATTTCCAGACCCAGTTTGAGCCATCCCACACCCAAAGATCGTTGAGCTGTCCAAAACCACTCTCATGGAACCCTACACCGCCAAACACCCACACGTTGCCGTCAGAATCTTTTCGAGAAGCGGCATAGGCTCTTGCTCCAGGATAGTTATCAGCATTTGCAACTTCGACCTGGCCATAAACACCAACCTGGCCAACTTCATCACTTCCATCCATCCATATCCAATCGTTCCCATCCCATTTCCAAAGATCGTTTAGGTACCCCTCGGTGCCGTTCGCATCCCGTCCAAACCCGCCAAACAACCATAGTGCACCATCTGAATCAATCCAAACAATTGAGTTTATTCTTGCACCAGGGAAATGAGAATTCTCCCCGGAGTATAACCCCGATTGATCCAGGTCACTTCCTCCACTTAGCCATGTCCAATTGCTTCCGTCCCATTTCCACAAGTCATTGAAGAAGCCATTCGACGATGTTTCATCTCTTCCCTGTCCACCAAATAGCCACACATTGCCAATGTCATCAGCCCAAATCATTGCGTCATACCTTCCTGGAGGTAAATTTGATTCGGATGCTATTCCAATTTCCCCAAAGTATGGAGATGATTTAAGGTCTTTTGACCCTCCAAGCCACGTCCAATTTTCACCGTCCCAAACCCACAAATCATTGAGAAAACCAAGTGATGCCTTATAGTCATGACCAGAACCTCCGAAAACGTAGGTCAGCCCATTACTTGCAACAAATGTCGCTGCAGCTTGTCTGTTCCCTGGATAATTTAGCGGTGAGGCCTCGCCTTTCATTCCAAATCTTGGGGCATAGTAACTGTACGACTCTTTCTCCCCAGCCATCCAGGTCCAGGAAATTTCCTGACAAAAGACGGCCTCAAAAGAGAGAAAAATAAGAAGGGCAATAAAAAGGGTATATTTTCTGCTCATATTGGATCAACTATGAGCTAAAAATAGTACAGTCGACACATATTACAAACAACAAATTGCTGGCATCAGTATTTGTTGACAGTCAAGAAACAACTTGATTAGACAAACAAAAAGTAAGCAATCACCCCAACCGCTTCAAGCTCCCACTCCTCACATACACTTCGGCATCGTGCCAGAGAATCTTGGTCCAGATTTGGCCGGCGTCGAGGACTTTAACCTTGTGGCCCTGAGAAACGATTTCCAGCATGGGGGCACCTGCAGAAGGGCCTTTCATTAGGTAAGTGGCTGGTTCCACTATAATAGCCTCCGGTTTTGAGAGCGGGTAATTGACAACAACAACGAGGGACAACCCGAATACCAACTGCCAGGTCATAAGGCCTGTTGAAAAGTTTTTCTTTTTAAGAAAACGGTAAACTTGCAAAAGCAGCAGCACAAAAATCACCGACATCACCACAGTGAGAATGAGATCGTAGTACAACGAGTACCACGACATAATAAAGTCGGCATCGGTCACGTCGTAGCCAAGTAAGCCCTGCTTTTCGGCGATTTCATTGATCTTTTTAAGCACAAGATTATTGTGAGTGAGATCGTAATACTTCGTCAGGTAAAAAAGTGCCTCGGGGTACTCATCGAGCCCCTCCTTGATAAAGGCCATCTTCATCAGCATTTGCGGTGAGGCCATCCCCGCCTCAAACACTAGCTGATACTCATCGAATGACTCAGTGTACTTCTTTAGTTCAAACAATGAATCTGCTTTCAGCAAATCAGCGCTAACTGATTGAGCAGAAGAATATTCTGGCGTCAGAAATGTGCTTACGAAAAAACAGAAGAAAATTTTTATATGCCAGCTTTGCAAATTATTCATAGAGTACTACCTTTGCAACCTCATTTACGGGCGCAATTAAGGAAAGGCTGCCAAATAAAGCAAAATTCCTCCTTATTTGATGGTTAATAAATGTTAAAAGATTCCGTAGCTCAGCTGGTAGAGCAATACACTTTTAATGTATGGGTCCTGGGTTCGAGCCCCAGCGGGATCAC